>Ga0209566_100483_pt1 | contig 28208 bp, 25 predicted proteins | sample Araplavi_mTSA_r2_2_FD_184287 | JGI IMG/M metagenome (GOLD analysis project Ga0209566, IMG submission 184287) | Arabidopsis root microbial communities from North Carolina, USA - plate scrape CL_Cvi_mTSA_r2 (SPAdes) (version 2) | ecosystem: Host-associated > Plants > Roots > Endosphere | place...
GCCTGCGGCGCCACGGGCGCGTGCTCGTCGAATTCAACGCGTCCGGGTCGCGCTGCCTGTTCAGCGTGCCCGACGCAAGTTACCGGGTGGAAGGGACGTACCAGGGCGCCACCCAGTTCGCGATCGTGGAAACGGGGGCACTCTCCACGCAGTTGCGATGGTAAGTCCCGCCTGACCCCGCCCCGATCACGCCCTTCACCGCCGCGCATCGAATCAAGGAGCATTGCATGCCTCCTGCCGAACGACCGGACCGCTCGCCCGCCCCCCAGCCGAAACCCTCCTGGGGCCCGGGAAAGAACGCAGCACTCAGCTTCGTCGCGTTTGCCACGATCTTCGGCATCTTCGCGTATGCCGAGCGAGACACGACAGTCGGCCACCCGAGCGTGGCGCACGACATCTCCAGCGCAATCGGAACCGCGGTCGGGAAGTATCGCAACGCGATCGTGACCCTGGCCTCCCGCGCGAGCGCGTCGTCCGGAACATCCGTCGCGCCCGTGCCGGCGTCGACACGCGCGCAGGCCACACCGCCCGCGCCGCCATGGCAGGCAGCGTCGGCGTCGGCTGCACCCGAGGTATCGACCGTGCCGCCCGTCACGCTCGCGGTCGCACCGGAAACCGCGCCGCACCCCGCTTCCCGCGCCGTCGCGACGCACCGGCGGCCGCCGCATGCGCCACCCGTGACACTCGCGGCCGGTACGCAGCCGGCAACCGCCTCCGGTCGCGCCGCCACGCGGCACGGCGCCACGCATCGGCCGCCGCATGCGGACACGCTGGCAGGCACGGACAAACGGATGAACTTCGCGCCCAAACCCCGGGCGTACGGCACCGACCCCACGCGCATGCAGACGGCGAGCGTCACGCACGCAGAACTGGAAAGCGCGCGTGCGCTGGCGAAGGCGCGCTCGTGCGCGGTGATCGACGAATGGAACTGTGTCGAGCAAAACGCGAGCCGGGCGCTCGCGATCGACCCGACGAACAGCGAATCGCGTGCCTTGCTCGGCCAGGCGATCCGTAACCGGCTGTGAGCCGGCGCCGCATTGCCGGGCACTCGCAGCCCGGCCGCGCGACACGCGACGACGTGCCTCGTCACGCGTGTCACCGATGTGATCGTTTCGAAAGGAGGACACCTCGTGGCCAACAATCATCAACAATCCTGCACGGCCGTCGCTCCGTCCAACCGGCGGATCCTCCTGCATGCGCCACTGGTATTGCTGCTCGTCGCGTCCGGCCCCTGCTTCTCCGCCGAAGGCGATACGGAGTCGGGCCGCATCAGTGAAATCGCCGGGTCCGCCGGCGCACCGGACCGGAGGCCGCCCGACGTGTCGGCACAGGGTTCGCCCGCGCCGGATGTGCAACCGCCGAATGCGCGGACGCTGATCGCGCAGGCATCGAGTGCGCAGATGTCCGACACGTCGACTCCTGCCGGTTCGCAGCCCGCTTCTCAGCCCGCTTCGCCGACCGGTCAGCCCCCCGGTCCGCAAACACCGGGAGCGCCGACGTCGAGCCCGTCGACACCGGGCATGCCGGCGCCGAACGCGCAAGCCCCCGGCGCACAGCCGCCAGCCTCCCAGGTACCCGAAGCTCAGGCGCCGAACGCGCAGATACCCGACCTCCGCACCGCCGATCCGGCCACGGTCCGCAATGACGTGTTCGGTCTCGCATCGAGCGGCGGCGCGGTCAAGGCGCTGGAGGAAGCGAAAGCGCGCCCCGACGTGTTCTCCGCGGTCGATCTCGCGCGGCTCGAGGAACTGTCGATCCGCCAGCAGGTGCGCGGCGGACGCGACAAGTCGCGCTCGATGACGAGCCCCGACCGCTTCGACGGGATCGACAACGCGCTCGCCGCCGCGAACGACCTCGACAAGCGGATGCCGTCCACGCCCGAGTATTCGCCGGTCAGGACGGCGCTCGCCGGCGACCGGACGGTAGCGCTGGCGGCACGCGGCGAGATGAAGCAGGCCGTCGCGACGTTCGAGACGATCCCGCCGGACGCGGAGATCTCGATCGACGCACTGGCGGCCGTCGGCGACGCGTACCTGTATCTGAGCGAACCGGGCAAGGCCAACGCGGTATACCAGCGCGCGCTGAAGCAGGCGACCGCGCCGCAGGCCGACATCGCGACGCGCGGCTTCCAGTACGGCGCACGCACGCGCCCGATCGAATTGCGCGAGGGGCTGTTCTGGTCGTACGTCGACCAGGGACGCGCGGCCGATGCGAACCTGGCGCTCGAGGACATGGGCAAATCGCTGCCGCCGGCCAAGGACGTGCGCACCTGGGGGCCGGAAAACGACGACTACCTGCGCTACTACCGGCTGCGCGCGCAATACCTGATCTACACGGGCCGGGTGGACGAAGGGATCGCCTCGCTGGAAAAACTCGAGAAGGAAGTGCCGTTCAACGCGGAAGTCCGCGCCGCGCATGCCGACGCCGTCTCGGGCCAGTCGCACCCGCGCCAGGCGATCGCGATGTATCGCGCGTCGCTGACCGACCACCCGGACAGCGTCGAGATGCTCGCGGGGCTCGGCCGCGCATCGCTGACGGCAGACGATTACGCGAGCGCGAGGAACGTCGACCAGACCCTGGGCAACACGTTCCCGGACAGCGGCGCCGTGCGCGGGTTCAAGCGCGACTACAAGGCGTACCGCAGCCCCGTGTTCACGACCGACCTGAGCTTCGAGCACGGCAACAGCGCACTGGCCGACAACAGCTTCACGTCGGACAGCTATGTGTATTCGCAACCGTTCGGCGACAACTGGCGGGTCTTCTCGCATACGTTCTTCGGCCATGCCCAAACCGACGGCGGCAACATCAGCCGCACGCGCACGGGCGTCGGCGGCGACTACCGGCACGGCCCGCTCACCGTGCTGGGCGAAGTCACGCGCTCGTTCGGCGCGGACGGCCGAACCGGCGGCCGCGGGTCGATCGCGTACGCGCTGAACGACTACTGGACGGTCGGCGCCGGGCTCGACACCAACGACAACTCGCTGCCGTGGAAGGCGTATGCCGCGCACATCTGGGGCCGCTCCGCGAACGTCTCGGTCGTGTATCGCCAGAGCGACCGCCGCGAAGTCAAGCTGAGCTACGGCGTGAGCCGCTACAGCGATTCGAACCTGCACCAGGAGATTTCCGCGACCGCCACGCAGCGCGTGTACACGTCCGCCACCCAGCTCGTCAACGTATCGCTGGACCTCGGCACCGACAGCAACACGCGGCAGGACGCCCCCTACTTCAACCCGGGCCGCGACTATGCGGCCGCGGCGACCGTCATGCACCAGCTGACGCTGTGGAAGAAGGGCGACATGTCGCTGCAGCAGCGCCTGTCGGCGTCAGGCGGTGTTTACAACGAGCGCGGCTTCGGCACGAGCCCGCTGTGGACCGCGCGCCTCGAGCACGCGTGGACGTTCAAGCACGACATCACGCTGACCTACGGCGTCGAAATCAGCAGTCATGCGTACGACGGCCAGCGCGAGCGCTCCGAAACCGGCTTCCTGTCGGTCAACCTGCCGTTCTAGCAAGGAGATCGGACAATGCAATCCAGACGGACCTTCATGTGCGGATGCCTCGGTACGTTTGCGGCCTGTTCGTTGTTCCCCGGCGTGTCGAACGCCAGGATGATCGACCTGCTGCCGCCGTCCGATCCGGTCGACGGCAAGACGTTCCGCGTGATCTGCATGCATGACGTGCGCGACAACCTGCTCGCGACGTTCTCGTCGTCGACGATGGTCGATCCGTACGCGGTCGATACCGGCACGCTGACGGCCATCTTCTCGTGGCTGCAGACCAACAACTACCACACCGTGACGGTCAGGCAGATCGAAGCGTCACGACACGGCGGCAAGCCGCTGCCGCCGCGCGCGGTGCTGCTCACGTTCGACGACGGCTACAGCAGCCACTACACGAAAGTCCTGCCGCTGCTCGAGCGCTTCAAGTATCCGGCCGTGATGGGCATCGTCACCGCCTGGATCGACGCGCCGCTGGATACGCCGATCAAGATCAGCGACAAGGTCCAGATGCCGCGCGACTACTTCATGACGTGGGACCAGGTGAAGAAGGTCGGCCAGTCGGAATTCGTCGAGCTCGGGTGCCACACGCACAACCTTCATCACGGCGCGGTCGCGAATCCGCAAGGCAACGAACTGCCGGCGACCACGTCGCACCTCTACCTGCAGGACCAGAAACGCTATGAAACCGACGCCGAATTCGAAGCGCGCGTGCACGACGACCTGCAGACATGCGTGCGGCAGATCCGCGAACGCACCGGCATCGTCGCACGCTCGATGGTCTGGCCATACGGCGCGGAAAACCAGCCCGTGCGCAAGATCTCGACGTCGCTCGGCATGGACATCCAGTTCAGCCTCGATGCCGGCCCGAATACGCCGGACGTGCCGCTCGACCGGTTGCGGCGGATCCTGATGATGTACGACGTCGACATCGGCGGGTTCGAGCGGTCGATGCGCGAGCCGGCCTCCAACCGCGGCGACGTCGACATTCCCGAGCGCGTCGTGCAGGTCGATCTCGACCAGGTCTACGATCCCGATCCGGCGCGCCAGGAAGCGAATCTCGGCAAGCTGATCGAGCGCATCTACCGGATGCAGCCGAAATCGGTATACCTGCAGGCGTACGCCGACCCGAAGGGCACGGGTGTCGCGGAATCGCTGTATTTCCCGAACCGGCACCTGCCGATGCGCGGCGACCTGTTCTCGCGCGCCGCCTGGCAGCTCAGCACGCGCTCGAACGTGCAGGTGTATGCGTGGATGCCGGTGCTCGCGTTCCGGCCGCGGGCGGACAAGCATCGCGGCCTGGAAGCCGTCAGCGCATACGGCGGCGCGCCGGCGCGCGAGAACGGCTCGCGCGTGTACCGCCTGAGCCCGTTCGACCCCGAAGCGCGGCTGTTCATCGAGCAGATCTACGAGGATCTCGGCAAGTACGCGTCGTTCAGCGGCATCCTGTTCAGCGACGACGCCGTGCTCGACGATTACGAAGACGCCGGCCGGCACGCGCTGAGCACGTACGCGCAATGGGGCCTGCCGGCCGACATCGGCAAGATCCGCGCGACACCCGACCTGATGAAGCGCTGGACGCGGCAGAAAAGCCGCTACCTGATCGACCTGACGCGCCAGCTGGAACAGATCGTGCTCGCGAACCAGAACGCGGGCGACGTGCTGACGGCGCGCAACATCTTCGCGCTGCCGGTGCTGAAGCCGGAATCGGAAGCGTGGTTCGCGCAGAACTACGATGATTTCCTCGCCACCTACGACTTCGTCGCGCTGATGGCGATGCCGTACATGGAACAGGCGCAGGACCCCGAGCGCTGGATGGACCAGCTCGTCGACGCCGTCCGCGCGAAACAGCTCGGCACCAGGCGCACCGTGTTCGAACTGCAGTCGTACGACTGGCACGCGCGCAAGGACATCGGCGGCACCGCGCTGCTCGCGCAGATGCGGCGCCTGCGCAGCAAGGGCGCGGTGAACTTCGGCTACTACCCGGACAACTTCCTGAACAACCAGCCGGATCTCGACACGATGCGCGACGTGATGTCGCTGAAGTCGCGCCTCGATCCGACCTCGATCAACGCGCTGATGCAGATGCAGAAAACACAGGGGACGAAGACGCCATGACCAGCCACAGCATCATCCAGCGCCTGCAGGATTTCGTCTTCTACTACCCGTTCTTCATGTCGTACCTGTGGATGATCGGCGGCGTCGTCCATTACTTCCTCCTCGAGGAAGGGCGCGTGCTGTCGACCGAAGATCTCGATCGTCGTGCCGTGCTTCAACGAGGCGGCGAACGCGCGCAGCGTGATCGGGCACCTGAATGCGATGGACTACCCGAACTACGACATCATCGCGGTCAACGACGGCAGCCAGGATCGCACCGGCGAGATCCTCAACGAGCTGGCCGTCGAGATCCCGCGGCTGCTCGTGATCCATCACGCGCGCAACGAAGGCAAGGCGGTCGGGCTCACGACCGCGGCCGCGATGTCGAACGCGGAATACCTGCTGTGCATCGACGGCGATTCGCTGCTCGCGCACGATGCGATCGGCTGGATGCTCGAGCACTTCCTGACCGACCCGGGCGTCGGCGCCGTGACCGGCAACCCGCGCATCCGCACGCGCACGTCGCTGCTCGGCCGCATGCAGGTCGGCGAATTCTCGTCGATCGTCGGGCTGATCAAGCGCACGCAGCAGGTATACGGCCGCATCTTCACGGTGTCCGGCGTCGTCACGATGTTCCGCAAGACCGCGCTCGCCGACGTCGGCTACTGGAGCGCGGACATGCTGACCGAGGACATCGACATCAGCTGGAAGCTGCAATGCCGCGACTGGCGCGTCGTATACGAGCCGCACGCGCTCAGCTGGATCCTGATGCCCGAGACGCTGATGGGGCTCTACCGGCAGCGGCTGCGCTGGTCGAAAGGCGGCATCCAGGTACTGCTGAAATATGCGGGCACGCTCGCGCGGCCGACGCAGATGATGATGTGGCCGCTGTTCGCCGAGTACCTGATCGGCATCGCGTGGGCCTATTCGATGTCGTTCATCCTGCTGCTCGCGCTGGTGGACGTCGTCTATCCGCTGCCGCTGAGCTGGCACGTATCGGTCGTGCCGCACTGGCACGGGATGTTGCTGGTTGCGACCTGCATCCTGCAACTGATCATCGGCAGCATGATCGATCGTCAGTATGACGAAAAACTCCTGATGTACTTCCTGGACACCATCTGGTACCCCGTTGCTTTCTGGCTGATCAGCATGATCACCACCGTCGTCGCCCTGCCGGCCGTCGTGCTGCGGGGCCGCGGCAAGCGGGCCGTGTGGGTCAGCCCCGACCGAGGCATTCAACATGAAGAACGCGCCGATTATTGACCTCTCCCTGCGCACGCCGCGCGAAATGATCACCGAACGCGGCCGCGTCGCCGGGCTCGCGCAGGTCGTCTGGTTCCGTCTCGTGCGGCCCGCGCTGGTGGGCGCCGTATGGGCGTCGATCTGCATCTATACGTATCGCTACCTGCTGCCGTTCAACCCGGCCGAGATGCCGATCGAACAGATGGTGTTCTACGCGACCAGCATCGCGATCATAGCGGGCGCCATCGTCATGTGGCTGATCGCCGGGCGCGTCGTGCATCCGCTGGCCTTCCGGCTGCGCGTGTCGAAGATGCTGCGGCGTTCGGCCAGCGCGAAGATGCGCTCGGTGCCGCCGACCGTACTGGCCAGCGCCCGTCGGCGCGGCGCGCGCCGCACGACGCGCATTCTCGTCGCGTCGCACGACGCGAACGGCTCGATTTCAGGCATCGAATGGGTCGCCCACGCGGGGCCGCCGCCCCGCGAGTAGGTCAGCGGAGCCGCGCCGCCGCGCACGGGGCCGCGCGGCGCCACTCCTGAAGCCGCACTGCCGCGCTGTGCCGGCAGGCCGGCAACCTTTTGCAGTTTTTGCAGACGAGGTGAATCATGTGCGGAATCGTCGGAGCAAGCGGCCTGAACAATCAGGTGCCGCAACTGGTCAATGCGCTGAGCCGGCTCGAGTATCGCGGCTACGATTCGTGCGGCATCGCCGTGCAGGACGACGGCCGCCTGCGCAGCGAGCGCACGCTGCGGCGCGTGACCGACCTGCAGGCCCGCGTGCTGACGCTGGGCCTCGAGGCGCAGACCTGCATCGCGCATACGCGCTGGGCGACACACGGCGCACCGTCGGAAATGAACGCGCATCCGATCATGTCCGGCGACACGATCGCGGTCGTGCACAACGGCATCATCGAGAACCACGACGCGCTGCGCGTTGAGCTGCGCGAACGCGGCTACACGTTTCGCGGCCAGACCGATACCGAGGTGATCGCGCACCTGATCCACAGCCTCTATCGCGACGACCTGTTCGACGCGGTCGTGCGCGCGGTGAAGCGGCTGCACGGCGCGTACGCGATCGCCGTGCTGTGCGCGCGCGAGCCGCAGCGCCTCGTCGCCGCACGCGCGGGCTCGCCGCTCGTGATCGGCATCGGTGCCGAACAGAACTACCTCGCGTCGGATTGCGCGGCGCTCGGCGACCTGACCGACCGCTTCGTTTACCTGGAGGACGGCGACGTCGCGCTGATCACGCCGGACCGCATCGCCGTGGTCGACTCGGGCGGGCACGACGCCCAGCGCCCGCTGTGCCAGGTGAAGGCACGCGAAGGCGACGCCGCGCTCGGCCCGTACCAGCACTTCATGCAGAAGGAGATCTTCGAGCAGCCGAAGGCGATCGACAACACGCTCGACGGCATCGACACGATCTCGCCGGCGCTGTTCGACGCGACCGACGACGCGCGCGCGCGACTGTCGAGAGTCAGGAGCGTGCTGCTGCTCGGCTGCGGCACCAGCTACTACGCGGGCCTGACCGCGAAATACTGGCTCGAGTCGATCGCGGGCGTGCCCGCCCAGGTCGAGATCGCCAGCGAATTCCGCTACCGCGACACGGTGGCCGATCCGCGCACGCTCGTCGTCGGCATCTCGCAATCGGGCGAAACCGCCGACACGATCGGCGCGATCGAACGGGCACGCGACATGGGCCAGGAACTGTCGATGGCGATCTGCAACGTGGCGACCAGCACGATCGCACGCAACGCGCCGCTGCGGTTCCTGACGCGGGCCGGCATCGAGCTCGGCGTCGCGTCGACCAAGGCGTTCACGACGCAGCTCGTCGCGCTGTTCGTGCTGACGCTGACGCTCGCGCAGCTGCGCGGCCGGCTCGACGCGGCGCAGGTCGCGCTGCACCTGAAGCAGTTGCGTGCGCTGCCCGAGCGCATCGGCCACGCGCTCGCGCTCGAAACGCAGATCATGGGCTGGGCCGCGAAGTTCGCGCGTACCGAAAACGCGCTGTTCCTCGGGCGCGGCATTCATTTTCCGATCGCGCTGGAAGGCGCACTGAAGCTCAAGGAGGTGTCGTACATCCACGCCGAAGGCTATGCGGCCGGCGAACTGAAGCACGGCCCGCTCGCGCTCGTCACGAGCGCGATGCCGGTCGTCACGATCGCGCCGGACGACCGCCTGTTCCAGAAGCTGAAGTCCAACATGGCCGAGGTGCGCGCGCGCGGCGGACGGCTCTACGTGCTGGCGGGCAGCGCACTCGAGATCGACGCCGACCGCGACACGCACCTGATCCGCGTGCGCGAATCGAGCGACCTGCTGTCGCCGATCGTCAACGTGATCCCGCTGCAACTGCTCGCGTATCACGTCGGCTGCGCGCGCGGCGCCGACGTCGACAAACCGCGCAACCTCGCGAAATCGGTGACCGTCGAATGAGGTGGCGAGCGCGCCCGGCGCAGGCGGTCGCGCGGTGCGTCGCGGCCGCGCTGTGCGGCGCATGCGGCATCGTCACGGCGCCGCCGGCCTTCGCCGCCACGCCGGCCGTGCATACGGTCACCGTGCCGGCCGCCCCGTCCCCCCACCCGGCCACCGATCCGCGCAGCTTCATGCACGGCATCGGCGTGGCCGACGCCGGCAACGGCAAGCGCTGGGTGTTCTTCAGCAGCTCGGGCATCGTGCCGCGCGGCGCGATGCGCAACGGCAACTGGCCGCATGACGTGTACGTCGGCGAATGGCTGCCCGGCGCGGCGCACCTGCTGCACGTCCATACGTTCATCAGCCGCCCCGAGGCGCAGGAGCCCGTGTCGATCGCGCAGAACGCGCGCGGCGACATCTTCGTGACGTTCGAGGACGGCTGGAACGCGCCGCGGGAAGTCAGCCAGCGCTACGGCGTGTACCGCCGCGACCTGAAGCCGGTCAAGCCCTACCCGAACGACGTCGAATCGGGCGGCCACTCGGGGCACGTCGCCACGGCTGCCGACCGCTTCGTCGTGTTCTATTCCGCCGACTGGATCGACGGCGGCGGCGTCGACAACCTCGGCACCGGCAACGGCGTTTACGTGAAGACCTACGACGCGGCCGGGCGCGTGCTGAACCACGTCGCGGTCGCGCCGCACCGCCGCGAGTGGTGGCCCGTGGTCGCGGGCTCGCCGCATGCCGCGCTGCTCGTGTGGCAGAAGTTCATCGAAGGCAGCACGGACGCGACGCTCGAATACGCGATGTTCGACCCGGTCACCGCGAGGCTGGACAAGCTGGGGACGCTGAACGACGCGATCCAGTACTACGTTTACGCGTCGGCGTATGTGCCGGAGATCGACCGCTTCATCGTCGTCACGACGACGGCGGACGATCGCGGCATCGCGATGCTGATCGCGCCGGACGGCCGCCGCACGGCGACGCTCGACTGCCTGCCGGCGTCGGTGCGCGAATCCGGCATCGGGGTGTCCGGCACGCATGCGTACGTGCCGATCCGCGACGGGCGGCTGCTGACGCTGGCGCTCGGGCCGGCGGACATCGCGGTCGGCGGCGTGCAGCGTTCGCCGATTCCGTGGGGCATGACGGGCATCGCCGGTTTCCCGGCGCGCGGCAACGCGATGCATTTCGTGTCGCTGACGCCGTCGGGCACGCGCGAAGCCGATTTCGAACCGGCGCATGACACGCCGATGCCGAAACGCGAAGCGCCTTGCTCGAGTCATTGAAGCGACATCGCGCCGATGTCGCGCGGCTCACGCCGGATAGGTGCGGTCAGTCCGCGTTTTCGCGCTCCAGTCCAAACCGCGCCATGCAATGCCACACCCATTTGGCTGTCTGATAGTCGAGTGTGCCGTCGCGCGCGCGGCCGAGCACGGCCGGCGTCACGATGCGGTCGACGGCGATGCGTTCGATCGCGTCGGCGGCCGCGATCATCGGATATGGGCAAGCGCCCGCTCTGCCGGGGAGTCCATGCGTGCCGTCCGGTCTCGTTGAATGCCGCCGGGCCGCGCGGCGCCGACGGTATCCTCGCGCCTGCGGCCCGGCGTCGGTTGCGGCTGGCCGCACCCGGTGCGTGACGAAGCACGATACACCGTCGCGCGGAACCGGTCACCCGTCCCGCGCCGCAGTCGCCAGCGCCGCGCGTACCGGATAGACTGTCGCCCGATTCCTTCCATCGGCCGCGGCGCCCCGCCTCCTGCCGCCGCCGGAACGCCCCTTCCCGGAGAACGAATGCTGAAGCGCCAGTGGTTTTCGCTCGTGCTGCTGACGGTTTGCCTGCTCGGACAACGCGCGTCGGCCCAGTCCACGCTCGAACTCGACACCGACGGCACGGCCCGCACCCTCACCCGGCAGACGCTGCTCGCACGCCCCGACGCGACGGACATCCGTGTGCCGCGCGACATCGCGTATGGCCGGCCGATGACGTTCCGTGCGGTGCCGTTCGCCGCGCTGCTCGGCGACACGCCGCTGCCCGCCGACGGCGTGCTCGAAACGCGCGCCGCCGACGGCTTCGCCGCGCAACTGCCGCTGGATCTCGTGCGCCGCCGTGCGCCGGCCGGCGCCGTTCCGTGGCTCGCGATCGAGGACCCGGCCCATCCATGGCCGAAGCTGCCCGGCAAGCAGGTCAGTGCGGGACCGTTCTATCTGGTGTGGCTCGGGCCGGACGCCGCGTCGGTGCGCGGCGAGCAGTGGCCGTACCAGATCGTGCGCGTCACGATCGAATCGTCGCCGCTCGCGCGCTGGCCGTCGCTTGCCGTGGATGCCGCGTTGCCTGCCGACGATCCGGCCCGCGCGGGGCAGCACCTGTTCGTCACGCAATGCCTCGCGTGCCACCGGCTCGACGGCGCGGGCAGCAGCCATGCCGGCCCCGACCTGAACACGCCGATGAACCCGGTCGACTACTTCCAGCCGGCCGCGCTGCGCCGCTACATCCGCAACCCGGCATCGGTGCGTGACTGGCCGGGCCGCGTCATGCCCGCGTTTCCGCCCGACCAGCTGAGCGACCGGGAACTCGAACAGATCGTCGCGTATCTCGCGTATATGGCGCGGCGCAAGGCCGCTCGATAACGCGCGGCCCGACTGCACGAGGAACGTTGATGACTTCAGGCAACACGCTGTTCACCATCGCATCGATCGACGCCGCGCAGACGCACCCGCTCCGGGCAGCGATCCTGCTGAACGGCGACCTGAACGCATGCGAACTGGCTGGCGACCATGCGCCAACGACGCTGCATGTCGGCGTGCGCGACGACCGGTCGAACATCGTGGCGGTCGCCTCGCTCTGCGAGGAGCCGCGCGATGACGATCCGGCACGGCCCGCGTGGCGGCTTCGCGGAATGGCCGTTCATCCTGCCGTGCGCGGCATGGGCTTCGGGCGCGTGCTGGTGCAGGTATGCGTGCGGCATGCGCAAGCGCACGGGGCCGCGCTCGTGTGGTGTACGGCACGCGAAGTGGCGTACCGGTTCTATGAAAAGCTCGGGTTTGCGGCCGATGGTGCCTTGGTCACGATGCCGGGGCGCACCGATACTGCGTTTTACGTGATGCGCCGATACATCGGTCGGCATTCGCCGGTGGCCTGACGCGAATTTCGCGTTCGCGGCGCCAGGCCGAAACCGGCGCGGCCCGGCGCACACCCTGCCGCCGGGCCGCTGCCGTCACGCTCGGGCTCAGGCCTCTTGCGCGCTCCGCAACACCGCACGCAACAGCACATCCGCCCCCGCCGCCGCCCACTCGGGCGTAATCGCTTCGGCCTCGTTGTGGCTCAACCCGTCGACGCACGGCACGAAGATCATCCCGGTCGGCGCGACGCGCGCGACATAACACGCGTCATGACCCGCGCCGGACACGATGTCCATGTGCGGCAGCCCGAGCGCCCGTGCCGCGTCACGCACCGCGTCGATGCAGCGCGGCGCGAACGGGATCGGCGCATACGTGAAAATCTGCTCGATCTGCGCACCGAGGCCCGTTTCATCGGCCACACGCGCAAGTTCGGCACGCAGCGCCGCGTCCAGTTCGTCGAGCACCGCATCGTCCGGATGACGAAACTCGACCGTGAAGAAGCAGCCGCCCGGCACCGTGTTGCGCGAGTTCGGCCGCGCCTCGATCATCCCCACCGTCGCGCGTGCGTCCGGCGCGTAACGGCGGCCGAGCACCTCGATGAACGAGATCATCCGCGCGGCGCCGACCAGCGCATCACGGCGGACCTCCATCGGCGTCGTGCCCGCGTGCGCGTCGACGCCGGTGAGCGTCACTTCGTACCAGCGCTGCCCCTGCCCGCCCGTCACGACACCGATCGTCTTGCCGGCCCGTTCGAGAATCGGGCCCTGCTCGATATGCAGTTCATACGCCGCGTGCACCGGATAGCCGCCGACGGGCTCGGTGCCCGCGTAGCCGATCCGCGCCAGTTCCTCGCCGATCGTCCTGCCCGCGCCGTCGGTGCGCGACAGCCCGTATTCGAGCGTATAGACACCCGAGAACACGCCGGCCGACACCATCGCCGGCGCAAAACGCGAGCCTTCCTCGTTGGTCCAGATCACGACGTCGATCGGGCGCTCGGTCTCGACGCCCGCGTCGTTCAGCGCGCGCACGACCTCGAGCCCGCCGAGCACGCCGTAGATGCCGTCGTAGCGGCCGCCCGTCGGCTGCGAATCGGCGTGCGAGCCCGTCATGACCGGCGCGGCGTCGGGATTGCGCCCCGGGCGGCGTGCGAACACGTTGCCCATCCGGTCCACGCGCACCGTGCAGCCGGCGTCCTGCGCCCATTGCACGAACAGGTCGCGCGACTCGCGATCGAGGTCGGTCAGCGCAAGACGGCAGACGCCACCCTTCGGCGTCGCGCCGATCTGCGCCATCCGCTCGAGCGACGCCCACAGGCGGTCGCCGTCGACGCGCGGCGCGCTCGCGTTATCCACGCTACCGTGATCGTCACGCATCGCCGTTCTCCGGCGCGGATTGCAGTGCGTAACGGAAATCGCAGCGCTTGCCGCCCTGCATGATCGTGCTCGTGCGCGTGAGCGCGATGTCCGGCGCATAACCCTGGATGAAATGGCTGTCGCGCGCGCAGCTCAGCAGATGCCCGATCTCGCCGAGCCCCATCGCGTGATACATCTCCGCGTAGCTGCAGCGATGCACGTCGTAGTCGTAGTGCGCGTCGTCCACGCGCCGCACCTCGACGTCGAGCGCATCGTCCTTCTCCCACAGCACCTGCAGCGCGATGAACGACTTCACGCTCGTGCCGCCCGGCTCCTGTGCGGCGAACGTGCGGCCGGCCGCGACGGCCGCGCCGCGCACGGCTTCCGCGATCACAGCCTGCGCGCGCTCGGCGCCGAACTCGCGCTTCATGATCTCGTAGATCGGCTTGATGATTTCCGCTTCGATGCGGCGCCGCGCGAGGATCCCGAGGCGCGTGTCCTCGGGTGCGGCGGCGGGTGTCTGGGTCGCTTCGGTCATGGGGATCGTCCGGGTCGTTTTATCGATGTGTCGCGCTGTGTCGCGCCGTGTTGTTTACTTGGTCGCGGTGCGCGAGCCGCCGAGCACGTCGACGACGGTCCACTTGCCGCCGCGCACCTGGTAGATCGTGAAGGCCGGGTCCTTCAGGTTGCCTTCGCCGTCGAACGCGATCCGCCCCGTCACGCCGGGACGGTCGATCGCACGCACCGCCGCGACCAGCTTCGCCGGCTGCGTCGTGCCGGCCTTCTGCGCGGCCGCGATCAGCGTGGCCGCCGCGTCGTACGCGAACGGCGCATGCAGTTCGATCGGCGCACGGAAGCGCGCCTGGTATTGCGTGTCGAATGCCTTGCCGCCCGGCATCCGGTCGAGCGGCAGGCCCGGTTCGAGCGCCGTCACGCCGTCGCCGTCCTTGCCCGCGAGCGACAGGAAGGTCTGGCTCACGAAGCCGCCCGCGCCGAGCAGCGGCGCGTTCACGCCGAGCTGGCGCATCCGGCGCGCGATCGGCGCGGCTTGTGCATCGAGGCCGCCGAAGAACACGAGATCCGCGCGCTTGCCCTTGATCGCGGTCAGCACGCCGCTGAAATCGGTCGTCTTGTCGTTCACGTACTGGCGATCGACGATCGCCCCGCCGTTCGCCTGCACGCCCTTGATGAACTGGTCGGCGAGCCCCGCGCCGAACGACGTGCGATCGTCGATCACCACGATACGCTTCGCCTTCAGCGTCTTCACCGCATACGCACCCGTGAAGTTGCCGCCCGCGTCGTCGTGACCCATGATGCGGAACGCCGTCGCATAGCCCTGCTGCGTGTATTGATGGCCGGTGGACGCCGGCGCGATCTGCGGGATGCCCGCATCGCGGTAGACGCGCGATGCCGGCACGCTGCAGCCCGTGTTCCAGTGGCCGACGACGCCGATCACGTGCTGGTCGACGAGCTGCTGCGCGACCGCGACGGCCGTGCGCGGATCAGATTGATCGTCGGCCGCGACGAGCTTGTAGACGACCGGCTTGCCGCCGATGGTCGGATGCTTCGCGTTCGCATCGTCGATCGCGAGTTGCGCGCCGTTCTGCAGGTCCTTGCCGATCCGCGCGGACGGGCCGGTGAGCGGCGCGGCGAGACCGATCAGGACCGTCTGCGGCGCGGATTGCGCGAAGGCGGGAACCGAGGCGACCAGAGCGGCCGCCGAGAATGCGAGGCTGGCGTGGAGGAAAGCGATTTTCATGTGCGGGGATCGGTGGATCGAATCAAAACATGAAAAATATTAAATATTGAGCACCCAAACCCCAAATATCCAATTGTTGGATGCTTATACCGTTGGCGACACATTAACCTATATCACTGTAAATGCAGGATATTTTTGTGTTGTCGCTTACCCTGATTTTTCGATAAAATTCGACACATGAAAAATATCGAACAATTGCCGCACGATCCACCGCTGCGCGCGGTGCGTGCGTTCGAAGCCTTCGCGCGCCTCGGGTCGGTGACCGCCGCCGCGGGCGAGCTCGACATCACGCCGTCGGCGGTCAGCCATCAGCTGCAGCTGCTCGAGGCGTTCATCCAGACGCCGCTGACGGTGCGCGAGGGCCGGTTGCTCGCGCTCACCGACGAAGGCCGCGATTACTACCGCTCGATCAGCGCCGCGTTCTCGGTGCTGCGCAGCGCGACGCGCTTCGTGCGCGACCGCTCGTCGCTGCGGCAGATCACCGTCAGCCTGATTCCGTTGCTCGGCATCGGCTGGTTCATTCCGCGACTGCATGCGTTCCTGGCCGACAACACGGACGTCGACGTCACCGTGTTGTATGCGCATCACCGCAACTACCGCAGCGATGCGTCGGACCTGTCGATCCGCTTCGGCACCGGCGACTGGCCCGGCTATCGCTGCGAACGCCTGCTGCCGGGCGCGATGGTGCCGATGTGCAGCCCGTCGTTCCTGAAGCGCCACGGGCCGTTCCGCACGCCGGCCGATCTCGCGCGCGCGCCGCTCGTGCACGACGAGGATCGCAGCACGTGGGTCAACTGGCTGCAGGGCGCCGGGGTGCGGCATGTGTCGCATGCGGTGGGGCCGATGTTCGAGGACGGCCAGTTGACGCTGAGCGCCGCGCGCGCGGATCTCGGCGCGGCATTGCTGCGCGCGCCGCTGGTCGAGCGCGAACTGGCGAATGGCGAGCTCGTGAAACTGTTCGATCACGCGCTCGACGACGGGCGCGATTACTACCTGTGCACGCGCGAGGACGCGGACATGCCGGACGGGGCGCGGCGGCTGGCGGAGTGGTTGAGGAAGATGGCGGGGATTTGAGCGGGGTACGCTGCGCCGATTCGCTTGCTACCGTCTTGCGGCCGAAAGATCTGGTATATATGATATGCATATCATATATCGGAGGCTATCATGAGCCGAATTCTGGTCGATCTGTCGGACGGCCAACTCGACGAGTTGGCTGTCATCGTCGAGACTCAACATCGTCCCCGCGCCGCAATCATCCGCGACGCGATCGATGCCTATATTGCCTTGCACAAGCACCGGCTTGCCGACGACGTCTTCGGTCTCTGGAAAGATCGCAAGGTCGACGGGCTCACCTATCAGGAAGAACTGCGCTCGGAATGGTAAAAGCTCTCTTCGATACCAACATCCTGATCGACTATCTGGGCGGCGTGGAATCCGCTCGTGCGGAACTGGGCCGCTACGACTATCGGGCGATCAGCACGATCTCGTGGATGGAGGTCCTGGCCGGCACGTCCGCACAGGACGAGGCACCCATCCGCGCGTGGCTGTCGTCGTTCGATGTCATCGCACTGGACAGCCCGGTTGCGAATCGTGCCGTGACAATCCGCAAGGAACGCCGCATACGCCTTCCCGATGCAATCGTCTGGGCATCGGCACAAGTGAACGGTCTACTGCTCGTGTCGCGCAACATGAAGGACTTCCCTGCCACCGAACCCGGCGTTCGCGTGCCCTACAAGCTCTGAGTCAGCGCCAAGTCACCTCCGAGTCCGAGCCCGTTGTATGCGCCGGAACTCGGCCCTCCCGCAGCACCTGATACGAACGCGCGAGACGACCATCCTGCGCACGCAATGTGCCAGCTACTCGCGCCGGCACGTCACGCCAAACTGCCCCGCTGTCAACCCGCATTCATCGGCTATCCGCCCACCGCCTCACAAGCCCCGCCCAATCAAGGGCCGGAAGCAGATAGAAATTCCCGATGCCCCGGATTGAAACAAGCAATTTCACAAGCTCAGGGTGAACCCGGATACTGGCAACACTCCACTCACCACTGAAGCAAAGGAACTCACCAGATGCCGATCATCAACACCCAAATCAAGCCGTTCAAGGCAACCGCTTACCACAACGGCGACTTTGTGCCCGTCTCGGAAGAGAACTTCAAGGGCAAGTGGTCCGTCGTCGTGTTCTACCCGGCCGACTTCACGTTCGTCTGCCCGACCGAGCTGGGCGACCTCGCCGACCGTTACGCGGAATTCCAGAAGCTGGGTGTCGAAATCTACGGCGTGTCGACCGACACGCACTTCACGCACAAGGCATGGCACGACACGTCGGACACGATCGGCAAGATCAAGTACCCGATGATCGGCGACCCGACCCTCACGCTGTCGCGCAACTTCGACGTGCTGATCGAGGAAGAAGGGATGGCACTGCGCGGCACGTTCGTGATCAACCCGGAAGGCGAGATCAAGCTGTGCGAAATCCACGACAACGGCATCGGCCGCGACGCAGGCGAACTGCTGCGCAAGGTGCAGGCTGCGCAATACATCGCGGCGCACCCGGGTGAAGTGTGCCCGGCCAAGTGGACGCCGGGCGCGGAAACGCTGACCCCGTCGCTCGACCTGATCGGCAAGATCTGACGATCGCTCCGCGCGCCTCGCCCGAGGCGCGCGAGACACACGAAGACGGGCCGCCGCCGCATGCGGCCCGCGCCCTCCTCCGGCACGACGTGCCCGACCAGAATCATCAATACGGAATCCGAAACGCCATGCTCGACGCCAATCTCAAGAACCAACTGAAAGCGTACCTCGAAAAAATCACGCGCCCGATCGAACTCGTCGCTTCGCTCGACGACGGCGCGAAATCGCAGGAACTGCTGGCGCTGCTGAACGAGATTGCGTCGCTGACGGATCGCGTGACCGTGACCGAACGCCGCGACGACGCCGAGCGCAAGCCGTCGTTCTCGATCGGCGAGCCCGGCAAGCCGGCCGGCATCCGCTTCGCCGGCATCCCGATGGGCCACGAATTCACGTCGCTCGTGCTCGCGCTGCTGCAGACCGGCGGCCACCCGATCAAGCTCGACGACGACGTGGTCGAACAGATCCGCGCGCTCGACGGTGACTACGCGTTCGAAACGTATTTCTCGCTGTCGTGCCAGAACTGCCCGGAAGTCGTGCAGGCGCTGAACGTGATGTCGCTGATCAACCCGCGCATCCGCCACGTCGCGATCGACGGCGCGTTGTTCCAGGATGAAGTCGAGTCGCGCCAGATCATGGCCGTGCCGACGATGTTCCTGAACGGCGCGTCGTTCGGCCAGGGCCGCAGCAGCGTGAAGGAAATCCTCGCGAAACTCGATACGGGTGCCAGCGCACGTGCCGCGAAGTCGCTCGAGAACAAGCCGGTGTTCGATACGCTGATCGTCGGCGGCGGCCCGGCGGGCGCGGCAGCCGCCATCTACTCGGCACGCAAGGGCATTGCGACGGGCGTCGTCGCCGAGCGTTTCGGCGGCCAGGTGCTCGACACGATGGCAATCGAAAACTTCGTGTCGGTGCAGGAAACCGAAGGGCCGAAGTTCGCGACCGCGCTCGAGCAGCACGTGAAGCAGTACGACGTCGACATCATGGACGTGCAGCGTGCCGATGCGCTGATTCCGGGCGACGTGCACCAGATCCGCCTCGCGAACGGCGCGGTGCTGAAGGCAAAGACGATCGTCCTCGCGACCGGCGCGCGCTGGCGCGAAATCAACGTGCCCGGCGAGCGCGAATATCGCAACCGTGGCGTCGCGTACTGCCCGCACTGCGACGGCCCACTGTTCAAGGGCAAGCGTGTCGCGGTGGTCGGCGGCGGCAACTCGGGCGTCGAGGCCGCGATCGACCTCGCCGGCATCGTGAAGGCCGTCACGCTGATCGAATACGGCGCGCAACTGCGCGCGGACGAAGTGCTGCAGCGCAAGCTGCGCAGCCTGCCGAACGTCACGATCGTCACGCAGGCGCAAACGATCGAGCTGACCGGCGACGGCAGCAAGCTGAACGGCCTCGTCTACAAGGATCTGCGCTCGGGCGACACGCAGCACATCGATCTGGAAGGCGTGTTTGTGCAGATCGGCCTCGTGCCGAACACCGAATGGCTGAAAGGTACGGTCGAACTGTCGAAGCACGGCGAGATCGTCGTCGATGCGCGCGGCGCGACGTCGGTGCCGGGCGTGTTCGCGGCCGGCGACGTGACGACGGTGCCGTTCAAGCAGATCGTGATCGCGGTGGGTGAAGGCGCGAAGGCATCGCTCGGCGCGTTCGACCACCTGATCCGGCAGGACGTTGCACCGGTTGCCGCCGCGCAACCGCAGGCCGAGGAAGCGGTCGCCGCGTAACGCGCGTCGCACATCGGCACAACGGTTTGTCTCTCTTGGCCCCGCATGCTTTGGTCGGCGTGCGGGGCCCTTTTTATTCCAGGTGCGATCGCGGTTACTTGGTCGTGGTCGGGGCGTCGTTCACCGGCGCCGGTGACGGCGGCTTGACACTGCTCGACTGCCTGACCAGTTGCTCGGTCATCGCAGCGGCAACCGGATTCGCGCCCGACGACGAACCGCCCTGCCGGTACGAACCGGCGCTCGACGAGATCGATGATGTCGACGACATCGACGACGCCGGCGGCGGCGGCAACGACGGATCGAGCTTCGCCGATTCCCTCACGAGCGCGGCCGTCTCCGGCGTTTCGGATTTCGTGGCGGAAGGCGCGGCGGCCGCGTGGCGTTCGAGACCGTCGCGCTTGCGCGGCGCGCGTTGCGTGACCTGCGCGGGGGCAACCGCCCGGGCAGGTTTCGCAACCGGCGCTGCGGCCGGCGGGGTCGAATCCTGCGCGTCGATGGTCACGACATTGACCTTCGGCGGCGGCGCGCTCGGCTGCGCTTTCTCGCTGACGACAGGACCGGCGGGGACGGATGCGGGTGCGGCACTGACACGCGCGGGTGCAGGTGCGGGTGCTGGGGGTGCCGGGGCGGGTGGCTGCGGGGAAACGGCTGCCTGCTTCGATGCGGTATCGGCCCGGGCCGCCGGGGCCGGCGGCGCGATGGCGCCCTGCACCGCGTGATCGTTGTTCGCCGGTGCCACGGCCGCCGGTGCGGCCGAATCGCCGATGCCGGCGTCTTCGATCGCACGGTGGTCCGCGCGCAGGAGCATCACGTAGGCAGTGCCGGCCGCGGCTACCAGGAGCCCACCGGCGATCATCAAGGTCTTGCGGGTACTCGTCATGCTTGCTCACCGATCATGTCGACGTGAACAAGCCATCATACGCGGCGATCGGCCGCCGATCCCGCATGAATACATTTGGTTGCATTGTGCCGGCAGCAGGTCGTCACGATGTTCGTCAGACGTATCGCCGCCCCGCTCCGGCACGGCCGGAACGCCGCCCTTACTCCGGAAACGGCAATTCGGTCTGCCCGTCCGCACGCATGCCGAACGTGTTCAGCGTCATCGCGACGAGCGCGTAGTAGCCGAGCAATGCAACGAGATTCACGACGGTTTCGTGGCCGAAGCGTGCTTGCGCCCGCGCGAACGTCGCGTCGCTCACGCGCCGCGTGTCGTACAACTCGCTCGCGAACGCGTGGATCAGCGCATCGTCGTCCGATTCGAATGCGGGCGCGACGCCGAGCCGAATGGCGTCGGCCGTCGCGGCCGGCACCCCCGCTTCGAGCGCGATCGGATGGTGGATGTGCCACTCGGCCTGCGAGCGCCAGCGCGCGGCCGTCACGAGAATCGCGAGTTCCGACAACCGCAGCGGCAGGCCCGTGCGATAGCGGCAGAACGCGCCGAGCTTCTGCGCGTGCTGGGCCAGCTCGGGGCTCGCGATCCAGCCGAGAAACGGCCCGTTCAGGTTGCCGCGCGGGCCGCCGAGGATGTCGGCCAGCACGGCCTTCTGTGCGTCGGTGGCCGACGCGGGATCGAACGGCGGTAGTCTGTCTGTCATGGTCATGTCCCGATGAGGTGCGGATGCGCTCACGCGCCGGCCGACGCGAGCGCAGCGTCGATCGCGCCCGACAGCCGCTCGACGATCGTGTCGATCTGCTGCGTGGTGCAAATGAAAGGCGGCGCAACGAGGATGTGATCGCCGTGAACGCCGTCGATCGTCCCGCCCATCGGATACACCATCAACCCGCGCTGCATCGCTTCGCGCTTGACCGCCGCGTGCAGCTTCAGCGCGGGATCGAACGTCGCCTTCGTGTCGCGATCGCGCACGAGCTCGACGCCGACGAACAGCCCGCGGCCGCGCACGTCACCCACATGCGGATGCGCGCCGTAATGCTCGCGCAGCGACGCGCGCAACTGCTCGCCGCGCGCCTTCACGTTGTCGAGCAGTTTCTCTTCGGCGATCACGCGCTGCACTTCGAGCGCGGCCGCGCACGCGGTCGCATGGCCGAGGTACGTGTGGCCGTGCTGGAAGAAACCCGAGCCGTCGACGATCGTCCGGTAGATGCGGTCGCTCACCAGCGTCGCGCCGATCGGCTGGTAGCCGGCGCCGAGCCCTTTCGCGATCGTCAGCAGATCGGGCGCGACGCCGTCTTCGTCGCACGCGTACAGGTAGCCCGTGCGGCCCATCCCCGACATGATCTCGTCGAGGATCAGCAGCACGCCGTACTTGTCGCACACCGCGCGAATCTTCTTCAGGTACGTGCGCACCGGCGGCACCGCGCCGGCCGTTGCGCCCACCACCGTCTCCGCGACGAACGCCGCGACGTTGTTCGCGCCGAGCTCGACGATCTTCTGCTCGAGCTCGTCCGCGAGGCGCTGCGCATACGCTTCGTCGGTTTCGCCCGCCAGCAGGTCGCGATAGGCAAAACACGGGCTCACGTGGTGCGCCTCGATCAGCAGCGGCAGGAACGGCTCGCGCCGCCACGCATTTCCGCCGATCGCGAGCGCGCCGAGCGTGTTGCCGTGATAGCTCTGGCGTCGCGCGATGAAATGGCGGCGCTGCGGCTCGCCCTTCTCGACGAAATACTGGCGCGCGAGCTTCAGCGCGGCCTCGACCGCCTCGGAGCCGCCCGACACGAAATATACGTGTTCGAGGCCGGCCGGCGCGGCTTCGACGAGCCGGTCGGCGAGTTCCTCGGCCACGTCGGTCGTGAAGAACGACGTGTGCGCGTAGGCCAGTTGCTGCGCCTGCCGCTTGATCGCGTCGATCACGCGCTGGTTGCTGTGGCCGAGACACGAAACGGCCGCGCCGCCGCACGCGTCGATATAGCGTTTGCCGGTCGAGTCGATGATCTCGATGCCGTCGCCTGCGACGGCGACGGGCAAGGTGGCGCGCGGAGCGCGATGGAAAACGGTCGTCATGCGTTGCCTCATGGATCAGGATGCGTCGTGCACGCGTCCGGACGGCACGATGCGCGTCGCGAAACGCTGCGTGCCTTGTTGGTGAATGGTGACGTCGATCGACGCCGCGCCGATCGCGAACACGGCCGTGGCCAGCGTATTTTCGTCGTCGGGGTCCGCAGGATCGTCGCGGTAGATCGGCAGCCCCTCCGGTGCACGATCGCCGAGCACGCGCAGCAGCGCGGCTTCATCGATCGCGTGGATACCAGGAACGAGCGCGTCGACGCGGCGCTGGCGGTCGGCCGACGATTGCGTGACGATCTGCGCCTCTGCTTCACAGCCCGGATGCACGAGATGATTCGCGTGCCCGGCGAGCGTCGCCACGTCGACGACCGAGCAGCGCGCGGCACTCGCCTCGATGCTCAGCAGCCGCGTGTCGCCGGTCGCGCCGAGCGTATGGTGAAAGCCGCTCGCGCGCGCATTCACGCGCAGCACGTCGGCGGCCTCGTCGAGCGACGCCGCATCGAGCACGGCGCGCGCCAGGATCATGCGCGGCACGCCCGGCGCGGGCGTCCTGATCCGCAGGTTGTTGATCGCCTGCACGATGCCGGCCCGGTTCGCGGCAAAGGTGTGCCCCGGCAGCGAGCCCGGGTAGTAGAAACTGACGAAGCCCGGCTTGCCCACGGGCTGCACGTCGACGAGCAGGCAGCGTTCGCGCAGGAACGGATCGCCGTCCTCGTTGTGCGCGATCCAGCGCGTGCCGGCCGCGTCGCGCGCGGCCAGCGTCGTGCAACCGTCCGGCGCGTTGTGGATCAGCTCGCCGCGGCAGTTCCACAGGAAGATGTCCCCGGCCGGCCAGCCGACACCCGCCGCGATCCCGTCCAGTTCCGCGACGAGATCGGGGTACGCGGCCAGCGCCGCCTGCCGCAGCGCATCGACGAACGGATGGCCGCGCCAGCGGCGCACGTCCTGCCACGCGCTGCTCTGCTGCATGTACGCATCGAACACGGGACGGGCGAGCTCGCCGAGGCGCACGCCGATGTCGAACGGCGCGCCGGCGATGACGGGGGAAAGGGAAAGCGGCATGTCGGCCATTTCGGTTTCGTTCAGGACACGTGTTTCAGGAATTCCTTCAGGCGCGGGGTCGGCGGCCGGTCGATCAGGTCGACCGGATGGCCGTCCTCGGCAATGCCGCCCTGATCCATGAACAGCAGGCGCGTGCCGACCCGTTTCGCGAAGCCGATCTCGTGCGTGACGACGATCATCGTCATCCCTTCGTTGGCGAGATCCTGCATCACTTTCAGCACTTCGTGGCGCAATTCCGGATCGAGCGCCGACGTCGGCTCGTCGAACAGCATCAGCCGCGGCCGGATCGCGAGTGCGCGCGCGATCGCGACGCGCTGCTGCTGGCCGCCCGACAGCTCCGACGGGTAATGATTCGCGCGCGATTCGAGGCCGACCTTGTCGAGCAGCGCCATCGCCTGGTCGCGTGCGTCGGCACGTGACGCGCCGCGCACCTGGATCGGCCCGAACATCACGTTCTCGAGCGCGGTCATTTGCGGAAACAGGTTGAACTGCTGGAACACCATGCCGGCCTCGAGCCGGATGTTGCGGATCGTCGTCGCATTGCCGCGCACGCTCTGGCCGTCGACGAGCAGCTCGCCGCCGGTGATTTTCTCGAGCGCGTTGATACAGCGCAGCATCGTCGACTTGCCCGAGCCGGACGGGCCGATCACGACGACCACTTCGCCCGCGTCGATCTTCAGGTCGATGTGCTTCAGCACCGGCACGTGGCCAAAGCTCTTCGACACGTTCCGAAATTCGATCATGCTCATAGAATTCTCATCCTCTTTTCGACGAGCCGCAGCGTCAGCGTCATCGCGCCGGTCAGCAGCAGGTAGATGACGGCCACGGCGCTCCAGATCTCGACCGCCTGGAAATTGCCCGCGATGATTTCCTGCCCCTTGCGCGTGAGTTCGCCGACGCCGATCACGATGAACAGCGACGTGTCCTTCAGGCTCACGATGCACTGGTTGCCGAGCGGCGGAATCAGCCGCCGGAACGCGAGCGGCCCGACCACCTTCAGCAGCACGCGCGGCATCGACAACCCCATCGCGAGCCCCGCCTCCGTCAGCCCCTTCGGGATCGACAGCAGCGCGCCGCGCACCACTTCCGCGAGATACGCGCCGGAATTCACCGTGATCGCGATGATCGCTGCCGTCAGGCCGTCGATGCGGATATGCGCGAGCAGCGGCAGCGCGAAGTACAGGAACATCACCTGCACGACGATCGGCGTGCCGCGAATCAACTCTATATAGACCTGGGCGAGCACGTTCATCGCCTTCGGTCCGTATGCGCGGAACATGCCCGCGATCATCCCGACGATGAAGCCGCCCACCAGCCCGAAAAATGCGATGAACACCGTCAACCGGACCCCGTCCATCAGGTCCGGCAACGCCGCCCAGATCGCCGACCAATCGAAATTCACTTGTCGCTCCCCGTTCGATTCAAGACCGGCGCGGCCGCCCGGCCGCGCCATGGTGCGCCGTCGCGCTTACATCTTCGGCGGCTCGGCGCCGAACCACTTCTTGTAGATCTGCGCGTAGCGGCCGTCGGCCTTGATCTTCACGAGCGACGCGTTGACCTTCGGCACGAGCGGGCTGCCCTTCGGGAAACCCATTCCGTACTTGTCGCCGCTGACCGGCTGGCCCGCGACCTTCACCTTGCCCTTGCCTTCGTTGTTCACGAAGAACAGCACGTTCGGCGTGTCGTGCATCGCCGCGTCGACCCGGCCGGCTTCGAGCGCGAGGTAGGCCTGGTCGATGTTCGGGAACTGGCGGATCTCCTTCGGCTTCAGGTGCGCCTTGATCCAGTCGATCGTCGCGGTGCCCGTCTTCGCCGCGATCACCTTGCCGTTCAGGTCGTCGATCGACTTGACCGTCGTGTTGCCGGTCTGCACCATCGCCGCGAGACCGCTGTCGTAGTACGGCGCGGAGAAGTCGATCGCCTTCTTGCGCTCTTCCTTGATCGTCATCCCCGACAGCGCGACGTCGATGTTCTGCGTCTGCAGCGCCGGGATCAGGCCCGCGAAATCCATCGGCTGGATCGTGTATTTCCAGCCCTGGTCCTTCGCGATCTCCGCCCACAGGTCGAGATCGAAGCCGACATACTTGTCGCCCTGCTTGAACTCGAACGGCATGAACGACGTGTCGGTGCCGACGACGAGCGTCCTGGTATCCGCGTGTGCGAGGCTTGCGCCGAGCGCGGCAACGGCCGCAACGGCTTTCAGGAAGGAACGGCGACTCATGGTTTCTCTCCGCATGATTGAGCGATGTGACCGGCCAGCCGGTCGGCGGTAACGACGACATCAAGCCGCACCGCAACATGCGATGTCGAATTAGACCTTAGTGCAACAAGTGTTGTCAACCGCGATACTACGACAACAAAAAAACGCGCAACGGATAAATGCATCGAAACAAACCCGGGGCGCGCGGCGCGGATAAATCGGAGGAATGGGAGGGTGGCGCGGGGCGAAGCACCCGGGCCGGACGGCGGCGCCTGAGCGCAGTTGGCGGTGACCGGGCCGGCTTGCTGCCCCAGGCGTCACGCACGAGAGGAGGAGGAGGATGGCGCGGGCGCCCGGACAACCGTCGCGGCCCGCGCATTGGGTTTGTCAGCGTGAAGCGTCGGCGATCGGTTACGGTGCCGTGTCGGGGCGGCGTCCCCCGCGACACAGGCAACCGCCGGCGTGACTCGACGAATGTTGCGGCATGCGCGCGGAGCTGCCGGAAGCGAGGCCCGCGCGCCGATGCGACGTCGCTTACACCGCCACCCCGCTTGCCTGATGCGACACGAGCCGCGCATACGCACCCTGCCGCGCCAGCAGGTCCGTATGCCGTCCGGCCTCGATCACGCTGCCCTGCTCCATCACGAGGATCAGGTCGGCATTACGCACGGTCGACAGCCGGTGCGCGATGATGATCGACGTGCGCTGCGTCATCAGGTCTTCCAGCGCCGCGCGGATCTGCTGCTCGCTGATCGTGTCGAGGTGGGATGTCGCTTCGTCGAGGATCAGCACGGGCGCATCCTTCAGGAACGCACGCGCGATCGCGACGCGCTGGCGCTGGCCGCCCGACAACTGCACGCCGCGCTCGCCGACGCGTGTCGCGAGCCCGTCCGGCAGCCGCGCGACGAATTCGCCGAGCGCCGCATGCTCGATCGCGCGCTGCACGTCCGCGTCGGACGCATCGTTCGCCGCGAGCCGGATGTTCGCCTCCAGCGTGTCGTTGAACAGGTAGGTATCCTGCGCAACCAGTGCGATGTGCTGCCGCAGGTCGTCGAGCCGCAGGTCGCGCAGGTCGACGCCGCCGAGCGTCACGCGGCCCTGCTGCGGATCCCAGAAGCGCAGCAGCAGGCTCGCGACCGTCGACTTGCCGGCGCCCGACGCGCCGACCAGCGCGACCGTGCTGCCGGGCGCCATCTCGAAGCTCACGCGGTCGAGCGCGGGCACGCTGCGGCCCGGGTACGTGAAGGACGTCGCCTCGAAGCGCACCGCCGGATCGGCGGGCAGCGCATGCGTGCCGTCCGTCACCGGCACGGGCTCCTTCTCGAGCGCGCGCAGGCGGCGCGTCGACGCGATCGTGTCGGCAAGCTGGCGCGCGACCTGGCCGATTTCGGCAACCGGCATGAAGGCGGCCACCGCGACCAGCACCAGCAGCGGCAACGACTCGCGCGGAAACCAGCCGCGCGCGCACAGCAGCGCACCGAGCGCCGCGACGACCAGCCCGCCGAGCCCGCTCGCGACTTCCAGTGCAGCGCTCTGCGTCGACAGGTCGTCGAGCAGCCTGGCGCGTTGCTTCCGGTATGCATCGACTTCGGCCACGAACGCTTCGCGCCGGCGCGCGACGGCCTGGAACGCGGTCAGCTCCGCGAGCCCCTGGATCGTCTCGGTCAGGTGCGCGCCGAGCTGGCCGAGCGCTTCGCGCGCACCGGTGCCGAGCCGGTCGACCTCGCGCCGCGCCAGCACCGGTGCAAGCCCGGCCCACAACAGGAACGGCAGCAGCACGAGCGCGAGCGGCCACGCGACCGACGCGAGCAGCACCAGCACGGCGGCCGGCACGAGCACCGCGACGAACGCGGGCGCCAGCGTATGCGCATAGAAATACTCGACGGTCTCGACGTCCTGCGTCGCGAGCGACACGAGATCGCCGGAACGGCGGCGCAGCAGCCCGGCCGGCGCGAGGCGTTCGAGCGTCGCGAACAGCGCGATGCGCATTTCCGCGAGCAGCCGGTACGCCATGTCGTGCGCAAGCCACGATTCGAGCCAGTGCAGCACGGCCGCCACCGGCGCGATCACGAGCAGTGCCGTGACGAGCGCCGGGCTCACATGGCCGCCCGGTACCGCACCGACCACCAGCGCGCCGATCACGCCGACACCGAT
>Ga0209566_100485_pt1 | contig 28134 bp, 34 predicted proteins | sample Araplavi_mTSA_r2_2_FD_184287 | JGI IMG/M metagenome (GOLD analysis project Ga0209566, IMG submission 184287) | Arabidopsis root microbial communities from North Carolina, USA - plate scrape CL_Cvi_mTSA_r2 (SPAdes) (version 2) | ecosystem: Host-associated > Plants > Roots > Endosphere | place...
TGAACATCACCGCGCCCGTGCGCCGCGCATAACCGTACATCGCCGCCGTGTTGTTGCTCGTCAGTTCAGGCTCGAGCAGCAGCCCGTCGAGCGCGCATGCGATGTCGATCAACTGGCGCACCGTGGTGCCGGCCTCGGGCAGCACGTGCGGGTGACGCGCGACATCGGCGAGCGACACCGCTTCACGCGTCGCGAGCGGATGGTCACGTCGCACCAGCGCGAAGATCGGCGCGCGCTCGGTATGCTCGACGCGCACGCCCTTCTCCGGCGCGAGGCTGAAGCTCAACGCGATGTCCACGTCGCCGTCGCGCACGCGCCGCGTCGCGTCCGCCGGCGACACGACCCACACCGAGAAATCGACGCCCGGATGGCGCGCCTTGAAGCGTGCGAGCGTGCCGGGCAGGAAATCGATCGCGAACCCTTCCGAGCAGGCGATCTTCAGCAGGCTGCCGTGCAGCGCGTCGAGCCCGCCGATGTCCTTCATCACGTGCTCGGCCTCCAGCAGGCTGCGCTGCGCGAACGCCAGAAGCCGCTCGCCGGCCTCCGACAGCGCCATCCCGCGCGGCCGGCGCTCGAACAGCGGTGCCCCGAGCTCGCTCTCGAGTTTCGCGATCTGGCGGCTGATCGCCGAGACAGCCACGTGCAGCCGCGCGGACGCGTCGCTGATCGAACCGGTGCGCGCCACCTCGACGAAATACCGCAACGCCAGGCCATGCAGGAAAGCCGCCATCGTTCTGTCTCCACCCGGCTGCCGGCCGCGCTGCTTTGCCTTTTCGGCAAAGAAAGGTTCGAAATTCGATCATTGTGACAAAAAAAACGGCTTTCTAGAATCGATCGCACTTCACGCTGCACACACGATCCTCGGCGTGCAGCGAACCCGACAGAGGAGACACGACTTGAGCCGTACCGCCGCCATCCAGCACGCGCTGAACCAATTCGAATCCGGTGCGTTCTTCACGACCCTGAGCCGCCGCGTCGGCTTGCGAACCGAAAGCCAGGAGAGCGGCAACGGTGCCGCGCTGCGCGCCTACCTGACCGACGAGATCGCACCCGAGGCCGCGCGCCTCGGCTTCACGTCGCGGATCGTCGACAATCCCGTCGACGGCGGCGGCCCGTTCCTGCTCGCATCGCGCCACGAAGACGATGCACTGCCGACCGTGCTGATCTACGGCCACGGCGACGTCGTGCGCGGCTACGACGCGCAGTGGCGCGCACCGCTGTCGCCGTGGACGCTGACGGCCGACGGCGACCGCTGGTACGGCCGCGGCAGCGCCGACAACAAGGGCCAGCACACCATCAACCTGGCCGCGCTGGCGAGCGTGCTCGATGCGCGCGGTGGCCGGATGGGCTTCAACGCGAAGCTGCTGATCGAGATGGGCGAGGAAACGGGTTCGCCGGGCCTCGACGCACTGTGCCGTCAGGAGCGCGATGCGCTCGCGGCCGACGTGCTGATCGCGTCCGACGGCCCGCGCATCGCGGCCGCGCGCCCCACGGTGTTCCTCGGCTCGCGCGGCTCGGTCAATTTCAAGCTGAGCCTGCGCGCCCGTGACGGCGCGCATCACTCCGGCAACTGGGGCGGGCTGCTGCGCAATCCGGCGATCGTGCTCGCGCACGCACTCGCGAGCCTCGTCGACGCGCGCGGCGCGATTCGCGTCGCGGGGCTGCGTCCGCCGCCGATCCCGGCCGCCGTGCGCGAGGCGCTCGCCGATCTCTGCGTCGGCGGCGGCCCCGGCGATCCGGCGCTCGACGCCGGCTGGGGCGAGCCCGGCCTTACCGCGCCCGAGCGCGTGTTCGGCTGGAACACGTTCGAGATCCTCGCATTCAAGGCCGGCAACCCCGAGCACCCCGTCAATGCGATCCCGCCCGCCGCGTATGCGCACTGCCAGTTGCGCTTCGTCGTCGGCACCGACTGGCAGGCGCTGCATGCGCACCTGCGCACGCACCTCGATGCGCACGGCTTCGCCGACATCGAGATCGACGTCGAGCGCGGTGCACCGGCGACGCGCGTGCCGCCGGACGATCCGTGGGTCCGCTGGGCGGTCGCGTCGCTGGCGCGGACCACCGGCAAGAAACCCGCGATCCTGCCGAATCTCGGCGGCACGCTGCCGAACGAAGTGTTCGCCGACACGCTCGGGCTGCCGACCCTGTGGGTACCCCACTCGTACCCCGCGTGCTCGCAGCACGCGCCCGACGAGCACCTGCTCGCGAGCGTCGTCAGCGAGGGGCTGCAGATGATGGCCGGCCTCTTCTGGGATCTCGGCGAGGACGCCCCGACCGTTCGCCGCGCGGCGCCCGCCGCGGCCGGCGCCACCCTGTAACGCGCTTCGCCCCTTTCACGGGATCTGCCCACACGATGAACACGACCACCCTGACCTCGCAGGAAGCCGCCCACCCCAGCGCCGCGAAGATCCGGCGCATCATCTTCGCGGCGTCGATCGGCAACGCACTCGAATGGTTCGACCTGATCGTCTACGGCTTCTTCGCGGTGACGATCGCCAAGCTGTTCTTCCCCGCCACGAGCGAAGCGACGTCGCTGATGCTCACGCTCGGCACGTTCGGGCTGTCGTACCTGATCCGGCCGATCGGCGGCTTCGTGCTCGGCGCGTACGCGGATCGCGCGGGCCGCAAGGCGTCGCTGCTGCTGTCGATCGCGATGATGATGGCCGGCACGCTACTGATCGCGTCGATGCCGACCTACGCATCGATCGGCATACTTGCGCCGCTCGGGATCATGTTGTCGCGGCTGATGCAGGGCTTTTCCGCGGGCGGCGAATTCGCGAGCTCGACCGCGTTCCTCGTCGAGCACGCGCCGCAGCGGCGCGGTTTCATGTCGAGCTGGCAGTTCGCGAGCCAGGGCCTCGCGACGCTGCTCGCGTCGGGCTTCGGTGCGCTGCTGACGTCCACGCTGACAACCGCGCAACTCGAAAGCTGGGGCTGGCGCGTGCCGTTCCTGTTCGGGCTCGCGATCGGCCCGGTCGGGCTGTACATCCGCCGTTACGTCGACGAAGGCGTCGAGTTCAAGACGCAGGCGCGCTCGGAAGCGCCCGTGCGCGAACTGTTCGCGGATCAGAAGCTGCGGCTGCTGCTGTCGATCGGCGCGCTCGTGATCTCGACCGCGATCAACTACATGGTGCTGTACATGCCGACCTATGCGATCAAGCAGCTCGGCCTGCCCGCGTCGACGGGCTTCGCGGCGACGCTCGCGACCGGTTTCGTACTCACGCTCGTCACGCCGGTCGTCGGCCACCTGTCCGATCGCACGGGGCGGATCCGCATGATGGCGGCCGCGGCCGTGCTGATGCTCGTCAGCGTGTGGCCGACGTTCGCCTGGCTCACGCGCCACGCGTCGTTCGCAACGATGCTCGCCGCACTGGTCTGGATCGGCGCGCTGAAGGCGATGTACTGCGGCGCGCTGCCGGCGCTGATGGCCGAGCTGTTCCCGTCGCAGACGCGCGCAACGGGGCTCGCGGTCAGCTACAACACGGGGGTCACGCTGTTCGGCGGCTTCGCGCCGTTCGTCATCACCTGGCTGATCAGCGCGACCGGCAACCGGCTGTCGCCGGCGCTCTACCTGATGGGGTGTGCGGTGCTGAGCCTCGTCGCGCTGTTCGTCGCGCGCACCCGGCTCAAGATGCGATAACGGAAGAAACGACGGCGCGGCGACACGCCGCCGGTGCGGCCCGGCGCGGCATCGTCGCCGCGCCGGGCCGCGCACCGTTTACGGCGCCGGGTTCGGCTGCAGTTCGTGCAGCGCGTCGATCTCGGCGAGGATCTCGTCGGACAGCTTCACGTCGATGCTGCCGGTGTTCTCCTTCAACTGCTCGAGCGACGTCGCACCGACCAGGTTGCTGCGCACGAATGGCCGGCTGTTGACGAACGCCAGCGCGAGCTGCGCGGGCGACAGCCCGTGACGCCGCGCGAGCGCGACATAGCGCGACGTCGCCTCGACGGCCTGCGGCTTGCTGTAGCGCTGGAAGCGCTCGAACAGCGTGATGCGCGCGCCGGCCGGACGCGCACCGTTCTCGTACTTGCCGGACAGCCAGCCGAACGCAAGCGGCGAATACGCGAGCAGGCCGACGCCGTCACGATGCGTGAACTCCGACAGCCCGTTCTCGAACGTGCGATTCACCAGGCTGTACGGATTCTGGATGCTCGCGATGCGCGGCAGCCCGAGCTTCTCGGCCGCGCGCAGGAACTGCGCGACGCCCCACGGCGTTTCGTTCGACACGCCGATCGCGCGTACCTTGCCGGCCTTCACGAATTCCGCGAGCACGCCGAGGGTTTCCTCGATCGGCACCGTGTAGGCGTCGTCGACCCACGGATAGGCGGGACGGCCGAACGTCGTCGTGCTGCGATCGGGCCAGTGCAGCTGATAAAGATCGACGTAGTCGGTCTGCAGGCGCTTGAGGCTGCCGTCGAGCGCTTCGGTCAGGTTCTTCCGGTCGAACTGGTTGCCTTCGCCGCGAATATGGCGCGGATTGTGCGGCTGCCGCGCCGGCCCCGCGATTTTCGTCGCAAGCACGATGCGCTCGCGCTGCGCGCGATGCTGCGCGAGCCACGTGCCGATGTACTGTTCGGTGCGCCCCTGCGTATCGGGCTTCGGCGGCACCGGATACATCTCCGCGGCATCGATCAGCGTCACGCCTTGCCCGATCGCGTAGTCGATCTGCTCGTGCGCATCGCGCTCCGAATTCTGCTCGCCCCACGTCATCGTGCCGAGGCCGATCAGGCTGACCTCGATGCCCGAATCGCCAAGTGTGCGGTATTCCATGCTGTTCCCGTCGCGTCAGTGGAAAGCAGGAACGCTATCACATTGAAGCGACCGCTTCAGACAGGCGCCGCACACGCTTACAGGCGGCCTTCGGTAAAGGTGCGAGCGTTCACGCGCAGGGCCCGAACGAAGACATTGCAGCCCCCGTTACTGCGGCCGCTGGATGAAACAGGTCGCCGACGCATGCGCGACGATCTTGTCGTCCGGCGTCTTCAGCGTGCCCTCGGCAACGCCCAGCGAACGCGACAGGTGAATCACGCGCCCTTCCGCAACCAGCTCGACGTCGCGCGGCACGGGCCGCAGCATCTTCACATGCAGATCGACCGTACCGTAGCCGACGCCCGCATCAAGCATCGAATGCACCGCACACCCCGTGACCGAATCGAGCACCGTCGCCGCGAACCCGCCGTGCACGCCGCCGAGCGGGTTCAGGTGCCGGCCGTCCGCCCGCGCCGAAAATTTCACATAACCGAGCTCGACGTCGAGCGGACGCATCGGGATCGTCTCGGTAATCGACGCGAGCGGCGCATCGCCCGATACCGCTGCGCGCAGCAGATCGAGACCAGACAGGGAAAGCGGGTTCATCGGGTTGTCTCCGGGTTGAAAGCGCGTCGCCGCGCGAGTAAGTTCCAAATTGGAACTGATTATTCACAACGATCACGGTCGTTGTCAACGTGGCCGGGCTCGTTGCAGTCGAAGGCGGGTTCTATAATCGAGCCCGCTATTTCGCTGAACCGCCGCAAGAGACTCGACGATGAAATGGGATGACATCGGCACGCTGAACTGTTCGGTCGCGCGTACGCTTGCCGTGCTCGGCGACCGCTGGACCATGCTGATCCTCCGCAACGCGTTCCTCGGCTGCCGCCGCTTCGACGCGTTCCAGACCCAGCTCGGCGTCACGCGCCATGTGCTGGCGGAACGGCTCGCGCGGCTCGTCGACGAGGGCGTGCTGGCCAAGCGCGCTTATCAGGAACGCCCGCCGCGTTTCGAATATCGTTTGACGGACAAGGGCCTCGACCTCTACCCGACCCTGCTTGCGCTGACCGCATGGGGAGACCGCTGGAAAGACGACGGCCAGGGGCCACCAGTGCAGTTGCGTCACCGTACCTGCGGCCATCTGATGCACGCGGTCACCGTATGCTCGGCGTGCGGCGAGCCGCTCGACGCACGCGACGTGCAGCCGGAGCGTGGCCCCGGATGGGTCGCAGCCGAAGCTGCCGGAAGGGCTGCGGCCGAGGACTGACGCATCGCGCGTACGGGAGCGCATACGGGAGAGCGTGACGCACACGGATCGTTCGTTGCGTTCGCGTTGCTGCCGCCGGTTCCAGCGAGCCTACCTGGTTGCACTCTCGCACGGCTTGCACGCCGACACCCTGCCGCCGCACGCGCATTCACGCGCTGCCCCATCGCCCCCATCCGCCGATCGCCCCGATCGCACACACGGATTCCGCACAACGCAACTTTGCGTCACCGCCTCTGCCATCGCCGGTCTTCGCGATGCGTCATCCCTTAGCATCCGCACGTGACCGGGCCGCCACGTGTGCGTTACACTCACGGCCCGCTGTCTCGAAATTATTCGCTGTCCAAGATGTTGTCGCGCAATCGCCTCGCCGCTGCCTGTCTCGCCGCCTCCCTGCTCGCCACACCGTTCACCGCTTTCGGCAAGACGCAAAGCGAATCGCTGCTCCAGCAGGCGATCGACTTCGTGTCGCGGTGGCTACCGGCCCCCACTCACGAAGCGCCCGCAACACAGGTCGTCGAATCGGCATTTTCGCCCGATGGCGGTGCCGAAGCGCTGGTGCTGAAAGCGATCGGCGCCGCGCGCAGTTCAATCCGCGTCGCCGCCTATTCGTTCACGTCGCCGCCCGTCACGCGCGCACTGCTCGCCGCCAAGCGACGCGGTGTGAATGTCGCGGTGGTGGTCGACGACAAGGGCAATCGCGCAAAGAGCAGCAAGCAGGCGTTGAACCTGCTCGTCAACGCAGGCATCCCGACACGCACGATCGACGCCTACGCGATCCATCACGACAAGTACCTCGTGATCGACGCCGAGCACGTCGAAACGGGCTCGTTCAACTACAGCGCGTCGGCGGCCAGCCGCAATTCCGAGAACGTCGTCGTGGTGTGGAACAACCCGCAACTCGCGTCGCGCTATCTCACGCACTGGCAAAGCCGTTTCGACCAGGGCACGCCGTACCGCTCCAGCTACTGACACGCGCCGCGCTCACCCCGTGTTCGATCCGCCGTGTTGCAGATGATCGGCGAGCATCGCGCGAAGCTCAATTCGGCCGAATGGCCAACGCGTCGCCTGCTTAATGGATTTCAGCCGTCCGCCCCGTCGCGGCACCGGCCTGCGCCATCGGCGTGCAGCGATTCGCATGCGCACCCGCGCCGCGTGCCGACGACGTCGACAAGCCGCTGGCGCCGCCCGGCAGCGCGTTGCTCACACATATGACGCCGAACGCCAGCGTGTTCTGGACCATCGGATAAAGCAGATACAGCGCAAACGCGAGATAGCCCGCGTACAGAATTCGAACCATGGTGGAGTGGGAGGCGATGAACGATTGGACTCGCCCTGTTTACGGCACTGCGCCGGGCACCTTGAGACGTCGCGCACCGGATTGCGCATCGGGGCGAAACACGGGCCCATGACGCCCGCTTCTCACCGCATCTGCAACGATCCGGGCCAGGCCGAAACCGCCCGCTTCCGGATTGCCGGAATGGCGATGCGCCGCGCAATGCGCGATACTGTCCGGCATACGATCCCGTGACCGGCCTCGCAGCCGGGACAAAGGACACGACCCATGCAAATTGCACCGAAACCGGCCGACGAGGCGGCCCGGCTCGATACGCTTCATTCGCTCTCGATCCTCGACACGCCGCCCGAAGAACGCTTCGACCGCCTGACGCGTCTTGCACGCAGGCTGTTCGACGTGCCGATCGCACTCGTCAGCCTCGTCGACGACGATCGCCAGTGGTTCAAGAGCCATGCCGGGCTCGACGTCACGCAAACGTCGCGCGACGTGTCGTTCTGCTCCCATGCGCTGCTCGCGGGCAATACGATGGTGATCCAGGATGCGCTGAACGACGATCGCTTCCACGACAATCCACTCGTCACCGGCGCGCCCGGCATCCGCTTCTACGCCGGCCGGCCGCTCGCGGCACCGAACGGCGCGCCCATCGGTACGCTGTGCCTGATCGACACGCGGCCGCGCTCGCTCGAACCCGACGAGCTCGCGCTGCTCGGCGATCTCGCCCACATGACCGAACGCGAGATCGCCGCGCTGCATTTCGCGACCACCGACGAGCTCACCCAGCTGACGAACCGCCGCGGCTTCGAGATCCTGGCCCGCCACGTGCTGAGCCTGTGCGATCGCCTGAGTCGTCACGCGGTGCTGCTGTTCTTCGACCTGAACGATTTCAAGGCGATCAACGACCGCTTCGGCCATGCCGAGGGCGACCGCGCGCTCAAGGCATTTGCCGACACGCTGACGGGCGCACTGCGCGACAGCGACGTGATCGCACGGCTTGGCGGCGACGAGTTCGTCGTGCTGCTGAGTGCCACCGATCCGGCCGACGTCGCCGAGCCGGTCGAGCGCGTGACGCAGGCGCTTGCGCTGCGCAACACGGCCGACGCGCGCGGCTATGACATCCGGTTCAGCGTCGGGCACGTCGACTACGACCCCGCGCACCATCACGACGTGGCCGACTTGCTCGCATCGGCCGACCTGCGGATGTACGAGCACAAGCAGCGCGGCAGGTCGGCCGGCGCGTGAGCGCGGGCACATGCCGTCGCCCTGCCGTTCAACTGCGGTGGCGCGGCTGTGTCAGCTGCCGCACGGCGGCGCGCTGGCCATCGCCTCCGCGATCTGCTCGGGCGTCAGGTCGCGCTGGTGCGTCGCGAGCGACCAGCGATGTCCGAACGGATCCTCGACCTGTCCGTAGCGGTCGCCCCAGAACATGTCTGCGGCAGGAATCGTCACCGTCGCGCCGGCCGCGACCGCCTTCGCGATCGCCGCGTCCGTGTCAGGCACGTACAGGTGCAGGCAGACCGGCGTGCCTTTCAGGGCCTTCGGCCCGAGCGCGCCGTGTTCGGGCATTTCATCCACCAGCATCAGTGTCGAATCGCCAATCACGAGGCACGCGTGCGCGAGCCGGCCGTCAGGCATCGCCAGGCGAAACTGTTCGCTCGCATTGAACGCGCGCTTGTAGAAGTCGATGGCTGCGGTTGCGCCGGCGCAGATCAGGTGCGGCGTCAGCGTACGCATCCCTTCCGGGATCGGTTTGACGGACGTGGACATGGGTGTCACTCCTTCGGTCGGTTGTCGTATCGGAATCGGGACGGACGCGCGATGCGCACGCCTCCGATGCTACGACGGACGACCCCGGCGGAAATCGACACGGCGCCCTGCATTTTTTTCTCGAGTATCAGGGCGCCCGGAGTCGCCGCATCGGGCGTCACCCGCCCGTTCGGTCGACCTCGTTGTCCGGCATGCCGAACTGCCGCCGACATGTCTCGAGCAGTCCTGCCACCGCATCGAGCGGAAGATCGGCAAACCGGGCAATCGGCAGCATCACGCCGCCCGGCACCCTGATGCGCGACGAATGCGCCGAGAACTGGTAGCCGATGTAGCGATTGCCTGCGACGCTGATGATCCGGAATTCGGTGATATCACGCCATGGCGTGGCGGGTTGTTCGCGTACGCCTCCGATCAGCCTGAAACCCGTCTCGTCGACATGCAGCACCATCCTGCGTCGCGACGACACGAAGAAGGCGGCCCCCGCCAGCGCCAGCAATCCGGCCAGCGCCGCTACCGGCCAGAGTGCCGGAGCGGCCGCATAACCGCACAGGCTTGCCGCGGCCAGCACCATGCACGCGATCGCCCTTCCTTTCAGGCTCCGGCTGTCAACCGCCAGCGTCACCGGCAACTGGCCGATGATCGTTCCCGCGACCGGATCGACGTGCCAGCCGGAATCGATGGATTCAAGTGCGTCTTTCATTGTGCGATCGCTCACCTCGACGGCCGCCGGGTGATCGAAGTTGGACACCCCGTCGATGCGCTGAAACGGTCGGCGTGCCGACGGGAAATGATCGTGATCGAAAAAGGTACGCATCGACGCACGGCAGCACGCACTCGTCCACGCGGAATGGGCAGTACGCGGCCGGCACTGGTCATATTCAGTTGCACACCTTGACGGTGCCGTTGGTCGTGCATTGACCGGTGGCCCAGTGACTCTGCCCTGCCAGATGAGGCGCCAGGCCGATGCCACGGATCGGCGCAGCTGGCGACGATGCCGGAACGGCTGCGGCCGCCGACGCGGTGTCGGGCGACGGCAGCGGAGGCGGCTCGGACGCCGTCTGGCAAGCCGACAGCGCCAGACAAAGCGCGGATGCCCACGGAGCGATGAGGGATCTGGACATGATCTCGTACGCGTTTGCGAAGTTCGCTTCCGGTAACGGCTCGCCGAAGATCGCGTGACCCGTCAAACCGTTCGGCACAACCGGCCATGCGGCACGACGATCGTCCAATACTACTCCTCGCGATCGACGTCGTGCGAGCTACCGTTCGGCCAGGTGCCGCCATTCATGCGACGGCGCATGCCGCTTCGGTCAGATTTGCGGCAGATCGCGCAACGTGCGCGATTCGTTCGTTGCATCGATGTCGAGCTCGATGCCTTCCGATGCATCGCGATACAGCACGCGTTTGAGCCGGGGCCCGATCGCGGTGGCGTCCGATGCCGAAAAGATTGCGCGGACATCGTTGCCGGACGCGAGCGCGCGCGCCACGTCCGCCACCGGCGCTTCGCTCGGCGTCGCCGCCCACGACCGGTCGGACGGATTCACGGCCGCCCAGCGCACGTGCGTCACGCGCGCGCTGAGCGGATCGATTCGCACACCATTCACCGCAAACATCGACATCGGCATCTCCTTCGAATATTTTTGCGGCCCGCCGTACCGATGCACGGTCACGGACGGCCCCAGATCTCGCAGACGTTTCCCGCCGGGTCCGCCACGGAAATCGCAACCGTGCCGTCGCCGTAGTCCCACTCGTTCAGGATGCCGACGCGGCACGACTCGAGCCGTGCGACGGCTTCCGACACATGCGCGACTTCGACGGCCAGCGCAATGCCATGGCCGGTCGGTCGAAACTCCGGATACGGAAACCTGCCGCCGCTGCCGGTGTGAACGGTCAGCGTTGCTCCGCCCATCACAAAGCGGTGCCACGGATTCCCCGCGGCCGACACGCCTTCGGAGTGAACCGGCAGCGCAAGCGCCAGACGGTAGAAATCCACCACCGCCCGAAAGCGATCGTCTTCGACCGGCACCAGGATGCCCAGACTCGCGATCATGTGCGCCCCTCCGGTCAACGCGATTTTCGATGATACATTGGGACGCTTTACAACCGTCAACAGACAATCGTGCACGGGAGAAACACATGACCGACGCCTGGGGAACCTTCCCTGCCAGAATGGGCGACCATCAGGCTTTCATCAGCTTCAACCACGACTTTGCGGAAATCGCGGAAGGCGATCCGCGCACGTCGCTGCTCAGCGTGCGCGTCCCCTTTGCGCATCCGACGCCGGAAGGCCTGCCGACCGGCGACGAATTCGCCGATCTCGCGAAGATCGAGGACCTGCTGGACGCCACGATCACGGCGAAAGGTGGTGTGCAGGTCGGCCGCATCACCGTCGACGGCCATCGGGATTTCCTTTTCTACGTATCGCTCGACGAAGAGGCCGCGGCGGAGATCATCGACGCGCTGGCCGATCAGACGACCTACGCGTTGCAGTACGCGCACCAGGACGATCCGGACAAGGAAGCGTACTGGCAGACGCTCTACCCGACCGACGACGACCGGCAGATCATGCGCGACATGCGCGTGCTGGACGAATTGCGGAAGAAAGGCGACGCCGGCGATGTAAGCCGGCGCGTGATGCACTGGGCGTACTTCCCCGACCAGAGCGACGCGCATCAGTTCGCGGACTGGGCCGAAGCGAAAGGCTATCCGGTCGAATCGGTCGCCCCCACCGAGGACGGCAAGTCGGCCGTACGGTTCTCGCACGAGGGCACCATGGCACTGGCCGACATCACACGCCATACGGTCGCGATCAATCGCGAGGTACATTCGTTCGGAGGGGAATACGACGGATGGGAAACCAGCGTCGAACAGGCTGGCCGAGCGGGTTGACCTGCCCGCCGCAAGCGACGTGATGCAACGCATCCGGCGCAAAAAACATCCCGGCGGCATTGACGCGCGCCGCCGGGACCAAGGCATCACCGGCCGAAACCGGCGATGGGCCTGAGGGTTCGCTCAGGCACGAGGAAAGCGATACGTGCGGACCAGGCGATCGGATGCAGGGACACGCAACCGGTGCGATTGCGCTGCCCGCCGAACGCCTGTCCGGTTCCGCCGACGCGGCCTTGCGGCGTCGGACGGGCAAAAAGCCCCCGCTCCTGCGCGAGCGAGCGGGGAAATGGTTGACCGGGCCGGGGAAGAACGGTCAACCGGCCAGATTGTGAGCGCCGGCCGCGCAACGATCTGTGCGGCAACTCACCATTTGGTGACAATGCCGCGGCAACCGGCACGCTCGCGTGCCGCGCGGATCGCGTCACGGCCCGAGCGCGACGCCCGCGACCGGCGCGAGCAACACCACGATGACAGGCGACAGCACCACCGCCCCGATCATCATCACGCCGTCGGCCGCAAGCGTGACGGGCGTCGCGAGCACGCGCACGGCCTTGCCCGCCGTGGTGATGCGATCGGTGACGTCGATCTTGTACGAATGCGCAAACGACGACCACGTCTTGCCCTGTGCAAAACCATCGGCCAGATAACGCGAACCGGCCAGTTCACCCTTCATCTCCAGATCCCTGCTCCCGCGCATCGTGAAGCCGTCCTCCAGCGCGCGGTCCCAGCCCTCGTCGGTCATATCGGCGCGACGGAGCCGGAGCCGGAACTTGCCCGAGATCTTGCTGCCCTGCGCGACGAATTCATAGAGCGACGCGTTGATCGACTTGCGGTAGGGCGATGCCAGCACGGCACCGAGGTGCTCGGGCATATCGAAGATGTAGTGATATTTCTCGCCGAGCACGACGAATTTCTTGCCGTCCTCGCTGACGAGAAATCGGTCGACCGTCTCTTCATATCGGCCATCTTCGAACAGCATTGCCGTGCAGCCTGTCAGGCCGGCGGCGACAACGATCGCGCCCGCCGTCAGCAGCGCTCTTCTTTTCATGTCTGGAATTTGATCTTGTTTTAATGCAAGCGGATATCTTCAGGCCCGGCGCAAGTCTCCGTTAAGTCGCGGCTGCTGTCAAAGCAGGTTTATTCTATTTTTCCGATCGACACGATTCAGGCTTCATTTTTTCTGCATCTTTTTTTGAAACCAAGTTTCGCGAACACAAGAGCCCGCATCATGACAGCCGGGTTTCGTCCTCATGCCGGTCAACTGAAAAGCCATTCGGCAACCATCTCGATCCAGTCGAGATCGCTGGCGATGTCGATGACGGTTTCACCGACGATTTCGGCAGTCGATGTGGTCGATGTGGTCGATGTGGTCGATGTCGTTGACGCGTTCGATGCAGTCGATGCGCCCGTCACCAACGCGCCGGCAACGACCACATTCGCCTTCGCCATTTCCGCGGAAGCACCCAATCCCGGAGCGGCCAGCCGCTCCAGCCAGTCGACGATATTGGCACGCGCATCCTCTTCATCCGCGAAATCATTCCGCTCGAGATAGCGGTCGAATACGGTCCACGCAAGTGTCTTGCTTCGCGAAGCGGATTCGAGATGCCAATCGACAACGCCCGTCCGACCGGACTCCCTGACTTCGAGCGTCGCGGTGAAACAGTAATCGAGATATTCGATCTCAAGTTTCGACGACATGGTTTTCTCCGGTCAATCCACCCTCTCTGTTCTTGTGATCATCCGCGCTTGCCGGGATTCGCGACACAGTGTGAATTCTGCATGAAATTCGCGCGACGGATCATTCCCGCTGGCGGGATCACGATATTCTCATAACCTGTCGATAACGATCGCCGACACATGACTGTACTTGATTTGCCCACCACTCCCCTCGGCGCTTTCCTGTACCGGGTATTGCCCTGCTTCGCCATCGCAATCGCACTGCTAAACTCCGGCCAAGACGGCCGCTTGCAATACCAGAGGAAAAAATGGCACTCGCCCGCGCACAACAAAATGGCGTAGAGGTCTGGATTGTCCAGCTTCCCGGGCACACTCCGTATGCCCATACGCACCTCAAGCGGGTATTCTCGTGCGACGATACGCGACACCGGGTCGTGACGATCGACCTGCCGAAACTGCTGGCATGTGCCGACCGGGACACGACGGACTACGTGTTGCCGCCTGTTCTTTACTGGGCCCCAGGAAAAGCCGCGGGCATTCGCGAATTCCTCGATCCTGAACAGGACAGGATTCCGGACATGCCGTACATCACGTTTCGCGAGACGAGAACGCGAACGCTGCTCGGCATCCCCGGGCTGTCGAAGGTCGGCGTCGCGTCGTTCCGGAACGGCCAGCATCGCGCGCGCTATCTTGCCTATGCAGGTGCAACGACCCTGCCCGTCGAAGTGCACGAGACGGAAGCCGATTTGCTCGTGCAGTACTGCGGCGTGTCACCGTGAAGTACGTTCGGCTTTCGCCCGGCGATGGCCGCGCATCATGCGGCCGTTCGCTCGAATGTGGCCAGGTGGCTAGGCCTGTATCGCATAGATCCGGTCGGTGACTTCCGTCTGGCCGATGCGGCTCGTTTCGATACCCGCCAGTTGCCATCCGTTGTGCTCGTAGAAACCGATCGCGCGCTCATTGCCCGCCAACACCTTCAGATGGACCTGGTGCACGCCGAGCGTTCGCGCCCATGCACGGACGGCTTCGATCATGTGCTTGCCCGTGCCGCCTCCGTGATGCGAAGGATGGACGTGCAGGCAGTCGAGCAGCACGCCCAGCGCCGGATTGACGGGGCGCTCGGCACTGACGAACCCCACGGGCTCGCCGTCCGCCTCGGCGATCAGCACCAGGCCCCGCTCGTTTTCGTTGCGATCAAAATATCGCCGCCACCGGGTCGCGTGTTCCGTCGGCACCTCGTCGGACAGGTAGGTCGCCGGCAAGATATGGCTGTATGCAGTTTGCCAGCTCAGCGTGTGCAGGCGAGCGATGTGCCGTGCGTCTTGCGCTGTCGCGGCACGCAGCGTGGCACGGGTTTCCGGCATCGGTCGTCACTCCTTTCACTTGTTCTCTTGATCGGGACGTCTCGCCGCGAAATATACCGCGTGGAGGCGCGCAAGGCTCAATGTCGCCACGCGCAGGTTATCGTCGCGTACCTTGCAAGCGCCGTCGCCGCACATTGGCTCGTGATGTTTGCAGGCGTTCGCCTCCGTCACGCCTGACGCGATCGCGTCAGCAGTTGTCTGCCGGACGCCATGCAGGGTTCGTGCACCACTGCAGTTCGTTGCCAAAACAACGAGGCACAGGCAAAAAAAATCCCGACACTGTCATTGGCTGTCGGGATCGAACGGCCCTGCAAAGCATGAGGGCACGAGGAAGTCGATACGTTACACCAATGTAAGACTGTTGCGCGCTGTCGGCTCGCGCCAAGTCCCTGTCTCATTCCGCCATAAACGAAAAAAGCCTGCTCACGCGAAACGCGAGCAGGCAAGAAAACGGATCAGCATTCGAGGCACGAGGGCTGTCCAGGAAAGATAACGGCACCGGGAGCGAGAACCTTAGTCGAAAAAGGAAATTGCGCAACATCACGTCGACTGAATACGGCCATACAATCTCGCATCGACGATGGATTGACGAATACCGGCGGCACTGTGGCGATATCCTGTCCAATCGGCCATGTATGGCAAACTTCGGCTCCGAATCGACGCAGCGCGCACTCTTTACCGCAGGGGAATCATGTACGTCTTGATCTATATCGCAGCGGTCGCCGTCGCCAACCTGTTGGTCGCTCATTTCGGGCCGGCTGCAACACCGATCATCGCGTTCCTGCTGATCGGCCTCGATCTCGCGATTCGAGACCGGCTCCACCTCGATTGGCGAGGCCGCGCGCTTTGGTCGCGAATGTTTGCGTTGATCGCGGCCGCCGGTGTCGTCAGTTATGCACTCAATCCCGCCGCCAAGGAAATCGCCGTCGCGTCCCTGGTGGCGTTCGGTTCGGCAGCCGTGGCGAGCGCAGTCGTGTTTCAACTCGCACGTCGCTTTCCGATACTGGCGCGCGCAAACGGCGCGAACGTCGCGGGTGCCGCTGTCGACTCCATCATCTTTCCGCTTATTGCGTTCGGGGCCGTGTTTCCGACGATTGCCGCGTTGCAGTTCGTCGCCAAGGTGGCTGGCGGCGCCTTGTGGTCGTGGGTGGTGTTTCGAAACACTCGATCGGTTCAGGCGGGAATCGCGAGCAATGTGGTCGATCGGTGAGGACGGGTTTGCTTTTCGCGGCATTCGCTACGTTCGAATGCGCGTCTGACCAGACGCCCAAAAACAACAATCCCACTCGGTCGCACCATACCCCATCGCCATGCGCTTGCCGTCCGAATAGCGGCGACGACGTTTTGATAGATGAAGGCCGGTGCGCATCCAGCATCTTCCGCCAGTTTCAGCGCCTGACTCACCTGCTCAAGAAAGGGAAACAGCGCGATGACGTTGCGAGGATGACGCGGATCGGAACCTATCGGGTGGGAACCCTGGCCAAGCGTCTTACAAGCAGTGCTGCAAACACCTCCAACTGATACACGATCGCCACGACGTTGCACGCGATGAGGGCAAAGTCACCAAAATCCACCGGATGCATGTGATAACCGATTCGGTGGTTATCGATGATTTTTTCGAACGAGGCAATGGCCGACGGCAAGCTGACGACGCTCCCGCAGATCAATAGAACGCTGACTCCCGCAACGTATTTGATTCGCGCCTTTTGCGGCAAAACGCAAGTTGCGAGAAGCAAGCCGATGCCGCCTGCGGTGGAAAAAAGAAAAGACCATGCTATAGGCCAATCCACGGTCCAATCCACGGTCCAATCCAGCAAAAAATGGATAAACACAAGCCACGACAAGATCAGCAGGGGCATCGCCGGCGCGACTCCAGCGAGCAGAAAAACGACGCCCTCACCACCCTGAGAGTCGTCATGACCGTAATCTTTGGCCTTGAATCGGTTTGCCGTTCCGTTGCCTGGGCAACGGGTTTACTCTTTGACCGCATGGATTCCCCGAGAAGCCTCGAATTCCAAATCCTGTGGAGCCCATCAATTTACCGTAGAACGCCGCTCCGCCAATAGCGCGCGCAAAACGCAACCGGAAATTTGACCGCCCGCTCCTTTCGGCGCATTGGCGCGGCTGCGTTCATTCACTCGGATTCCCGGCACCGCAATTTTCGACTGCACGAAGTACGGCACTCGGCATGTCTACGCGATCGCGATACCGTTGGCCGGAATGCCCCCCGCTCGTGTGAGCGATGCAGCTCAAGCACGACTTCGAGTTGTTCCCGACTGGATGCGCAAAATGGATGGATGGCGAGCAGAACGCTCTGGAGGGGGACGACGAGAGCTCGAATCGACGCTATTGCGACTGATTGCCTCCCGCAAAGCAAAACAGGCGCCTAGGCGCCTGTTTTGTTAATGCATTCGGTGGGGTGGCTGATGGGACTCGAACCCACGACGACAGGAATCACAATCCTGGACTCTACCAACTGAGCTACAGCCACCACTGTTACTGCTTTTTGTTCTTCGCTGCTTTTGTGTTTCAGCAGCGAAGAACAAGATTATACGAACACTTTTGAATCTTGCAAAGCTTTTTTTTCAAAAACTTCTTCGGCCTCGTTCAGATGCGCGCGCGCCTCGTCGAACACGGCCAGATCGCCGCGTGCGAGCTTCTTGTTGTCCGACAGCACACGACGCCAGCCACGTGCACCGGGCATGCCGCGATACAGTCCGAGCGCATGTCGCACGATCGCGCCGAGGTAGGTGCCGCGCTTCAGTTCGGCCGCGCAGTATTCGATCAGCTTCGCCTCGGCCTCTTCGCGCGTCGGCGTCGCTGCCGTCGATCCATAGAAGCGTGCATCGACCTCCGCGAGCACGTACGGGTTGTGATACGCCTCGCGGCCGAGCATCACGCCGTCGACGTGCTCGAGATGCTGCGCAACCTCGTCGAGCGTCGTGATGCCGCCGTTGATGACGATCTCGAGCGAAGGAAAATCGCGCTTCAACCGATACGCATAGTCGTACTTGAGCGGCGGGATCTCGCGGTTCTCTTTCGGCGACAACCCTTTCAGGATCGCATTGCGTGCATGCACGACGAACGTTTCGCAGCCAGCCTCGGCCACCGTGCCGACGAAGTCGCGCACGAATGCGTAGTCCTCGACCGCGTCGACACCGATCCGGTGCTTGACCGTAACCGGCACCGACACCGCATCGCGCATCGCCTTCACGCAGTCCGCGACGAGTTGCGGCTCGTTCATCAGGCACGCGCCGAACGCGCCGCGCTGCACACGCTCGGACGGACATCCGCAATTCAGGTTGATTTCGTCGTAGCCCCACTGCTCGCCGAGCTTCGCCGCGCGCGCCAGATCGTCGCACTCGCTGCCGCCCAACTGTAGCGCGACCGGCGATTCGTTCGGCGTGAACGCAAGATGCCGCTGGGCATCGCCGAACAACAGCGCGCCCGTCGTGATCATCTCCGTATACAGCCACGTATCGCGCGTCAGCGTCCGGTGGAACGAACGGCAATGACGGTCGGTCCAGTCGAGCATGGGCGCGACGGATACGCGGCGGGGAGGAAGCGAGGACGGTACGGACATGGATTTCGGGCAACAGGCCAGGCGGCGCGGAAACAACCCGGTATTTTACCGCAACAGCGGGCAGGCCTGCCCGGCATGCACGCTACCCCTCGCCCAGCTCCGCATCGACCGCCCGCCGCGCCTCGTCCAGCACGCGCTCGATCACGCGTCGTTCGGTCAGCAGGATCCCGTCCACCTTGACGAGCCGCCAGTCGATCCGCACGGCATCGCCCTGCAGCACGCGGTAATGCGCATGCTCGCCGTCCCAGACCTGCTCGGTCTTCACCTCGATCTCGTAGCCGCGGTACGGCTCGCTGAAATCGCCGAGGTCGCTGCCTCTCGGTTCCATCGCACGCTCCGTGGCGATGCAGCGCCGGCCGCCCGCGCGGCCGGCGCCGTGCGCTCAATCGTATTCGTCGGACAAAAAGGATTTGCCATCGGCCGTCAGGTCGACCCGGTCGGCCGCCGCCTGATAGATCAGCCCCTCGTTCAGCAACGCGTAGACGACGTCGTCGAACGCAGCGGGAACCGGCCGGCTTTCACCGAACTGGTCGATCCACTTCAGCGCCTCGATGGCTTCGGGGGAAAGGATGGGGGTCATGCGTGGCCTCCGGCATCGGTGTCGCTCCATCCTAGCACTTCGTCCGGACGTCGAATACCAAGGCAAACGCGCTGCGCAAATGCCGGGCGGCGCCAACGGGCAGATTGCCCGCGGCGCCGCACCGGCGCGGGACACGCGCTCAGAGGCGTGCGATCGATACTTCGGTCGATTTCACGAGCGCGACGACTTCCGCGCCGACCTTCAGTTCGAGTTCGTCGACCGACCGGGTCGTGATCACCGACGTGACGATGCCGAACGGCGTCTCGACGTCGACCTCGGAGACCACGGATCCGCGAATGATCTCCTTCACCTTGCCCTTGAACTGGTTACGTACGTTGATTGCAGTGATGCTCATCAGGTTGATCGCTCCGAAGAAAAAGATCTCAGAACGGGCGGCCGCTGCCGCCCGGATTTAAACGGCCCAGCGGATCTGCCCGACCGGTCGAACGTTGTCTGTCTCGTGCACCTCGCCCTGTGCGTCCGTACCGGGCCCGCCGGCGAGCACGCGTTTCAGCACGCGGTCCTCCAGCGCCGCAAACGCGGCCGATGCGCGGGCGCGCGGCCGGTCGAGCGGCACCGGCTGATCCAGCGCCACGCGCCCCTGCTCGATGAGCAGGATGCGGTCGCCGAGCGCGACGGCTTCCTGCACGTCGTGCGTGACGAGCAGCGCGGTGAACCGATGCTCACGCCACAACCGCTCGATCAGTGCATGCATCTCGATGCGGGTCAGCGCGTCGAGCGCGCCGAGCGGCTCATCGAGCAACAGCAGTTGCGGCCGGTGAACAAGCGCGCGGGCCAGTGCCACACGCTGCCGCTGGCCGCCCGACAGTTGCGCGGGCCAGTCGTTCGCACGCTCCAGCAGGCCGACTTCGTCGAGCACCGCGCGCGCTTTGTCGCGCGCGCCGCGTCCGAGGCCCAGCATCACGTTCTGCAGCACGGTCTTCCATGGCAGCAGGCGCGCATCCTGGTACATGATCCGCGTGTCGAGCACGCCGCCGCCTTCGCCACGCGTCACGAGCGCGCCGCTGCTCGGCTGCTCGAGCCCGGCGACGAGACGCAGCAGGGTCGACTTGCCGCAGCCGCTGCGGCCGACAATCGCGACGAAGCTGCCGCGTGCGATGCCGAGCTCGACGTCGTCGAGCACCGTGCGTGCGCCGAAGCGCTTGCTGACACCCGACAGCGTCACCGCATCGTCGGGTGCCGGGCTTCCTGCCCGCCGCCGCGCGAGCGGAACGATGGACGCACTGCCGTCACGGTCGAGGATCGCCGCATCCCGCGCGTCGCCGTCCGTGACACGCGCCTGCGCCAGTTCGACCTCGAGGTCTGCGCCGGCAAGCGGGCCGTAGGCGGCCGCCGAAGTCGTCGCATTCATGCCTTTGCTCCTGATTGATAAGCCGGGTGCCAGCGCAGCGTCACGCGCTCGAGCCATTTCGCCAGCACGTCGGCCAGCTTGCCGAGCACCGCGTACAGCAGGATGCCGACCACCACCACGTCGGTTTGCAGGAATTCACGCGCATTCATCGTCATGTAGCCGATGCCCGACTGCGCCGAGATCGTTTCCGCGACGATCAGCATCACCCACATCAGCCCGAGCGCAAAGCGCACGCCGACGAGAATCGACGGCAGCGCACCGGGCAGGATCACGTCGCGGTACAGCGCAAAGCCGCGCACGCCGTAGCTCTTCGCCATCTCGATCAGGTTGGCGTCGACCGAGCGGATCCCGTGGTACGTGTTGATGTAGACCGGAAAGAACACCCCGAGCGCGACGAGGAACAGCTTCGCCTTCTCGTCGATGCCGAACCACAGGATCACGAGCGGAATCATCGCGAGCGCCGGAATGTTGCGGATCATCTGGATCGTCGAATCGAGCGCGACCTCGGCCGCCTTCGACAAGCCGGTCGCGAGCCCCAGCGCGAGGCCGACACCGCCGCCGATCGCGAAACCGAACAGTGCGCGCCATGTGCTGACTTTCACGTTCGCCCACATTTCCCCCGACGTCACGAGCGACCAGGCCGCTCGCACGACCGCCACGGGTTCGGGCAGCACGCGGGTCGACAGCCAGCCGATGCGGGCGCCGACTTCCCATGCCACCAGCAGCGCGAGCGGCACGAGCCACGGCGCGACGCCGCGCCATGCGCGGGCGGCCAGGGCCGCGCCCGTCGCCGACGTTTTCGTTGTCATCGCAGGCCTCCTGTCACTCAGCTCTGGGCTGCCTTCGGCAGATAGCTGTTGCCGACGATCTCGCCGAACGGGCCGGACAGCGGGCCGGTCGCCTTCGCCGCGCCGTTGCCCTTGATCAGCGGGAACACGAGTTCCGCGAAACGGTACGACTCCTCCAGGTGCGGATAACCGGACAGGATGAAGGTTTCGATGCCGAGATCCGCGTATTCGCGCATGCGCTCCGCGACCTGTTCCGGATTGCCGACGAGCGCGGTACCCGCGCCGCCGCGCACGAGGCCGACGCCGGCCCACAGGTTCGGATACACCTCGAGTGTCTCGCGGCCGCCGCGCTTGCCGCCGTGCAGCGCGGCCATCCGGCGCTGGCCTTCCGAATCCATGTTCGCGAACGCCTTCTGCGCGCGGGCGATGGTTTCGTCGTCGAGGCGGCTGATCAGGCGCTCCGCGTCGCGCCATGCTTCGTCCTCGGTCTCGCGCACGATCACGTGCAGACGAATCCCGAACTTGATCTTGCGGCCGCGGGCTTCCGCGCGGGCCCGAATATCGGCGATCTTCTTCGCGACGGCCTCGGGCGGCTCGCCCCAGGTCAGGTAGGTGTCGATGTGATCGGCCGCGATCTGATGCGCGGCCGGCGACGAACCGCCGAACCACAACGGCGGATGCGGACGCTGCACGGGCGGATACAGCGCCTTGCCGCCCTTCGACTGCAGGTGCTTGCCGATGTAGTCGAACCCGCCGTTGTCGTGCGACGCGGACAGCAGCCCGCGCCAGATGTTCAGGAAGTCGTCGGTGATTTCGTAGCGCGTGTCGTGATCGGCGAACAGGCCGTCACCCTCGAGTTCGGCGGCATCGCCGCCCGTCACGACGTTGATCAGCAGGCGGCCGCCCGACAGACGGTCGAACGTCGCGGCCATCCGTGCCGACAGCCCGGGCGACGCGATACCGGGACGGATCGCGACCAGGAACTTCAGGCGCTGCGTCGCCGGGATCAGGCTCGACGCAACGACCCACGCATCCTCGCAGGAACGGCCGGTCGGCAGCAGTACGCCCTCGTAGCCGAGCGTGTCGGCCGCAACCGCCACCTGCTTGAAGTAATCGTAATCCGCGGCGCGTGCACCTTCGGCCGTACCGAGATAGCGGCTGTCGCCGTGCGTGGGGATAAACCAGAACACATTCATCTGCTGCTCCTGCTTGACTGTCCTTGCCGGAATTTGAAAAAACACCGCCCTGCTCGCGTCGCGGATCAGCGGCGCATGCATGGTGTGCGTTCGAATCGGGATGGTTCGCCGGTCAGGCCGTGCAGCGGGCGAGGACGCGATTGCACGGCTGTTTCTGGGAAATCAGTCTAGGGATCGGTACAGGGCTTTGGAACGATTTTTTTGAGCTTAGGTTTTCCGCTTTCGTGATTAGCACGACGCTGGAGCGAATATCACCGCGGGCGGGCCCTATAATGGCGCACCTATCCGAATAACTCCGCGCGTACAGCCCCGGCCGTGCGCGCCTGCGGTGCACTCATCGATGCAGAAAGTCATCCTGCCATTCCTGTCCGGCTTCCTGGCCGCCCTGTTCTTCCGCGAAGCCACGCTCGCACTCCTTCATACGGCTGACCTGATCGCCGCAACCGGCTTCTCCACGCAGCCGTTCGCGCCGCTCGGCATTCCTGAATTTGTCGCGAATGCGCTGATCAGCGCGTGCTGTGCGATCCCGATGGCGTGGCTGCTGCGCGTCTCGCCGGAACGCGAGGCATCGTGGATCGGCGCGCTGGTGTTCGGCGGCATCGTGCTGACGGCCGCCCGCGTGTTCGCGATCGATCCGCTGCGCGGGATCTGGCCGTCGGGCAACATGATGCCCGTGCTCGCCGCCGGCTTCGCGGCAAACGCGGTGTGGGGCTTCGGCGCGCTCGTGTTCATGCGCGCGTTCATGTCGGACGACGCCGGCGACGAGTAACGCGGGCGCAAGCGCTACGCCCTTCGGCCGCCGGGCGGTCGATATCCATGCAAAAGGCCGCCTGCACCTGCAGGCGGCCTTTTCGTTTCCGGCTCGCGCGTCGGTCGGCCCGACGTCAGTCCTGCAGATTCCGCAGCGGATGCGTGTCAGGTGTCCACGGGCTGTCGAACATCGCGAGCACGTCTGCACGATCGATATCGGCGGACGACTTGAAGCGCCAGACCGGCTGGTGGTCCTTGTCGACGATCAGCGCGCGCACGCCTTCGATCACGTCGCCGCGCGCGAACGTCGAGCGTGTGAGGTCGAGATCGCGCCGCAGGCAATCGGCCATCGTCGCGCCGCGTGCACGTTCGACGACTTCCAGCGACACGGCCATCGACAGCGGCGACAACTGTTCGCGCATCGCTTGGGTCGCCTTCTCGACCCATCCGTCGACGGCCGCGCAATCCTGCTCGGCGTCGAGCGACGCGAGAATCGCGCCGATGTCCGGCTGCGCGAAATGCCGGTCGATCCCCGCGCGCGCGTCGGCCAGCGCCGACGTGTCGGGCGTCGGCACGACCTTGTGTGCAGCGGCCGCCTCGGCTACGCACGCGACGGCCTGCTCGCCGCTGTCGATGCGCGCGTGACGCAGCGTGTCGAGCAGCGCCGGCAGCGCGGCATCGGGCAGATAGACGTCGGCGAGCTGCGCGTACAGCGCGCCGGCCGCATCGAGCGTCGCGCCGGTCACGGCGAGATAGCGGCCGATCGCCCCGGGTGTGCGCGCGAGGAACCAGCTCATCCCGACGTCCGGGAACAGGCCGATACGCGTTTCCGGCATCGCCATCTTCGTCGAGTCGGTCACGACACGCAGGCCGCCCGTGTGGCGCGCCGCCTGCGAAATGCCCATGCCGCCGCCCATCACGACGCCGTGCATCAGCGCGATGTAAGGCTTCGGATAGGTGAAGATCGCGTGGTTCAGCGTGTATTCGTCGATGAAGAACGTATCGACCGCATCGCGGTCCCCGCGCTGCCATGCGTCATGGAAGAAGCGCACGTCGCCGCCCGCGCAGAACGCGCGCGGATGCGGGCTGTGCACGACGATCGCGACGACCTCGGGATCGTCGCGCCACGCGTCGAGCGCCTGCTGCATCAGCCGGATCACGCCGACCGACAGCGCGTTCAGCGCCTTCGGGCGGTTCAGTTCGAGAAAGCCGATGCGGTTCGCGACATACGCGCGTACGTCGGGCTGGGCGGATTCGGCGGAAACGGCAGCGGAAGTGGGAGTGGAATCGGTCATGAGGGCCATCCGGCAAATGGCAGTCGCACGCTCAGTGCGCCTGCATCTTCGAAAACAGGTTCAGCACCACGACGCCCGCGATGATCAGGCCGAGGCCGATCACGGCCGGCAGGTCCGGCACCTGGCGATAGAGCAGCATCGCGACGAGCGTGATCAGCACGATGCCGGCACCCGACCAGACGGCATAGATGATGCCGACGGGCATCGTGCGTAACGTAAGCGACAGACAGTAGAACGCGATGCCGTAGCCGGCGACGACGAGCGCCGACGGCCAGAAGCGCGTGAAGCCGTCCGCCGCGCGCAGCGCGGACGTGCCGACCACTTCCGCGACGATCGCGATCGCGAGCCATGCGTAACCGGGAAGCTGCATCGCTCAGTTCCTTGCAAGGGCCAGCACGGCGTAGTCGTGGCCGAGCTCGGCACACAGCACCTCGACGACGAATTCGTGATCCGCGCGCTGCGGCAGCCCGGACGCGGTGATCGAGCCGATCACGCCGGCGCCGGCGACGGTCAGCGGAAACGATCCACCGTGCGCCGAATATTCGGCGATCGGCAGCCCGTGCTTGTCCGCCAGCGTCGCGCCCGCCTGCTGCATGCGCAGGCCGATGGCGTACGAACTGCGGCGGAAATGCGCGACGACGTTGCGCTTGCGGCGCACCCAGTCGGCGTTGTCGGGCGTGGCTCCGGCGAGCGCTGCGTAGAACAGCGGCTGGCCGAACGTGACGATGTCGAGCGCGACCGCATGGCCGCGAGACGCCGCGAGCGCATGCATCCGGTTGCCGAGCGCCCACGCGCGGGCCGGGTCGAAATGGGGAAACACGAGCGCCTGTTCCTGCGCGCCGATCGATTGCAGATCGTGAGCGATGTCCATGAATCCGTCGATGCAGTAATGAGAGTTGCAACGGCGCCGATGCGATCGCGCACGGCGTCGCTGGCGAAGAGGCGAAACAAACCGTTCGATTCTAGCGCACGCGCCCGACGTACCGTCCCTACAAGACACGACACGCGATTGTCAGAAAATGCTTGCACACGTTCGGGTAACTCCTTATAATTCATTTCTTCGACGGACGCGGGGTGGAGCAGTCTGGCAGCTCGTCGGGCTCATAACCCGAAGGTCGTAGGTTCAAATCCTACCCCCGCAACCAACGTCCCGATTCATGCAAAAAGCCCGGCTCAGTGCCGGGCTTTTTGTTTTTCCGTCGCATTTCTCGCCCCTCTTCGCGCATCGGCACCTTCCGCTTCGCGCGACACGCGACCGGCATGCGCAGGCGTTCAAGAATGCCGCGACCCGGTGATACACTCGCATCACCTCGTCCCTTCCACTCGACATGAAATTCTGCTCCGTCTGCGGTCACGAAGTCATCGCGCGCATTCCTCCGGGCGACAACCGCGAGCGCTTCGTCTGCGATCACTGCGGCACGATCCACTACCAGAATCCGCGCAACGTCGTCGGAACGGTCCCGGTCTGGGGCGATCAGATCCTGCTGTGCCGCCGCGCGATCGAACCGCGCTACGGGTTCTGGACGCTGCCCGCGGGCTTCATGGAAATGGGCGAGACAACGGCCGAAGCCGCCGCGCGCGAAACGCTCGAGGAAGCCGGTGCGCGCGTCGAGGTGCAGAACCTGTTCACGCTGCTCAACGTGCCGCACGTGCACCAGGTCCACCTGTTCTACCTCGCGCGGCTCACCGATCCGGGATTCGAAGCCGGCGAGGAAAGCCTCGAAGTGAAGCTGTTCGACGAAGCCGACATCCCGTGGGACGAAATCGCGTTCCCGACCGTCAGCCAGACCCTGCGATTCTTCTTCGCCGATCGCGCCGCCGGCGACTACGGGGTGCACACCGGCGATATCTTCCGCTCGCTGCGCAACGGCTGAGCCCTCGCCCCATGGTCCCCTGGCTCGGCCCGGACGATCCGTTTCCGCCCATCGAACGCGCGCTCGGCCCCGCAACCGGCGCGCCGGGGCTGCTCGCCGCGAGCGCCGACCTGCTGCCGTCGCGCCTCATCGACGCATACCTGCGCGGCATCTTCCCGTGGTATTCGGACGGCCAGCCCGTGCTGTGGTGGAGCCCCGACCCGCGCATGATCCTCGTGCCGGCCGAGTTCAAGGTGTCGCCTTCGCTGCGCAAGACGCTGAAGCGCGTGCTGCGCGAGCCCGAATGGGAAGTGCGCGTCGACCACGACTTTCCGGGCGTGATGCGCGCCTGCGCGCAGGCGCCGCGCCGCGGCCAGCGCGGCACATGGATCACGGCCGAGATCATCGATGCATACACGTCGCTCTACCGTTCCGGCAACGCGCACAGCATCGAGACCTGGCACGACGGGCGACGCGTCGGCGGCCTGTACGGCGTGTCGTTCGGGCGGATGTTTTTCGGCGAGTCGATGTATGCGGACGCGACCGACGCATCGAAAATCGCGCTGGCCACGCTCGTCGCGCACCTTCGCGAGCAGGGGCTGGAAATGATAGACTGCCAGCAGAATACGTCGCATCTAGCGTCGCTCGGCGGCCGCGAGATCGCACGCAAGGCCTTTGTCGCTCACGTGCGCAGCGCGGTAGCCGAACCGCCGATTCCGTGGCAGTTCGACAAGCGCGTGCTCGCCGCGCTGACGGGCCGCGCCGAAACGGCGCCCCCCTCCGGGATCGAGCGCTAGCGCGGCACTCCCTCCCTGCAACGAGAGCTGCCCATGACTCATCCGACTGAGCTGCCGCTTTCACCGCTTTCGGCGCTGCAATTCTATGCAACGGCGCCCTATCCGTGCAGCTATCTGGACGGCCGCGTCGCGCGCTCGCAAGTCGCGACGCCGAGCCACCTGATCAATTCCGACATCTATACCGAGCTCGTGAAGGCCGGCTTCCGGCGTTCGGGCGTCTTCACATACCGCCCGTACTGCGACGGCTGCCGTGCCTGCGTGCCGGTGCGCGTCCCCGTCGACGCGTTCGCGCCGTCGCGTACGCAGCGCCGGATGTGGAAGCGGCACCGCACGCTCGTCGCGACAGTTTCGCCGCTGCACTACGACGAAGAGCACTACGCGCTCTACATGCGCTACCAGTCCGCGCGCCACGCGGGCGGCGGCATGGATCGAGACAGCCGCGACCAGTACGAGCAATTCCTGCTGCAGAGCCGGATCAATTCGCGCCTCGTCGAATTCCGCGACCTCGACACACCGGGCGGCGAGCCCGGCAGGCTGCGCATGGTCAGCATGATCGACATCCTCGGCGACGGGCTGTCGTCCGTTTACACGTTCTTCGAGCCCGACGACCAGCACACGAGTTACGGCACCTACAACATCCTGTGGCAGATCGAGCAGGCCAAGAGCCTCGGCCTGCCCTACGTGTATCTCGGATACTGGATCCGCGAGAGCCCGAAGATGGCCTACAAGGCGAACTTCCACCCGCTCGAAGGGCTGATCGACGGCCGCTGGAAGATACTCGATCCGGATCGGATCGACCTGCCGCCCGTCGACGCGGCACTGGCCCGCGCGCCATTGCCGGGCGGACATTCCGGCTCGGGCTGACGCGCGCTGCGGGGGCGAGGACGCGAAGCGCGCCTCTGCCGCTCAACTCCCGGT
>Ga0209566_100487_pt1 | contig 27855 bp, 19 predicted proteins | sample Araplavi_mTSA_r2_2_FD_184287 | JGI IMG/M metagenome (GOLD analysis project Ga0209566, IMG submission 184287) | Arabidopsis root microbial communities from North Carolina, USA - plate scrape CL_Cvi_mTSA_r2 (SPAdes) (version 2) | ecosystem: Host-associated > Plants > Roots > Endosphere | place...
CCTGCGGCGATACACCAAGCCGCGCTGCTGCCTCGCGGAACGTCGGCGCACCGGCGGCCGTGGTGAAGATGCGCAGCAGTTCGAGGCGGTCTTGCATGGCGGTTTTCGGTGTTCCAGAAATGGGAATTTTGTTTGCCTGATTATTCCATTTATTTGCTGCGTCGGCCTACCCATACTTCGCTCCAAGCCTGGCAGCGCCAATCGATTGGACGATTCAGCGGGCGCCAGATCATCAGAACTCACGGCAAGGAGCCGGCAATGAACGCAGCAACCCAAACCAACACGCAATCCACACAACTGAAAGACAAGGTCGCCCTCGTAACGGGCGCCAGCTCCGGTATCGGCCACGCATCGGCCATTGAATTGGCCAAGCGCGGTGCCAAGGTTGTCGTGGCGGCGCGGCGCAAGCCCGAGCTCGACGCGCTGGTGGAGACGATCCGTGCGCAAGGCGGTGAAGGGGCCGCCGTGGAAGTGGATGTCACGCGCGAAGACGACATCCGCAAGATGGTCGATTTCACTGTCGCCACATACGGGCGCCTGGACATCGCCTTCAACAATGCGGGCACGGAAGGCGTGTTTGCGCCGCTCACCGAGCAGACGGATGCGACCTACGACAAGGTGTTTGACCCCAACGTGCGCGGCGTCTTCCACTCGATGAAGTACGAGGCCGAGGTGATGCTCCGCCAAGGCGCAGGCAGCATCATCAACAACGCATCGATGGGCGGGGTGATCGGCTTTGAGAACGCGGGCCTGTACATCGGCACCAAACACGCCGTGATCGGGATGACGAAGACGGCCTCCATTGAATGGTTCCGCCGTGGCGTGCGCGTCAACGCGCTGGCGCCGGGGCTGATCGAAACGCCGTTCCACCATCGCGGCATCTGGCCGTCGGACGAGGCCATGCACGACTTTGCTGCCGGCACACCCGCCGGCCGTTTCGGCAGTGCGCAAGAAATGGCGACCATCGTGGCCTTCCTCGCCTCGGATGACGCGAGCTATGTCTCGGGCCACGCGCTGGTGGCGGATGGCGGCTACTCGGTCGCTTGATCCGACGGGGACCTACGCGGCGGGGCGCTCATCCTCGCCGCACATCTGCCGTCGATAGCGCTCCGGTGAGAACCCAACCTGTTTGCGGAACATCGCGATGAATGCGGACGGGGTGCCATAGCCAAGCGCCAGCGCAATCTCCTGCACCGAGTGGTTTTCCTTTAGCCACACCAGCGCGCGCAGCAGGCGCACGCGGTTGCGCCATTGCACGAACGTCATGCCGAGTTCACTCTGGAAGCGGCGCGCGAGTGTGCGTTCGGTGCTGTGTACGCGGTCGGCCCACTGCCGCAGGGGCGTGTTATCGGCTGGGTCCAGGCGGATGGCTTGCAGGATCGGTTCAAGCTGCCGATCGGTGCTGTCGGGCAGGTAGCTGTCGGTATGGCCGGCGCGGACGAGTGTTTCGACGAGCAATTCAAATTGGCGCAAATCCCACGCGTCGGCTGTGGTGGTGATATGCCGTGCCTGGAAGTCTTCAAACAGTGCGCGCGTCAACGGTGTTTGCGGGATCAGGCATGCCGTCGGCGGCAACCGTTGTGCAAGCGGTTCGGCCACGTACACAGAGAGGAAATCCGTCGCCTGCCGGATCGACGCCGAATGCGGCTGGTTGGCCGGCACCCAGATCACGTATTCGGCGGGCGCCGTCAACCGGCGGCCATCGACCATCACTTCCATCACGCCCAGGCTGATACGGTTGATTTGGCCCCACGGGTGCGTGTGTGGCTCGATGTCGGTTTCGGGGGCGAAGTGGTCGTAGCGGAAGTAGAACGGCGCGCCATTCGGCACGCGCAAGTCGGCCTCGCGATAGGCGGTGTACACGTTGTCGCCTTTGAGCAGTCAGTTTGTCTGGTTGGCAGTATAGGTGTTGAAGAAGACTGGGCTTGTACCCCTGCCTCGTCGTATTTGACTGGCCGTCAGTCGCGGTCCAGGTTGGCTTTGAGCAGCTTGAGTCGTGTGCCGCCATCCGGCGTGAAGTGCGTGCCGTACCGCACCAGTCCGAGCCGGTGCAGGTGGCACGTCAGAGTGAAACTGAGCAACATGCCGGGCTCGGGTTCGTTGATGTCGATGTCGATGGCCTTCAGCCGAGGCTCATACGCCAGCAACGTTGTCTCGATCTCGCGTTTGAGCATGTGCGAAGAGGCTGGCAAGTGCCGGTACACCTTCGACAAATCTCCCAGCCCGTAGTCGGGCACATGGGCGAGGCTGTTGCGCCGGCTGTTCAGGATGCGCTGGATATTGTCCTGCACCGACAGGAATGTCTGTGTGGCGTCATCAAAGGCATCAATGGGGGCACCGTTTGCGAAGTGCCCTGTGATGGCCTCGAACAAGCCCGGGCCGCCGTGCGTCATGCCGCGAGGCTCCCGGGTTCGTCAAAGCCCACCACAATCCCTTCGGCTTCATCAAAGGACAGCCAGACAACGGTAGGCCTATTGCGGCTGGTGTCCCGCACCAGCAGTTCACGCGATAGCACTGGCAGGATCTGCCGATCGAGTAGGCTGTCGATGTTGCGTGCGCCGGAGTCTGGCAATTGACATGCCCGTACCAGCTCGGCTACCAGCGCGTCATCACATACCAGTGGCACGTTGAAGCGCCGCGCAATGCGCGCACCGACCTTGTCGAGTTTCATCCGCACGATGGATGCGAGCGCCTCGCCAGACAACGGCAGAAACGGAATGGTCTGGAAGCGCGCAAGCAGTGCGGGCTGGAAGTGTTCAATCAGTTGTGGCCGGATGGCTTCCATCAGCAGGCTGGGCGTGACTTCGCCACCGACTTCGGCGACGGCCTCACTCGCCGCCAGGATCTGATCGCTACCCAAGTTCGACGTCATCAGAATCACCGTATTGCGAAAATCGATGACGCGCCCTTCGCCGTCGCGCATGAAGCCGCGGTCGAAGACTTGGTAGAACAGATTCAGCACATCGCGGTGGGCTTTTTCCACCTCATCGAGCAGGACAACGCTATAGGGCCGCTGGCGCACGGCTTCGGTGAGCACGCCACCTTGCCCGTAACCAACGTAGCCCGGCGGCGAGCCCTTGAGTTGCGAGACCGTATGCGCTTCCTGGTATTCCGAGAGGTTGATGGTAATGAGTGAGCGTTCTCCGCCAAACATCAGGTTAGCCAGTGCGCGTGCGGTTTCTGTCTTGCCCACGCCGGAGGGGCCAGTCAGCAGGAACACACCAAGCGGTGCGTCTTCGGATTTGAGCCCCGCCTTGGCCGCGCGCAAGCTCTTGCCCAGGGCTGTGAGTGCTGCTTCCTGTCCCGTCACGGTCTGGCCGAGCCGGGATTCGATTTCCAACAACGTCGCCAATTCATCTTCGAGAAGACTCCCCAGCGGGACGCCCGTCCAATCGGAGACCACCTGCGCGATCACATCGTCGTTGACTTCCGGCGGTACCAGGACTGCGTTGCTTTGTGCAGCAAGCCCATCGCGTTGCGCCTTGATAGCCCGTTGCCAGTCGTGCCGCGCGGAGTCGTCCGTAGCGTCTTGCCATGCCTGACGCAAGCGATCCAATTCTTGTGCGGCCTCTTTCTGTTGCGTCCATGCCGTTTGCAGGCTCGTGAGTTGCGACGCCAGCTCAGCACAACGTGTATCGATGGCGGCCAATCGTGCCTTGGCATCGACCGCGGTTGTGCCTTCGTCTGCCACCAGCGCGGTGCGTTCGACATGGAGCGCGGCAAGCTTTGTCCGTGCTGCTTCGATGGGCTGTGGCGTGGTATCTCTGCCAAGGCGCACGCGGGCCGCTGCTGTATCGAGCAGGTCGACCGCCTTGTCGGGCAATTGCCTCCCCGTCAGGAAGCGGCGTGACAGTTTGATCGCCGCGGTGACGGCCGCATCGGTGATGTGTACGTTGTGGTGTTTGGCGTAGCGGTCTTTCAGGCCGCGCAGCATCAAGCTGGCGTTTTCGTCGTTGGGCTCGTCCACTTTGACTAGCTGGAAGCGCCGTTCCAGCGCCGCATCGCGCTCGAAATACTGTTTGTATTCCGACCAAGTGGTGGCGGCAATGGTGCGCAACTCGCCGCGCGCCAGCGCGGGCTTGAGCAGGTTGGCGGCATCGGCGCCGCCTGCCGAATTGCCGGCGCCAATGAGCGTGTGGGCTTCGTCAATGAACAGCAGGATGGGTGTGGCTGACCGCTGCGCAGCGTCGATCACGTTCTTCAGGCGCTGCTCGAATTCCCCTTTGACTCCCGCACCGGCTTGCAACAAGCCCAGATCGAGGGTGAGCACGCTCACGTTGGCGAGCACGGCGGGCACATCGCCCTCTGCAATCTTGAGCGCCAGCCCTTCCACCAGGGCCGTCTTGCCAACGCCTGGCTCGCCTACGAGGATCGGGTTGTTTTTGCGCCGCCGCATGAGGATATCGACCATCTGGCGGATTTCCACATCGCGCCCGAAGACCGGGTCGATACGGCCGTCGCGGGCTTTCTGTGTCACGTCGATGGTGAAACGTCCCAGTACGCTTGAATCTGCCTGGCCCGGAAGCGCCGAAGCGGAAGCCGTGCCCACATCATTCTGTCGAGGGAGCGATGGGGTCGGGTTTGTGTTCGCGGTATCACCAAGCGCAGTCGCCCGCGCTGGCGCGGCTACCTTGGGCGTTTCGGCGGACACGCGATCCAGTTCAGGTATCAGCCGCTCAATCTGCGTGGCGGATACCGACAGAAGTGGCCACGCATCCGGCGCGCGCAACAATTGCGGCGACTCTACAAGTGCGGCGAGCAAATGAGCTGAGCGGATGGATTGACATTCATCCAGCGAGGCCCGCATCCAGGCTGCTTCCAGCAGCATGCCCAAGCGCTGCGACAAGCCAGGCTTGCCGCGCAAATCGTGCGGTAGCCGTTCGATGGCGGCCAGCAGCCCGTTCCAGATTGCGTCGCTATCGAGTTCGTAGCGACGCACAATCGCTACCAGATCCCCCTCGCTCAGTTCTAGCAGCTTGATGAGCCAATGCTCGACCTCAATGTCACGATGGGCGCGCGTTTCGCACAGGCTGGCCGCGTCTGCAAGGGCCTTGGCGCAATGAGGGTTGAGTCGGCGAAGGAAGGGGGAGGGATCGCGGGCGGTCATGGCGGGAGAGCATCAGAGGTGTGGCAGGCGCAAGCGGAGTTGCTCCCCTCTCACACGGAGGCCGGCACCCGGAACACCCTGAGGGGGTGTTCGAAGTGCTGGTGATCGGGTAAAGCGTTATGCGCGTTCGTTCCAGCTGTCAGCGTGGATGATGTTGCCGTCCTTGTACGACCACGTGATTTTTTCGTAGCGCAGTTCCACGTCTTCCAGGTGGTTGTGCTTTTCGAACGCCGGGTTCTTGATGTCCAGCATCTTGGGGCGCACGGCCACGACCTTCACGTTGTCGAGCTTGGTGTTGAAGTACTCCTTCTCCTTGCCCGCGTCGTCAATCTTGTACCACTTGATTTCGACCGACTTCAGCGTCTGTCCGCTGGTGACGGCCTTGTACAGATACGGGGTGGCGGCGTCGGTTTCCTTGGTAAAGGTGATCGGCTTGTGGACGCGCGTGCCGGTCAGCTTGCCAGTATTGCTGTCCGTCGGGATGTTGACGCTGTGGTCCAGCGCCACCACCTCCACGCTGCCTTCGCGGCCTTGCACCGTTACCGAACCCTTGATGTCGGCGCCGCCATCGTCCTTGATCCACATGTATGCCGGAATTGCCATTGCTTGAGCTCCTTCTACTCGAATGAACAGGCCGGTTGGCCTGGGGGGAAATGGGTTGGGCGCCTGCCTGTGTCGCCCTCTGTGCCGACATTGCGGCAATCGGGGATGAGCGTGATTTCGACGCGGCGGTTGGCTGCACGCCCCGCATCGGTGGCGTTGGAGGTCTTGGGGCGGGTGTCGCCATAGCCCTGAATCGCGAAGTGCGAGAGCGGAATGCCGGATGCATCGGCCAGCCAGTCCCGCACCGATGCAGCGCGGGCCTCCGATAGTTTCAGGTTGCTAGCGGGGTTGCCGGTCGAATCCGTGTGACCGGCCACCAGCACGCGCTTGTCCGGATGCGCCTTGATCAATTCCAGCGCGCCAAACATCGCCCGATTGGAGCCCGCGGTGAGCACCGCGCTGCCGCTCTTGAACAACGACAGGCTGCTCAGTTCGATCATCGGTGGCGCAGGCTCGGGCGGCTGGTAGCCGGCGATCAGTGTGTTGAGGGTTGGCAGCAACGCACCCGCTCGGTAGAACCCGAGGCTCAATCGGGGCGGCAGGCCGATGCGTGCATAGCGGTCGAGTTCAGTCCGATCCCGCCGGATGGCGCCCAATGCATCCGAGCGTGCGGCGTCGTGTTCAGGTGGAATGGCTTGATAACGCACCATGTCCGCCTGGATGCGCGCCACCAGAGCGCGGTTCTGCCATGCGGAGGCGCCCGCCGCCACGCAAAACGCCACTGCCAAGCCAACGAACGCGTGTGCCAGTGCGCGCGGCAGGGCGCGCCGCACCGGTTGCAGGACAATCCCTCGCAATAGCGGATCGGGCAGCAACTGACGTGCGCGTGTGGCGGGAGACGACGACTGGACCAGCCCGGTAATGACATGCGCGTAACGTCCTACCAGAGACGCTGACGAAGCTGCGCCCTGCACGACGGTCAAGCCGAACGCCGCAAGGTTGCTGGCACGCACGCCGCGTGCCGTGTCCGTCCATGGGGGCAGGAGTGCGTCGACTGCCCAGCGCGCGACGGCATCGAGCCGCGCCGCGCGGTAGGCCCATTGGGCGCGCTTTTCTTGAGCGGCACCCCGTGCGTAGGCAAACGTGGAAGCGGCAATGTGATCAGCCAGCGCATTGGATGGCGGCGGCAGCGAGCCGGACATGCCAAACCACGGGCAGGGTCGCTGCGCGTCGCTGGTTTCTGCCGCATAGACGGCAACACAAAGCGGTATCGGATACCCGATGGTACGGTTTGCTTCATCCAAGGCAGATCGCCAGCGGAGCGTTGTCGCAGCCAGAGTGGCGGTATCGACGGCGCTTTCCGCATCCACCAGATACGTCACGGCGTCTGGCCCCTGGCCTTCGCGCCAGCGTTTGAGCGCGTCTGCGATGTACTTGAGTCGGGTGGGGTCGTCCACACGCACCCAGATCGCTGCGTCGGTGATGTGCACGACTTCGCTGCCGAAAGCGTGCGCCAGTACGCCGGCGGATTCACCAAGCGTGAGCACCAATGGCGTGTTGCGTCGGATGTCGCCGGGCAGCGTTTGAAGGGCCCCCTTCATGGCGAGCAGCACGTGCTGGCTGGCTGTGCACTGTGCTCGGATACGCCGCGTTGCAGCGGCAAGGGCGATACAGGCCGCCAGCACCACGGCGGCGCCGATGCCGATGTTCCACGCCACGGGCCACGGCGAACACGCCGCCAGCCAGAACAGCGCGAGCGCTGTGGCCCACACAAGCAGGGTGCGATACGGATAACCGGTCAAGCGTGGCCCCGCTAGTGTGGCAACGCTTCGATCGACGCGCTCAGCCAGTGTTGCGCGCCGACATAGAACAGACCCGACACGGCGCACGCCAGCACCACCCAACTGAGCGGTGACAAGCCAGTCCAGCGGCGCGGCGTTCCTTGCCGCACCAGCACGGCGTCGGTCACGCCGTGCCCGGTTTTGTTGCCTAGCCGTTCGTCGACGGCGCGTATCAAGGCTGCGCGCGGTGCGGCCCCGTCCAAGGCGAACTTGCCCTGGAAGCCCAAGCCCAGCACCGCACTGAAGATCGCCAGCAACGGTAGCACCGGTTGCGGCTCGGCCAGACGACGTTCGATGCGCTGGATCAACGCGTCGCCGGCATCGTGGCTATTGAAATACCGAACCTGCAATGGCTCGCGCTCCCAGGCGTCGCGATCGTAGCCTTGCAGATACTTGAGGGCGGTTTCGTCGAGCAACGCGCATTGTGCATATACCGCGTCGTCGATCACGTCGGGTGTACAGCCCGCGGCAGCCAGCTCGGTCCGCAATTGGGCGATTTGCGTATCACAACGTTCGGCAAACACGGCGAACGCCTGTGGCTGGGCCGCGCTCGCCAGGTGCGTGACCGTGAGCGCCGTATCGCGTATCGCGAGCGGCAGCAGGGTTGGGGACAAAGAAGCGGCAGTCATGGAGGTCATGCCGGCAGAACGGCATAGAGTTCAAGCGAGACATCGGGGACCGATGCCGGTACATAGAACTGGCATGCGCGTGCGCCCAGCATGCGTTTGAAGGCGGGATGTGCGCGATCGAGCGCGAAATACTGGTTCTCGATCCGCACGGGGATGGCCGCTGGCAGTCGCGACATGGTTCGCAGCGGAATACCGGTGAGGGCGGAATTGACGATCTGCTCGACCTCGTCGGGCGCGCCCGCCTTGCACAAGCGAGGGAACTGTTCGAGCAGCGCGTGCGTCGGCAAAGCCGACTGTACGGAGAGGTAGTAGTCCGCTCCGTCGATCAGCCGCTCATCTTGAATCTTGCCGGCCCATACGGTGGGCTTGATGCGCTCCAGTGCAATCGGCACCACGCGTGAGGGAACGACGGTATCGAGCAAGGCGCGGATCAGTTCCTCTAGCGCTGCAAATACGGGTTCCGGAGCCACATGGTGATACGGTGGGATGGCCTTGAGCGTCTCGGTGGTGGAGAACGTGAGCAGCGCACCCGCGAGGCGCGCAAGGACTGCGTACAGCCGCTCTGGGTGCTGATCGGGCGCGTCACACAGGCGAGCAAGCTCTGGCCAACTGCTGTTGACACTATGCAGGAGCCAGAACAGCGCCACGTCGGCCACGGCAAAGTCGGCGATCTGATCGGAGCGTTCGCGCCGGCGCACGGCTAGACTCGCGCTCTTGGCGCTGATGATGTCCGACAGGCGCCGCATGCGCTCGGTCAGGCGCGTGCTGGCGGAGAGAACCTGGCAAGGCGGTACGAAAGCGGTATCCACTTCGAATCGACCTTGGGTGTTGCGGACCAGTCGCCCAATCGGGCAAGCGACGTAGTCATCGTGCGCTTCAAAGTCGAACAGTAGCGCCAGCGCATGTCGTTCAACGCTGATCTCTTCGCGTCCCTCGCCGTTGAGGTCGGCCACTTGCAGGTACTCGCGCACGAAACGGCGCGGGCGTGCGGGCTTCTGGCCAGCCTCGATGCAGTTGCCGCCTTGGGCATCCATCAGCGGCAAGCCGGCCAGCACGACGACGGCGTCAAGCTGCGCGGGTACGTCGCCCAGTGTGCGCGCCGCGGGCAGCAGGTCAGCGGTTTGCGTATCGACCAGTGTGCCGTCGGGCAGGCGCACGTCCAGTGTCGTCAATTGCAGCCGGTCGATAGCCAACGCGTGGGTGTCGACTTCTACACGACGCACGCCCCATGGCTCCGGCCACGCCAACTGAGCGACGCGCTCGTCGGCAAAGTGGTTCCATAAGGTTTGCTGCTGGAAGTGCTGGGGCGTCATGAAAATGCCCTGGGCCCACAGCGGTCTGGTGATCTTCATTGTGATGATGGGGCGTGCGAAGGGGATGCGAAGCCCCGCCTTGCATGAATACCGCCGTGCGCTGCCTGTGGCGGCACCGCGCGGCAATTGCGGCTACAGATAAAAAACGTAACGTGTCGGCTTAACTTTTCGCCTTCGGCATCTGCGAGACGAGCGACAGGTTGATGTCCATGCCCTCGATCTGGAAGTGCGGCACGATGAAGAGCTTGATGCGGAAGAAGCCGGGGTTGTCCTCGATGTCTTCCACGATCACCTTCGCTTCGCGCAGCGGGTGCGAGGCTTGCAGATCGTCGCCCGGGTCCGTCATCTCGGTGACGAGCGTCTTGATCCAGGTGTTCAACTCCAGCTCCAGCACACGGCGGTCTTTGGTGGTGCCGATGTTCTCGCGCTGAATCAGCTTCAAGTAGTGCGCGATGCGCGAGAGCAGGAAGATGTACGGCAGGCGTGCGTTGACGCGGCTGTTAGCCGTCGCCTCCTTGGTGTCATACAGCGTGGGCTTCTGCGCTGAGTTGGCCGAGAAGAAGCACGCGAAGTCGTGGTTCTTGTAGTACGACAGCGGGATGAAGCCCAGGTTGGCGAACTCGAACTCGCGCGTTTCCGGAATCAGCACCTCGGTCGGAATCTTGGCTTGGTTGCCTGTGCCGAGGTCGTACAGATGGATCGGCAAGTCTTCAACCAGACCACCGGCTTGCGGGCCGCGAATCTGCACGCACCAGCCGTTCATGATGAAGCTTTGCACCATGTTGGCCGCAAACGCAAACGCGGCATTGGCCCACAGATAGCGGCTATGGTCCGGGCCCTTGACGGCTTCGGTGTAGTTGAAGGCGCGCACCGGTACCGTTTCGGGTCCATAGGGCAGACGTGCGAGGAAACGCGGCATCGTCAGCCCGATGTAGCGCGCGTCATCTGAATCGCGGAAGCTCTTCCACTTCAGGTATTCAGCGCGGTCGAAGTAGTTGCCGATGTCCCGAATGCTGGCCACTTCCTCCATCGACTCCTTGCCGAAAAACTGCGGCGATACCGCACCGATGAACGGCATGTGGGCCGCTGCAGACACCTTTGAAATATTGCGCAGCAGTGCGATGTCTTGCGGGCCGCGGTCGAATTCATAGTTGGAGATCAGCGCGCCGATCGGCTCACCACCGGGCGTGTCGTATTCCTGAATGTACGTGTGCAGGTATAGGCCGCTCTGGATGACTTCCGGCGTGTCTTCAAAGTCCTGTCGCAGCGCATCCTTGGAGACATCCAGCAGTTCGATCTTGACGTTCTTGCGGAAATCCGTGCGGTCCACCAGAAACTTCAGCCCGCGCCAAGCGGATTCGATCTGCTGGAACGTGGCGTCGTGCATGATCGCGTCGAGCTGACGGCTGATCTGCTGATCCAGCTTCTCGATGTGGAAGTCGAGCAGGCTCTTGTCTAGGCGGTCCACCTGCTGCGACGATTCCTGAATCATCTTCAGGAACACGTTCATTGCTTGCGCAACACGCTCATCCAGCGACGATTCCGACAGTGCATCGGCGCTCTGGAACGATTCGAACGGACGCGTGGCCGTGACCGGCGTCAGGTTGATCTTCTCGCAGAGGGCCTCGTAGACGCTCTTGCCCGGTGCGTCCAACACCACGGTGTCCGCCGCGCCAGATTCGAATTGGCTGTTTTGTTGCTTTGCCATGTTTGATTTACCTCAAGGACAGCGGATTTATTGGGGATTGCCGGAAATGGGCGGTGTGGTTTCACCGATCTTTTGCAAATCGGAGCGCAGGCGATCGGACAGCGTCGGGTCTTTTAGGATTTTTTCGAGCTCGCGACGGAATGTGGCGTTATCCAATAGATTGGATTTCAAATCGCGCAGCAGATTGCGGGCGGCCATCAGTGCACGCAGTTCGGGCACCTTGCCAGCGACAACGTCGGGCTTGAAGTCGTCCATCGACTTGAAATCCAGATCGATGGGCAGCTCGGAGCCATCGCCAGCCAAGGTGTTCTCGACCGCTAGCTTCGCCTTGGGGTTGAGCTCTTCCAGCACTGAGTTGAAGTTGTTCTTGTCGATCGAAACCTTGGTGCGCTCGGCCAGCGGCGCCACACTCTGGTCGTTGCTGTAGTCGCCCATCACCAAGAGCTTGAGTGGCAACTCGACCTTTTTCTGCGCCCCGCCAGTGTGCAGGTCCAGCTTGATGTTGACGCGTGCCTTGGGCACCTCGTTCTGGAAGCTCTCGCTCATATTGTCTCGCTTAGATCAGATTTAAAAATTACTAATCAACTGTATTTTTATACAGATATCACGGATCAAATTGGCGAGTAAATGTGGCTTTGTTAAATTAAGTTAATTTAAAATTGTTGATCGATTTCTATTCACCTGACGAGAAAAGTTGTCTATCGTCCGGCTCCAAACACAAATATGTTGGCCGCAAAAGGTGAAAGACGATGAAAAATTGGAAGGGGGATCCAGCTGCAATCAGTGCGCGCATCGCAGCACAACTGATGACCGGTCGCCAGTCGTATCACCTGAATGTGCAAGGTCCTGCCAACGGTGTCGCGTTATCAGTCGTCTCGTTTGACGCCGTAGAGCGTATGGGCGAGCCATACCACATCAGCATCGAGCTGACTCACCCGCACGAATTGCTGCGCACCGACTATCTCGGGCGCGACGCCACGTTCACCATTGATGCCTCGGACGACGACGAGGCACGCAGGTTTTGCGGCTGTGTTACTCGTTTTTCCAAGCTCAAAGCTACGGCGGATTTCAGCAGCTACCGCATCGTTGTTGAGGCCCATATCGCCCGCCTTGGGCTCACGCCAGCGAGCCGCATTTACCAACACCAAAGCGCTCCGCAAATCATCGATGCCATCCTGCGCCGGCACGGCTTCAAGGGGCATCAGTTCCAATTCAGGCTGCGTCGTGAGTATCCGCAGCACGCTTTTCGCTTTCAGCATCAGATGGCGGACTGGCCATACATCCGCTTGCTGATGGAGCAGGAAGGCATCTACAGCTACTTCCAGACTGGCAAGCACGGCGACGTGGTGGTCTTTGCCGATGACATCGACCACTACCAGTACCAGCCGGAACTCAATGTGCCGTACCGCGAGACGGCGGGGTTAGAGGCGGGCATTGAAGCCGTTTTCGCCCATCAGACGCACACCGAGACGGTGCCGGAGTCATTTCTGGTGGCCGACTACAACCCCGCCCAAGCGTGGGAGCGCATCAAGGCCGATGCCAACGTCGCGCGCAAAGACAGCACAACCTATGGGCAGCCTTACATCTACGGCACGCATCATCTCGACCAAGATGGCGCCAAGTGGGAGGCGCAACTGCGCCACGAAGCCGCCATTGCCCGGCAAGTCGTATACGAGGGGCAGAGCAACGTGCTGGAACTGCGCCCCGGACGCGTGCTGCATTTGGACGTAGACCAGCCCGATGCACCCAACGGCCAGGTAATGATTGAAGTCACCCATCGCGGTGCACGTGACGCAGCCTACCGCAACACATACAAGGCCATTCCGGCCGACCGGCGTTTCCGTTTGCCAGTGGAAGAGCGCGCTTGGCCGAAGATCAACGGCACGCTGAGCGCGCGCGTGACCTCGCCCGGCCAGTACAAATACGCCTACCTCACGCAACAGGGCCACTACGTCGTGCGCTTTGATTGCGATTTCGACGAATGGAACCCCGGCGGCGAGAGCGTGCCGCTGCGTCTGGCCAAACCGTTCGCAGGTGGGCTGCAAACCGGCTTCCACTTTCCCGCGCTGGATGGCACCGAGGCCGTGATCGCCTTCCGCGATGGCAATCCGAACAAGCCGTACATCAGCCAGTTCCACCACAACAGCCAGCAGATGGACCTGATCACGAATCAGGACAGATGGCTGTCGCGCAACGTCATCCGCACGCAGAGCGACAACAAACTGCAGATGGAGGACTGGGCGGGGGAGGAGCACGTCAAGCTGTCTACCGAGCATTCGGGTAAGAGTCAGCTCACGCTGGGGCACATGGTCAACGGGCGGCGGGAGAAGCGGGGGGAGGGGTTTGAGCTTCGGACTTCGGGGTACGGCGCAATTCGGGGTGGCAAAGGGTTGTTTGTCAGTGCGGATGATCAACCCATGGCACAAGGGCAGCAACTGGAGATGGCGGCGACCGATGCATCGTTTCAGCAGGCCATGGAAGTGATGCGCAATCTAAACGAATCGGCTAATGCTGCGAGAGCTTGGCTTGCGGAAGTGGATCAGCAACGTGCGCTTATCAAAGAGAAATTAGCCGGTCTGAAAAAACCGGTGATCGTCGCCAGTGCCCCCGAAGGAATCGGTATCGCAAGCGGCCAAGATCTGCAATTGGCTGCGCAGCGACAGATGTTTGTGACAGCGGGAAATAGCTTAGATATCGGGGTTTTCAAGCGCATGACCGTAGCGGCAAAGGAGGCCATCTCCCTGTTTGCTGCGCAATTGGGCATCCGTATTTTTGCGGCAAAGGGCAAGGTGCAAATTCAGGCTCAAGGTGACGCAATGGAGTTGCTGTCCATGGAGCGCATGACGGTGAGTTCTTCAGAGGATGAAATCCTGATCACGGGGCGCAAAGGCGTCACGATCGGCGATGGCTCGGGGGCATATATCAAGTTGTCGGACGGCAAGATCGTTCTCGGCAGCCCCATGGGGGAAATTGAGGTGAAGGGAAACCTGAATGTCAATGGCCCTGGTGGTAGCAGCTTTGCATTTCCACAGTGGACGGATTCTCCACTGAAAGGCCTTCAGCAACATCTCAAACCCGGCTTTTCTGGATAGGGCGAGTGTGCATATGAACAAACACCACAAACTGGTTGGTTTGCTGGTACTGGGATACGCACTGATTGGTGTGCCGTCTCAAGGCAGTGCTTCGGGTGGTCGGGCAATAAGCTGCCCTGCTCAGAAATTCGATAGGTATATCAAGGTGTTCGCAGATGACGTGGCGGTGCAACGTGCCTACACACTGGTTCCATTCAAACGCACGGTGCTCGTGGATGCGGAGCCAGAACCCCGCGCCGTTACGCGCTGGCTCGGCAAGGAGCAGATTCGTTTTCCTCTAATGCCCTCGTCGGGAGAGCAACATGAAAAGAGCCTGCAACTACGGGTCCGCGCACCTTCGTCACAGGCACGCAGCGTGGAGCTTTCCGGCGTAGATACGGGGTACTTGATTCAGTATCGATTCGAATACCAATCGGGCTGCTGGACGTTGGTCAGCATGGCTGACTGGTCGCTATGACGCAAGCAGAGCCGACTTGCGGGAGAGTAAATGAGCTTCAATGATGCGATGAACCGCATGCTGGTGAGTCAGGGCGGCACACTTCCTCATGTCACTGCCGATTTCGGGGAGGTACGGCCGAGTGGTCCACATCAGGGAGTTGACTTCAACTACGTCGGCGGACAAAACGGCATTAATCTGCAGTACCCGATTGTTCGCGCTCCGATTGCCGGGCACGTTACCTTTGTCGGTGGAGGCTACGGAATGGTCAAGATCCGAGACTCCGAGGGCAATAGCCACGAAATCCTCCATACGCATAGTCAAAGCGTTTCTGTAGGGCAGCAGGTATCTGCGGGGACCCCCGTGGGAACGATGGGAGGTAGAGGGCCTGGCGGGCCTAACCAGTACGCGCGGCATGTCCACTACCAGATCAGGAATCCGCAAGGCCAGATAACGAATCCACAAGCATGGTGGGACCAACACGATGACACCCCGACCCAGAGCGCCTCGCAAAATGTCGTCCAGTCCCTAAGTTTCGCCTTTCCCTTCCGAGCCGCAAACGGCAAAACGCTCGCCGATGAACACGCCTTCCACGAATGGTTGTCCAGTGAGGATAGTGGCAACTTTGCAGTGAGCGGCACAGGCATGTGGCATGGCGGCATTCATGTGTCCGCAGACGGCGCAGGTCGACAACTCGATCTGGCACATGGTGTGCGCTGTATCGCCGCGGGGGAGGTCGTGGCCTATCGCATGAACCACGTCGCACTGATGAGCCAGATCTCCACTGGGCAGACCGGCCGTTACAGTTCGGCCTTCACTTTGGTACGGCACACGCTTGAGTACCCGGCAGGCAATCGGCTGGCGTTTTTCAGTCTGTACATGCACCTGCAAAGCGTTGCCGAGTACGTGCAGAAAGCTATGCCGGCCCCTGGCTATTGGGTGCGCTGCTACGAAGTGACGCAACACGCAGCGGATAAACCCAAGGCTTCTTCACACATATCAATTCCAGTTGGACACATCGGGCTGAATATACGCGCTGACGCAAAAGGAGGCTCGCAGATTCTGGGAATCCTGCCTCGTGGCGCGCAGGTACGCATCGGAGAGAGACGCAACAAGGGGCTGTGGGGGAAAATCGAGGCTATCGAATCCGGCAGTATCGTGCCACCCGCGTTGGCCGGCACCGTCGTCCAGGGTGCGAGCACAGGCTGGGTGTACCTTGGCAAAGAGCGAGGGCACTTTGTACTCGCCCCCGCCATATCTCAAGCACAATGCGATCAAGTGATCGTGCCCGAGACTCCCATCCGCATTAATGCAGGCGATCTGATCGGGCATCTGGGGCAATACTGGCTGCCGGACAATCCAGCACAAGAGCACCAGATGGTGCACATCGAAATCTTTTGCGGGAGCGACCTACCTAGTTTTCTGGCAAAGACGCGCGCTGCGGCGAAAGACATCACCGATTTCAGCAAACTGCCCCTGCTGCGCATCGACAAGGCCGTCAAGCTCTTTCAGGTCAAGAAGACGAACGCCCAGGGACAGCCGGTTTATGAGGAAGGTGCCAACGCCCCGCAAACCGCCGTGGCTCAAATCTACAGCCAAGCCGCGCTCGATGCGTTCCCTGCCGAGCACAAAGGACCCAAGGACAACGGCCCAGGCCCCGGCCAACCGTGGTGGTACGTAACCAGCGCCAATAGCCGCTATGAAGATATTAGCGGCTGGGTGCGCAACCGCCAGATGCCGCCCGATGGCGGCGTCACACGCGAATCTCCGCACGCTTGGGCCGACTTCGAGACCGTCATTGGTGCCGATGCAGGCAACCCAACCATCTTCAATACCGTAGATGCCTATTTAGATTACGTTCTGTGCGAAGACAAGCCCGCGACAGGTGGCATCGACAAACTCAAACCATTGGTCTGCAACGTATACCGCGCCCTATCGCCTATGCGCAACGAGGCGCAGGCCGCGGACGAGATGCGTGCGGTGAAGAACAACAAGTGGTTGCGCTTTCGTGCGTCGCGGCTGATTCCGATGCACCGCAGTGAATGGGCCAGCCAGAGCGAATACCAGAGCTTCTTCGACAAGGTATTGCAACGCATCGCCAAGGAGCCGTATCACGACGCGGAGATCGAGCGGCTCAAGAAGCTCGTTTGGTGGGACGAGGTGAAGAAGTCTGTGAAAGGGACGTTTCCGGACAGCCCCGACGTTTTTTATATCCACCCGATTGCGTTAGCGGGAAATTTCTCTGCAGAAAAAGATATTCTGGCGCTAATTCGAAAGATTGGGGACGTCATATCGAGCGGTGAAGGGGGTTATGAGTCGTATAACACTGGTACAAAAAATGTGCCAAACGGGGCTGTGGGCCATTCATATATGCATCCTCCACCGGGCACTGTCACAAACAAGACAATCAACGAAATTATTGCAACTGATTCCCTGTCGGGGACCGATCCCAACCGATTTTTTGCCACAGGAAAATACCAGACAATTATTGCCACCTTAAGGCTGGCAAAGACGGCCATGAACTTAACGGGGGGTGAGAAATACGATCCTCAAATGCAGGAGCGCGTTTTTGCGGAATATTTGCTTAATAAGGCAGGTGGTGGTGCCCTGTCATCTTTTGTAAAAAATGGGATTGGAACTGTTGATGATGCTCAGTATGCCGCCGCCAAAGAGTGGGCATCAATCGCAGTTCCTGCTGGAAGAGTAACGCGCGATGGTTCCATGTCGACAGGAGTGCAGTCATATTACCAATCGGCAGCAAACAGCGCTTCGATAACCTCCACGGATAAACTGAAGGCGATACTTCAATCTATCGCCAAATAAAATATCATGAAGATGGTGAAAAATAAATTTGCATTGGGGATTTTTTTTATAGCAAGTCTGCTGTGCGCCAATGCGCAAGCAAGGAATCACTCGAAAGAATTTGAAGCATGTGTTAGCGGAGCAAGGAGTTCTGAGGGGCAGTCGGTTTGTTTTACTGATGAGATAGTTAGGCAAAAGAAGCGACTAAATATTGCGTATTTAAATTTGTCTAGGCGTCTTCCATCGGATGTTAAGGGCGATCTCGATAAGGTGCAGCGTGATTGGGTGAGGTGGAGGGACGAAAACTATAATTTTTTATCTGAAAAAATCGCTATAAATTTTAATACGGCTAGAGTAGTTGGGCAAAATTTCTTGCTAAATTCTATTTATGACAGAGCTGACGAGTTGGAGATGATGATTGATGAGATTGGGCGTTAAATTTTTTTAAACATATAATCGTATTTTTTCGGATTTGGTTGCGCTGATCTTCCCTCAAACGATCCGTACTGAAAAAATGGATCAAACAACGAAAGCAACGAATCCATAGTGTCTTGAACTATGGAGGTGCACTGATGCCAGTCGATTTCGATACGCTTCCCGCGCGAACCGCCATTCCGGATGCTCGACGTTTCCCTGGGCTTGGGCTGATTGTGGCGGTCTTCGCCGTGACTGCCGGCGCTGCGATCAGCATTGCAACGTGGGCGTCGGGACGTGAGAAGCAAACACTATGGTTCTGGGTTCGTAGTTTCGGCTTGCCGTTTCTTGTGTGGTTGCTGGCCTATTCTGGTTGGCGATTCTTAGGTGCCCACCGATTGCAAAACGCCTTGGCCGACAATGCCGCGATTGACCGCCAGGAAGAGCAATTGCATGCCGAGGCGAGCGTGCCTTTTGCGGTAGTCGGGCAATCCTGGCATTTCTCCGGGGTAGTTAGCCAAAACAGCATTGAAGAAGCAACCAGGGTTCGTGGACTCGAGGAACTCACAGGGTTGGTCATTCCGGATAGGCCATTTCTCCGGGGCAACAGAGCCGATGAAGTTGAGCGACATGCAGCGCTACTCGAGTGGCTACTTGTTGAACTGGTCAACCCTCTCGCGCATGAATTGCAAGTTTCACGCACCACCAAAATCTGGTTGGCACTTGACTCCATGCTGTCGAGTGAGACCGCAGAAGCTGCCATCGCGCGCGCGTGGGTAGCACTTGGGCTGGGACGGGCAGAAGAGGTCCAGTTGCTTGAATCCTTGCCGCTTTACGCCCTCGATGGCTGGCTTGACGCGAGAGCGTGCCATGCGCGTCATCTGGTTATAGCTGTGCAACTGCGTGGCGCGATCAGTGGTGAGATGCAAAGGGGGCAGGCTGAAGCAGGTACGGCCGTGCTGCTCAGCAGTACGTTGGCCGGAGTGCGCGACGCGACAGCCTTGGCTTACGCGCATCGTCCGACTCGCGGTGATAGGGAATCGGTCTCCACCAGCGTCATCAATGCATTGCGCTGGGGTCACTGCTCGGATGGACACATTGATGCGGCGTGGAATGCAGGGCTGGCTGAGCCGCTGGTAGAAGCGTTCAAGCGTCTGGGCGGGGCCGTCAATGACGCACCCGCGATGGCGTTGGCACAAACCATAGGTAACGTCGGCGTTGCCGCCCCATGGCTCGCCCTTTCGCTCGCAGCTGCCAAAGCAAAAGAAGGCGCGGGTGCGCAACTCATACTGGATCAACAGGAAGGCGACTTGGTCGCAATGGTATGTCGGGGGAAAGTGTGAGCGAAAAGACGTCGGCGTCGGTACTGGTTTACTTCGGGCTGGCCCTGGGCGCGCTGTTTGCCGGTGTTTGGCTCTGGATTGCAAACGAAGTCCCTCAACGCGGATGGCTAGCGGACGACCGGACGACGATGGGTGTTGCGTTCGTTGCCGTTTGGTTTGCGTTCATGCTTCTAGCGGCGTTGTACGAGCGCGGCGTACGTCAGTGGGCGGCGAATTCGCGCATCGGGCGGATTCTTGACCTCCGACGCGAGGCGAAGCGCAAAGCCGCCAGCGCTATTGATGGGCACGGCTCAGACGTGGCCAAACTCTTGCATTTGCGTAGTTATCTTCGTGCTCTGTACGGTCTACGTTGGCGCTACCGCCGACCCTGGCTGCTGTTGACTGGCGACGCGGGTGCTATCCAAACTCTACTCCCCCCCATCGCCGAAACCAGCTGGCACCAAACCGAAGACGCCATCCTCCTGTGGAACGGAAGCGGCGACGGCGGTCAACCAGATACCGCCTGGCTCAGACAACTCTACAAACTCCGCCGCAGCCGTCCGGTCGACGCCGTCATCCTGGTGCAGGACGGCGAGTCGCAGCTCGCCGCGCAAAAGCGTGGCGTGAGCGCCGACAGCCTCCACCTCGCGCGCATCGCTGATGTACTCAAGTGGTCCGCCCCCGTCTACGTCCTCGATGTCGTTGACACTGATGCCGTGCATATTGACACCACATCCGTCATCGGCTGCGAGTTCGCTTCCCGTGTCGACGCGTCGGCCACTGTCGGTGCGTTGCTGGCACTGCGCAACCATCTCAGCGAGCGCGGCATCGCTGAACTCGCCGCCAACGTGCGCGATCGCTACGCCGCCGAGCTGTCCCAACGCCTGGACGGCCGTTGCTTGCCGTTGGCCGCCTGGATTGCCAGTCTGTCAGGCAAACATCGCCGCCACCAACCCATCGGCGGCGCGTTCTTCGCGCCCTATCCACAGCAGGCAGGGCAGGGCGAGGCAGGCGCTCGCGTGGACCTGCCTTTGTGGCGTCACCTGAGCCAGCTTGCCCACCGGGCACGCGGTCGCCGCGTCGGTCGTCACCCTATGACCGTCTTTTCCGCAGTGACGTTGGCGGTGGTGGGCGCGTGGACCGTCGGCATGCTGACCTCTGCGGCAGGCAACGTCCACGATGTGCACCTGACCAGCCAAGCCCTGCAAGGCCTCAATAAATCAACAGACACCGCGGCCGGCCTGCGCGCGCTGCTCGACGTCCAACACCGCGTCGAGCTGTACGAACACCGCCTCAGTAAACATGCCCCGTTGTGGACGCGCTTCGGCCTGAACCAAGACCGCGCAACACTCGCCGCCCTGTGGAAGCCGTACGGCCAAGCCGCCAATCGTTTGCTGGTCACCCCCGCCGTGCAAAACATTGAAGCCGAGTTGGTCGACCTGACCCAGATGCAGACCGACCGGCTCGATGAGCCGACTAACAAGCTCGCGCTTGAAGGCCATCAAGCCCTCAAGGCGTATCTGATGCTTGCCGAGCCCAGCCGGGCTGAAGCCGCTTTCCTTACCCCGCAGCTCACCCGCCACTGGCGCAGCAGCGCCGCCCTCAGCCCAGGTGCAAAGCTCGACCTCTCCGAGCGCCTGCTCGGCTTTTACGCCTCGCACCTCAAGATGCATACCGACTGGCGCATCCAGCCCCAGGCCGACTTGGTGGGGGAGGCCCGTCAGACCCTGCTCGCCGTCATCGTCGTCAAGAACTCTGAGGACACCGTCTACCAGGGCATCCTCGAAGCGGCAGGCAGCAAATACCCTGACCAGACCCTAGCCACGCTCACGCCCGGCACGGACCCGCGCGGTCTACTGCGTACCAGCGCCACCGTTCCGGGTGTCTTCACTCGTCAGGCGTTTGAAGGCGCCGTCGCCGCTGAAATCGACAAAGCCGCAGAGCGTAGCGCCACCGCCGGCGACTGGGTGCTCAACACCCCAGCCAACCACCAGGCGGAGACACAAGCCCTGAACGGCGACGCCCTCAAAGCTGAACTCACCACTCGCTACTTCGCCGACTACGCAGACGTGTGGCAAGCCTTCATGAACAGCGTGCAATGGGAGAGCGCTCCCACCATGCCCGCTGCCATCGAGCAATTGAAACCCATGACGGATGCCAGAAGCTCGCCCGTCATCGCCTTGATGAAATCGCTCGAATACCAAGGCAAGGCGGGCGCCATCAAGGCATCGCTGTCCGACACGCTCGTCGCCAAAGCGCAAAACGTCTTCGGCAAAAAAGACGAAACCCCTGAAGCCGTAAAGCGGGATCCAGCAGGCCCGTTGGGCCCCACCTTTGGTCCCATCTTGCGGCTCATGGCGCAAGACAACGCCGCCGCCACTGGTGATTTGAGCCTGCAACGCTATCTGGAGCGCGTCACGGCCTTGCGCTTGAAGTTGCAACAGATGAGCAGTAGTCCAAACGCGGATGCACAGGCCAAGCAAGTCGCCCTGGCGCTGTTTCAAGGCAAGGGGTCCGACTTGGCAGACATCCAGAATTACGCCGACATGATGGCGGCCAGCCTGGGTGCCCAGTGGGCTGGCATGGGTGATGCCCTGTTTGTACGCCCCGTCGCACAGGCCACGCAAACCGTCCTGCAGCCCGCCCAAGCAAGCCTGAACGACGCCTGGCGCCAGACCATCGCCGCGACCTGGAACAAATCGTTTGCGGGTCGGTATCCGTTTGCCAACACCGACAACGACGCTTCCATCCCCGAACTCGCTCGCTTCCTACGCCCGCAAGGCGGCCTCATCACGGCATTCCTCGGTACGCAGCTCGCAGGGGTGCTGGAACTGCAAGGCGACCGCTGGGTCGCCGCAGGGCGTGCATTCGGCACTGCGGCCGGAGGTGACAGCCTCGCCTTCGACCCTGCTTTCCTCAAAGCCATCAACACCTTGCAAAAGATCGGCGCGCACATGCTGGTGCAGGGCGAGCCGCAATACCGCTTCGATTTCCAACCGGTGCCCAGCCCGGGTCTGACGGATACCAAGCTAACCCTCGACGGTCAGAGCTTGCACTACTACAACCAGCGCGAAGTCTGGCACGCACTTACCTGGCCGTCGAACCATCCGCAAAACCTCGGCACCCGCCTGCAATGGCAAACCGAGCAAGCTGGCACCAATAAGAGCTTCGAATACACCGGTCGCTGGGGCCTTGTACGCATGCTTGAACGCGCAAGCGTCGAGCCGATCGACAACGCAACCCTGCAACTGACGTGGCAAGCCAAGCCGGATACGCCTATCAGGCAAGAGCCGCCGCAACAAGACGAAGCCCAAGTTGCGCAAGAGCCGATGACGCCTGCGCCGCAAAACGTCGTCTATCCGATCCGCTATCTGATGCGCACCGAGGTGGGCGCGGGGCCCCTGGAGCTGCTCGCCCTGCGCGGGTTCGTGCTGCCGCAGCAGATTTTTCTGAGCCCGAGTGGGTCCAGCGTGTCCGCACGCCCCGCGCGAAGCGCCAATCTTGAAACGTACTGATGTTCGCCAACCTTCTGCAAACGCTCTTTGGCGCCCGCACGCCGTCTGACCTGGCCCGCTCCACCCAAGGCCGGTGGGACGACTGGCTGCGCCCCATCAGCGAAGCCGCTCCCGTGGGCGCCGACCCCGCGTACGACGACGACTTCCTCGCTGTCAAAGACGAAGTCGCCAAACTCTCCGATCTGGACGACACCCTGATCATCACGACCGCCGAACGCCTGCTCAAGCACAGCGCCAAGGACGCGCGCGTCGCCATCTACTACGTCTACGGCCGCATGCGCCGCGATGGCGCGGAGGGTGTCGCGGATGGTCTGGAATTGCTCTCTGCCCTGGTTGACCGTTTCGGCGAGACCCTGCTGCCGGAGCGCGCCCAAACACGCAAAGCTGCGCTCGAATGGCTGGCCGGCACCACCTTCGCCAACCGGCTCGACCGTGTGGTGGGGCTGGAAGACGTGCTGCTGGAACGTACGCTCTCGGCATTGGCCCTGATCGCTGAACATACTGAAGCCTGGCCCGAAGCCGCGCGCCCCGACCTCGGCCCGCTGCTGCGCCGCTTTGAAGATCGTGTTGACGCGCCCGTGCCTTCAGAGAGCGCGCCTCGCGTCAAGCAGAACTCGACGGGCTCGGCTGGCATGCCAGTCAGCACCGAAGTCACCTCCACCCGTGAGCTGCTGGACCGTGCCCGCCAGATGGCCCAGTTCCTGCGCGAGCAACCGCACGGCTATCTCGCCGCCTATCGGCTGATGCGCTGCGTGCGCTGGGACACCCTGACCGAAGTTCCGCCGCACGAAGCGAGCGGTAAGACACGCCTCCCCGCGCCTCGCGCAGAATTGCGTGCCCACTTGCAACGCCTCGTTCTGCAAAAGCAGTGGCCCGAGTTGCTAGAACGCGTGGAAGCCGCCTTCGTCGAAGGTGCCAACCATTTCTGGCTCGACCTGCAGTATTACGCCTTCAAAGCGCAAGAGCAGGCTGGCGGCGCGTACGCTCAAGTGCGCGACCTCGTTGCGACCGATTGCGCGCTCATGCTCGAACGCCTGCCCGGCCTGGAAAAACTCGCCTTCACCGACGGCAGTGCCTTTGCCGATGACACCACGCGCGAATGGATCGCCCGCCACGCCACTGTGCGCGATGTGGAGCGGGGTGAAGCTGTCATCCCAGTCGCTCTCGACGCCGCTGGTACCGACTGGGCCGAAACTGAAGCGCAGGCCGGAGAAATGGCCCAGCAGCAGGGCATCGAAGCCGCCTTCGCCTGGCTGCAACGCCTGCCCGCGCAAGACGGCGAGCGCGACAAGTTCCTTCGCCAACTCGTGATGGCCCGCGTGGCCGAACGCGCCGATCGTGCTGATACCGCGCTGCACCTGTCGACCACGCTCGATGTCCACGCCCAGCGTTACCAGCTCGCCACCTGGGAGCCCGCGCTCGCCTTCGAGGCCAAGCTTCACCTGTTGCGCCTGCTCAAGGCCCGCATCCACCGCAAGGATGCCGACAAGCCAGCCCTCGCTTCGCGCATCGAAGCACTCACGGCCGAACTCACGACGATCGATCCTGCCCGTGCCATCGGACTGGCATAAACCATCATGCGCGCCCCCACCCACGACAACGACATCCTCCGCTACTACGAAGCGGAAATGCGCTACCTGCGCGAAGCTGGGCGCGAGTTTGCCCGTGCGTATCCAGACCGCGCCCGCATGCTCAACCTCGACCGCATGGGCGAGCGTGACCCACACGTCGAGCGGCTGTTCGAGGGCTTCGCCTTCCTGATGGGCAGGCTTCGCCACAAGCTCGATGACGAACTCCCCGAGCTGACCGAAGGCATCGTCAGCATGCTGTGGCCGCACTATCTGCGGATGATCCCGTCGCTCTCCATCCTGGAGCTGGAACCGGCCAGCGGCACGCTGCAACGCCATGAAACCGTGGCTGCCGGGTTGGAAGTCACCTCCGACCCGCTGGGCGAAGACCGCATCGAGTGCATCTACCGCACCACGCAGGAAGTCGACCTGTATCCGCTGAAGTTGTCGGAGGCATCGACATACGCCCGTGAAGATGGCCGCTCCATCATCCGCCTGCGCCTGGCCATCCAACCGCAAGCGCAGCGCGAGCAACTGAGGGTGCCGCGCCTGCGCCTGTACCTGAACGCCGATCGACCTGTCGCACTGGCCTTGTTCGCCGCGTTGACCGCCAAGCCGGTCGCCATGCAAGTGCGCATACCGGGCCACCCCGCAGACCGTCCAGGCGCCCCGCAAGCCATGCCAGGCCTGCGGCTGGAACCCGCCGGCTTCGGCCCCGACGAGCGCCTCTGGCCAAAGGCTGACAACGCTTTCGGCGGCTATCAATTGCTGCTTGAGTACTTCACCTTTCCAGAGAAGTTCATGTTCGTGGACGTGCTGGGGATCGACATGCAATCCATTGCGCACGACGCCGCTTACGTCGATGTCGAAATCGTGCTCGACAAGCCGTACCCCGACGATCTGCATTTTTCGGCCGAAAACGTGCGTCTCTATTGCACGCCCATCATCAACCTGTTCGAGTTGGAAGCCGACCCCATCACCGCCACGCAGTTCGAGACGGAATACCGCGTCAACGCCATGGAGCAGTACGGCGAGCATGTCGACGTCTATTCCGTGGATACCGTGCAAGGCTTCACTTCGGGCACCGGGCAGCGCTTCGAATATGTCCCGTTCGCCGCCTTCCGACACCGCGGCGGCATGCTGCGCCATGAAATGCCAGAGCGCTACTTCCACACCCGCGTGCGGCGCGGGCCGTCGGGGCGCTTTGACACCTGGGTCATCCTTGGCGGCCACGCATGGGAGTACCAGAACACGCTGCCCAAGGAAACGCTCTCGCTCTCAGTCACGGGCACCAACGGTATGCTGCCGCGCAAGAACCTGCGTGAAGCGAGCATTCGGCGCATGCGCAGCGGCTTCACCAACGTCGATGCCGTGCGCAACCTCACGGCGCCTACCTTGCCCGTCTATCCGCCCACGGGTGACCGTTTCCACTGGCGTGTGCTCTCGCATCTGGCACCTAACTACCTGTCGTTGCTCGACGCGGAAATCCTGCGCGGCAGCCTTGCGCTGTACGACTGGGTGGACGGTGAGTTGAACAAACGCCGCATCGAAGCCATTACCGACGTCAAACACCGCCCCCTGCAAAAGCTCGTCAAGGGTGGCTTGCAGCGCGGCGTCGAGATCGAAGTGACGCTCGACGGCAGCCAGTTCGCAGGGGAGGGCGACATCGAACTGTTCGGCGGCATGCTCAATCGCTTCCTTGGGCTTTACGCCACGCTCAACCTGTACACCCGACTCGTCGTCGTAGTGCAGCCCATGGGCAAACGCATCGCCTGGCCGGATACCAAGGGGGAGGGCGCGCCGTTTTGAACGCACCAGACAAACTGCCCCAAGCCGGCCGCGCCCTGTTGCCCGCACTGCTGGCCGATGCCACGCAGATGAACTTCTTCCGGTTCTGCGAACTGATGGAGCTGGCCGCGCCCGAGCAAGCCTCGCTGGGCGGCACCGATTCACTCAAAAGCGAACCGATCCGCTTTCGCTCAAGGCCCAAGCTCGGCTTCCCGAATCGGGAAATCGATGCGGTTCAGTTCGACTCGGACGATGCGGCCACACCGCCAGCCGTGCGCACAACCTTCCTAGGGCTGTATGGAGTCGATGCGCGCATGCCGTCGTATTTCATCGACGAAGTGGCGCAGAACCGTGATGGCGCAGAACCGCTCGCCGCGTTCCTGGACCTGTTTCACCACCGCATCGTTACGCAGTACTACCGCGTGTGGCGCAAATACCGTTATCCAGCGGGCTTCCGAAAGGATGCCGGCGACAAGGTCTCCAGTTACCTGCTCAGTCTCACCGGCCTCGGTCTCGGCACGCCTGATATCCGCAATGCAGTCGACACCCGCACGCTGCTTTCCACGCTGGGCCTGACAGGACAACGCACGCGGACTGCCGAGGGCCTTGCCGGCGTACTGCAACACGCTGTGCCGGATGCCACCATCGCCGTGACGGAGTTCCACCCGGTGTGGGTCAATGTGAACGACGTGGAACCCAGGCCCTTGGGTGAGCACTGCCTGCTCGGCCGCGGCTTTACCGATCGCAGCAATACCGTGCACGTACGCATCACCCCGCAGACAAGCGAATCCGTACACGGCCTCATGCCGGGTCAGCCTGTCCACGACAAGGTGATGGCCCTGCTGCGGTATTACCTCGGCTATGAAGCCCAGGCGCAGTTGGAGATGAGCGTGCGCGCGGATTTGATGCCGCAACCGGCCCTGAACTCCAAGCAGGTGAGCTTGGGCTACACCACGCTGCTCCGAAAAGCCGATACGCCACACGCGCCCATCCGCGTCCAACTCGGCACTTGGGGCGGACAACAACCGATGCAATCATGAACGCCATGCAACGTCGAATCGCACGCACTGCGCTCGCCGCGCTGACCGCCGTCCCCCTGGCGGGCTGCGGCGTGGGGCAGGCCATCAAAGACAACACAGTCGACGCCGCCAAATGGGCCTTTACCACGCAGGTCAAGATGATGAACGTCGACCTCACCAGCCGCGCAAGCCTGAACCCGAACGGCGCCGGGCAATCGCTCTCGACCGTGGTTCGGATCTACCAGCTCAAGGACACGAAGACGTTCGACACGCTCGACTACGGACAACTGCAATCCAATGATTTGGATGCCCTCAAGCCCGCCTTGTTGGCCACCAAGGATGTGGTGCTCCGGCCCAGCGCCAGCGCCACTGTGAGTGAGCCCATGAACGAAGCCGCGGAGTTCGTGGGCATAGTGGCCTTCTTCAGGGATGCGGGCAAGGATGCAACCTGGAAGCTGGTCGTGCCCAAAAAGCAGTGGAAGAAAACCGACCCGGTGAAGATTGAAGTGAGCGGCAATACGCTGGCGCTGGCTGGCGTGAACGCCGAGTCAATCAAGCGGACGGCGCCGGTACAGAGTGTGCCAAACGGGGGGGCTCAATCGCCTGCTGTGGAGGCGGCCAACCCATCTAAGTCGTGACGCGTACCTGGACGGCGCGAACGTTGTCGCCTTTGATGGGTCAGGTTGTCTGATTCGCAGTATATGTTTTGAACCAGACATCTCTACACTGCCATCCTCAGTCGTTCAACGGAGGCCGTC
>Ga0209566_100488_pt1 | contig 27799 bp, 22 predicted proteins | sample Araplavi_mTSA_r2_2_FD_184287 | JGI IMG/M metagenome (GOLD analysis project Ga0209566, IMG submission 184287) | Arabidopsis root microbial communities from North Carolina, USA - plate scrape CL_Cvi_mTSA_r2 (SPAdes) (version 2) | ecosystem: Host-associated > Plants > Roots > Endosphere | place...
ATGGAGAAAGGACAAGTGTTGCAAGTAATTGCGGACTGTCCGGCTGCCTTCAAGAACGTACCGGAAGAAGTGGTGAAGCACGGCTACACGCTCGCGCAAGACCCTGTTAAGAATGGACAGGAACTCATCTTCTTTATTCAAAAATAAAAAGGACTGACAAAAGGAGCTGCGCGGCAAGTGTTTGATCTACTTCGCCTAAGCAGCTCCTTTTGATTTTTTATCTTATAGCCATAACACCGAGCACAATGCCTATAAATCCAGGGAGAATCCACAGCGTACCTGATTGATTCATCTGATCGATCGAAGTAGCTTACCTGGGCTGTCATTCCAATTGGCATGCAAATCGTCCCTAAACCAAATAAACCACCCTGTTAACCGCCTTAGCGGAAAACAGAGTGGTTCTATAAGATGCAACAATCTCTATGATTAAGCCTTGGACTGCGTCCACATATTCTCAATCTCCTCCAGCGATTTCCCCTTTGTCTCGGGTACGACGCGCCAACTAAAGAGGACGGTGACCAACGCTAGTATGCCGAATATCCAGAACGTAATGGCTGGCCCTGCGGAACTAAGCAGCGGCGGGAACGACTGGGACACGATATAGTCTGCTACCCACAGCATCATGGATGCAATCGCCGTAGCCTTGCCACGAATATGGTTCGGGAAGATTTCAGACATCACGACCCAAACTACTGGACCAAGCGATATCGCAAAGGCAGCAACGTACACCAGAATACAGATAAGCACCAGCATTCCAGAGGTATGACCTGTATGGAACGCAAACCCGATCACAAGCAAGCATATCGCCATCAGGGATGATCCGACGATCAATAATGCTTTACGGCCGACCTTATCGATCAACCACAATGCCAGTATCGTGAACACGAAGTTAATGAATCCGACCAGAATCGTCTGTATCAGTGCGCCATTCGTTCCAGCACCTGCTTGTTTGAAGATTTCCGGCGCGTAATACATAACCGCATTAATCCCTGTTACCTGCTGAAGTACTGCCAGTACGACACCTACGATGAGCGCCAAGCGAAGACCTGGCTTGAACAAGTCCGCAAGAGATCCCTTCTCCTGCTTGAACGACTCCTTAATGTCCAATACTTCCTTGCGTGCCATCTCGTCGCCGTGAATTTTGCACAGGATTGGCAGAGACTCGGCTGCCCGACCTTGTGTAATCAACCATCTTGGACTCTCTGGTACGAAGAACAGGAGAACCAAGAACAGTACGCCCGGGATAACACCTACACCGAACATCCAGCGCCATGCATTCTCCACGCCCCAAGCGTGATCACCAGCTCCAGCGATGCCCAAGTTAACAAAATAGACGAGGAAAATACCTGTTACAACCGCCAGCTGATTCAATGCAACGAGACGGCCTCGATACTTCGCAGGCGCGATCTCCGCATTATAGAGCGGACAAAGTGTAGACGTAATTCCGATTCCGAGACCACCAACTATACGGGCAACGATATATCCCGAAAATGTCGCTGGAATTGCAGAACCTGCTGTACCGACAATGAACAACAGCGCAGCTGCGATAAGTACCTTTTTTCGGCCGAACTTGTCAGCCAGTATGCCTGTGCTTGCCGCACCGACGATACATCCTACGATTAAGCTGGATACTGCCCAGCCAACCTGAAATTCGGACAGGCCGAACTTCTCTTTCATGAAACCGATTGCACCAGAGACAACAGCAGTGTCAAATCCGAACAGCAAGCCTCCGAGCGCGGCTACAATCGATACGAGCGTAACATATTTCATATTTATTTGATTGTGTTCGCCTTGTTGCGTACTCATAACCTTATACCCCTTTGAGTAAAATCAATGAAGACTGGAGTTTCATTATAACATTCAGCTTGTCCGATTATGACGATGAAACCCTTCACTTCCTTGCGGATCATCAGCATAATATCGTTCCCTACTCGCACGGATTCCAAACATTGGCCACAAAATAGCACATTCTTGTCTTGGACGACAAAAAAGTCCATGCCGACGTATAGGCATGGACTTAGTTCTCCGTACTGCGATATTCGGTTGGCGTTACGCCCGTTACCTTCTTGAACACACGGCTGAAGTAGTTCGGATCTTTGTAGCCGACCATGTAGCACACTTCCTTCAGGCTGAATTGCCCATCCAAGATGAGTGCCTTCGCTTTATCAATTCGCAGCCGTGTGACATAATCGATGAACGTTTCTCCTGTTTGCTGCTTGAACACTTTGCTGAAATAGTGCGGATTCAAGTGGACATGGTCCGCTACTTCCTCCAAAGACAACTCTTCCTGATATCGCTCTACGATGTATGCAGCAGCACGATCGACTACATTCCATGTCTGCTGTTCACGTTCCTCACGGATACGCTTAATAGCATGCTCCACATATTCGCATTCAGCAGAAGTCCCTGGTTCAACTCGATCATTTGGCAGCCAGGAGGCATTATTTGAGGGCAATTGCAGTTCCTCGAATCGGCATAGACTCCCCCACGAACTTGGATACGTCGAGGCAAACACTGCTTCATAATAGGAACGCCGTATTCCTTCAACGTGCTGCTGAAGCGTCCCAACTCCGACCGTCACTTCTAGGCCACATTGCCTGTGCAAGGCAGAGATGAGCTCTGAGCCGATGCTTGGCACTTCCTCTTGCATCGATCCTCCCTGTACTATCCCCTTGTCCAAAATGAAAATAGCCATATGCTCATGAACAATCGGACTGACGATCCAGCTGTGTCTCTCCTTTATCTGCTCCTTCAATATACTCTTCGCTACGTCGACCGCGAACTGCTTCTCATCTTCGTATGACTGACCTGCTGCAGACTTCATCCCATTCATCGCAACCACTAATGCATAGCCTTGATCGAGCGACAGCTCCAAAATATCAGCAAGCTGCAAGGCGTCTGCCTTATGAACTTGATCCGCCATTAAGGCAAGGGCGAGCTCGGTCTCAGCCATGGGCAGCAGTTGATAGAATTTATCCCGGATGGCAAGCTGCTCGTCACGCTTCCCGCACTCATCCCGAATCTCATCGACCAGACGCTGCAGCACAGCTACAATTTGATCCCGCTTTGCGGGCTTCACCAAGTATTCCTTCACTCCAAGAGATAGTGCCTGCTGTGCGTAGTCGAAATATTCATACGCAGTAACGAGCACCATTTTAACGAGTGGATTGCGTTCCTTAATCTCCTTCAGGGCATCCAATCCCTGTATACCAGGCATTCGGACGTCCATCATGACGATATGAGGACGATGCTCGTCGGACTTTTGAATTGCGGTGCGACCATTGTCCGCGTGGATAATTTCGAAAGTATCCGGCATCATTTTCGTAATAATCCACTCCAAGCCCTCCCGCTCCAATGCCTCATCATCCGCAATTAGCAATCGATACATGTTCTCCCTCCTTTCTGATTCATCTTCCGGTTCATATCAATCCTAACTCTCACTATCTAAAAACCGCTCCCGGAGCGCTCGCCATTTCGAAAAAAGCGATAACTCCAATATTCCAAAAAGAATGTCTCCCATTATCAAGGAGTCATTGTTCTGTCATTATCAGATACTTCCCTGTGATTCTCCTTGTCCGGTATTCGAATCAATACGGTTGTGCCCTCTCCGGGCTCGCTCTGAATATCCACCAGATCGGTTCTGCCATAGTACAGTTCTAATCGTCTAAATACATTGTACGTTCCAAGTCCTGTAGATTGTCCCCCTGATCGGGAATCTGCTGGTTCTGCATCCATGCGAAGCAGGGCGCTGCGCATCTCTTCCGTCATGCCGCTGCCATTGTCTGCAATCGAGATTCGCACCTCGCTCGGTACACGTTCAATGGACAAGGTTACAACCGCTCCTGCTTCCATGCCTTCAATGCCATGAACAAATACATTTTCCAAAATCGGCTGCAGGGTAAGCACAGGAACGAGCACGTCCAAGGCTGCTTCATCAATGTGGGTAACAAACTGGATTCGATCACGGAATCTAGCCTGCTGAATCGTGAAATACTCCTTCGCTTGCTCCACTTCATCTCGGAGCGGTACAGGCTGGTCCAGCTTGCGCAGATTATAGCGGAGCAAGTTAGACATCGACACAGTTAAATCGCTAGTTCGTTCCGCACCTTCTAACAAGGCAAGCTTGGCAAGCACATTAAGAGAGTTGAACAGAAAGTGCGGGTTCATTTGATTTTGCAGCGCCTTGAGCTCCAATTCCTTCACGAGCCGATCCTTCTCCAAGTTCGCCTTATCCTTTTCAATCAACTGTAGAAGATCATCCTGCATGCGTCCGAACGCCTCAGACAGCATACGAATTTCACTGCTGCCCTCCACTTGTGGAGGCTTCGTCTGCAAGTTGCCGCGGGAAATCGCTCTCGCTGCATGAACCAGCTTCTTAATTGGCTCGGTAATGCCTAGCGATAGCCAATAGGCAAGCATGATACTTAGCAGCGTATTGATAATAAAAAGTCCGATTCCCCATAGATTCATCGCTTCTGTGTGCGTGAAGATCTGCCGGTAGAAGGGCTGATAATAACGAAGCTCCGCATCAATCAATTGATGCCCTTCTTCTCGGATGAACCCTGCCGTCGCTTCCAGTTCCTCATACAGCGGCACATAACGCAGAGAGCTCGTTTCCCCCCACGCCTCTAGCACGGCTGCTTCCTCTTCGATATACGTGTTCAGCAGATTGCGATAATTACGCACGTCCGCTCCGGCGGATGGAGCATTCGTTTTTTGCTCCGTCAATTGATCTCTCATCAACTTCAGACTATGAGCCTCACGAAGATACTCTTCGCGCGATCGATCGCTTTGATCTAACAAATAGATGTTCAAGGCACGCAGATTGCTGTCGGTTTGGGTTGCAATTTGCCTGTACATCAATACCCGCTCCAGCATGACATTATAGCTTTGCTGTACGGTTCTTCCACTCTGGAAGACGAAAAAGGAGACGCCATTGCTCAAGACGAGCAGGGCCGGAATGAAAATCAATAGCTTTTTCCGTATATTCATCATTGTTCCAAAACCTTAGTACTTGTATATTGAGTTGCTGCGTACGGCTCGCCCGCAAATATTTGCTGCAGAATGGATACTGCTTCGGCGCCAATCTCCCTTGGCTGCTGCACGAGCGTTGCCACGATGTCTCCGTGAGCAATCGCACGCCTAGTTGCCTCTACATCATCGAAGCCAAATACGTTAATCTTCCCCTTATTCGCAGCTTGCAATCCCTCCACGATCCCTGCGGCATCCCACGCACTAAACCCGATAATCGTTCGTATATCCGGATGCTCGCTCAGCATAAGCTTCGTCTGCTTCGCTGCCTCGATGCGAGATATATTCGATGAACGCACGTCTACGATCTCATAGCCTGAAGCCTTATCGATGATGGATCTGAATCCCTCCAGCCGCTTCCGTTGATTGTCAGCCAGTTCGCTGCCTAAGATGATGCCTATTTTCCCTTTGTATGCTGAGCCATGAACGACCAATTCACCCATTTGTACACCAGCCGCCCGATTATCTGTTCCGACATAAGCGAACCGTCTGCTGTCCGGTGCATCGGAATCCACCGTTATAACCGGAATGCCTTGATCCATTGCCCTGCCTACGAGTTCATTGTACCGTGGCTCATTGATTCCCTGTGTCAAAATGGCATCCGGCTTGGAGGCAATGGCCTTGGCCAGCAGCCTCATCTGCTCCGACGGGTTGATGCGTATGGGTCCGGTATATTCGATTTCCATCCCCCGCTGTGCAGCTGCTTCCTTCGCCCCCTGCTCCACCGTACGCCAGAAGGGATTATCCAGCTCTTGCGCAATAAGCACTACATGCTTGTTTAATTGCTGCTGTCCTACGTCTGTACCCGTCTCAAGCTGTCCGACTAGACGCTCGATTGCAAGTGTGGAAGACAAGAATCGAACAATCACATAACCGAATATAGCTGCAAGGACGATCAGGCCTATTATCCACTTTCGCTTTGCCATGATGCCCCCTTGATGTCTGCATTGAAATATAGGCTCTATTATACTGATCTCACTGTGAAAATGAAAATGAGGCTCATCACTACATTACCCGCTGCTTTATTGGCAGCTTCTAGCCGCTCCACTCCCTCCACAATGTAGTCTGTTATTTCACTTTCAGCGTTTATTCAGCTAATGCTCAGTTTGTACTCAGTGTGCTTTAATGGATCATTCATCTATGGTAAGTACCCTAAGTTCAGCGGGCACAACGATTGAATGTCCTACAGAACCGGTAAAGGTGGATAGAGAAGATGAAGAAATGGGTGTATGTGGCAGGGATTCTGCTTGTAGCAGGTGCAGCCACCGCTGTGTATTTGACCCAGCGGCCGGCAGAACAGCCTTCAGCTGCTAATTTGCCAACAAGAACCGTACAAGCAAGTAAGGGGAACATGGAAACAAAGGTATCCGGATCTGGATCCGTTAGCGTGTCGGAGGTGAACAACGTCAAGGCTGGCTATAAAGGTACGATCAGCAAAATCAACTTCAAAGTAGGTGATCAAGTTAAAAAAGGCCAGACGCTTGTAGCATTCAAGAAGATAGACAACTCAGAGCGAATCAAGCAAACGGAGTTGTCGCTTAAAAAGCAGCAACTGCAAATGCAGCAGCTTCAGAAGCAGTACAAGGAGGCACCTGAGGAGAACCGGGAGTCCATTCAGGTGAACATGGAATCCCTCGACTTAGAAATCGAGCAAAATGAATCTACTCTCGCCAGCCTCCAGGCCGAAGAAGCAGAGAATCACGATGTAGTTGCTCCAACTGCAGGGACAATTAAGGAGAGCCAGATTGAAACAGGCAATGATGTGAATGAAAATACCGTAGTCGCGGTCATCGCCGACTATACCAAACTTGAATTTACCATGTCAGCTGACGAACTCGATATTCCATCCATTAAATCAGGACAGGAAGCACAAGTTACGCTCAACGCTTTCCCGAACCAACATTTTTCTGGGAAAATAACCTCCATAGGAAAAGAGGGAAAAAGCAACAATGGTGTCGCTACTTATGAGGTCGGCATCAGCTTAACCAAGCCGGATGGCGTCCTCGCTGGCATGTCCGGTCAAGCGGAAGTCGTCACCCAGTCTAAGAAGGATGTCGTGCTCGTTCCCGTCGAGGCGGTTATCTCGATGGGCAGCAAGCATTTTGTACGTGTGCCTAGCGATGCTGAGAGTCCCCCAACCACGACGAACGATGGCAAGGATACTACTCGCGGACAAGACAACGCCGAAGGCGCAGATAAGCAAGATAGCAAGGCGATCAATCAGCGGAATGCAGGCAATGGGAATGGCAACGGCGGTTGGTCCAGAGCCAATCGCAGTGAATCAGGCACTCCATCTGGCGAGCCGACAAGCCGAAATGGCGAATCTGGTCAAGGGAATACAAGAAACAATGGACGTGTGGGTATGGGACAAGCAATGGGCGGCACACTTAAGGAAGTCGTCGTTGGGATTAGCAACGACACTTATGCCGAGATCACATCCGGGCTTCAAGCTGGTGATGCTGTCCTGATTGCCACCCCACAAGGCAAGGTAGGCAGCGGTAGCAGTACCACCGAGCAAAGACAGCGCCAGAATGGAATGGGCTTTGGCGGAGGTGGGTTCCCTGGGGGAGCGAGCTTCCAGGGTGGCTCGATGGGAAGCAGAGGCGGTCGCCAATGAAGCAGCTTGCCAATACTGCCAATGTCATGGCAAACATGTCTAATAATCAAAGCATCATCTCCATTTGTAACGTTAAGAAGTCGTATCGGATGGGATCGGAAGAGGTCAATATTCTCCAAGGCGTCAATCTCGATATTCAGCATGGAGATTTTGTAGCTATTATCGGCCCTTCGGGTTCAGGGAAGTCGACGTTGATGAACGTCATTGGCTGTCTGGATACGCCAAGTGAAGGAAGTTATATGCTGGATGGAGTAGAAGTAAGCCGCCTGAGCGACAACAAGCTCGCAGACATTCGCAATCACAAAATCGGATTTATCTTTCAAAGCTTTCACCTGCTTCCTAAGCTGACCGCCATTGAAAATGTTGAGCTGCCTCTCATCTACCGTGGATTAAGCAATAAAGAGAGACGGGAAGCAGCACTGCAGGCACTGCATCAGGTGGGCTTGGAGGATAGGATTGGGCATCGGCCAAGCGAGCTATCCGGCGGGCAGCAGCAGCGGGTAGCCATAGCTCGCGCATTGGCCGCACACCCTCCCATCCTGCTTGCAGATGAACCGACTGGGGCGTTGGATACGAAGACGGGGCACGAAGTGCTCGAACTCATCGAGAAGCTGAATCAAGAAGGACATACGATCATACTCATCACTCATGACATGGAGGTTGCTGCTCGTGCGAAGAGGGTTGTCTTCATGAATGACGGCAGCCTGACCGAAGAAAGGGGGAATGGGCGTGAAGCTGTCGCAAGGATTCAAAATGTCATGGCACAGTATCCGTTCCAATAAGCTGCGCACCTTCCTATCTATGCTGGGGATATTAATTGGTGTAGCTACCGTTATTTCCTTAATGGCCATGGGCCAAGGCTCTTCCAATGCAGTCGAGCAATCGCTGCAAAGCCTGGGAACGAATCAGTTGTCCGTGAACATTATGGGTCGAGGCAGCCAAACGACATTAACTTTGGAGGATGCCATCCATCTCGCAGATGATATACCGGATATCGAGGGCTTGGCTCCTATCGTATCTGGGAGTGCGACCGTCAAGAACGGGACGACCGAATCTGCATCCGTGACTGTAGAAGGCATTACGCCGGAATATGAGCAGGTGAAGGACTTCAAAAATCAGAGCGGCCGCTATATCGTGCCGCTTGACGTCACAGGCTATTCCCGAGTGGCCCTGCTTGGCGTAGATACGGCAGCTGAATTATTTAAGGGAGCAGATCCAATCGGGCAAACATTACTGCTCGATGGTGCTCAATTCAAAGTCGTGGGCGTGCTGGAGTCCAAGGGAAGCTCGCTCGGCGGATCGAATGACGAGAAGGTTCTCATCCCTATTACAACGGCGCAGCGCCTATTCCAATCTGCTGGCGTACGATCCATTGGCATTAAGGTCGCAGATGAAGATCAAATGAGTACCGTCGCAGCCGAGCTGGAGACGAAGCTGACGAAGCTGTTCCGCGGCAATACGAATAGCTTCAATATTTTCAACCAGCAGGATGTCAAGGAGACGATGAGCTCGATCACGAAGACGCTGTCAACAATGATGGCAGGCGTCGCCTGTATCTCTCTCATTATCGGGGGAATTGGAATTATGAATATTATGCTTGTATCGGTCACGGAGCGTACGCGGGAAATCGGCATTCGCAAATCGCTCGGCGCCAAGAAACGGGATATACTGCTGCAATTTCTAATTGAATCCGTCGTTCTCAGTGGACTGGGCGGATTGACTGGTATTGGGCTCGCCTATGGCGCCTGTTCTGCCATGACTCATTTCTTGTCTGTTGCTACCGCCATCCAAGTCGATATCGTCATCTACGCTTTTGCTTTCTCCGCTATCATCGGCATCGTGTTCGGCATATTTCCTGCCAACAAAGCAGCCTCCTTGAAGCCTGTAGAAGCTTTGAGGCATGATTGATGCTGGATGATGAGCAGCATCACATACATCCCAATCAACAAAAAAGACAGCCTGATTCCCCTAAGGAATACGGGCTGTCTCTATTTCAAGGTGAAGTAGGCAAGATAGAAATGCTGCTACGGTCTCGCCCAGACAACGTGCAACATATTGAGCCAGTAACTCTCTTCCCGTTCAATCTTGATGTCCGCGCCGCGAATCATATCCATGATGCTGCGTGTATGATGGCAGCCCGTAAAGCGATATAGCAATGGATTGAGCGTCTTCTGCACCGCTGATACAACCGCCTTCGAGCTGATCCCGTGCTCCATCAGCAGCAGCTTGCCGTCAGGCTTGCACCAGCGGCGCATGTTGCGCAGCACCATCATCGGATTCTGGTAGCTGCACATGGATAGCGTGGAGATAACCGTATCGAAAGATTGCTCAGGGAAATTCAATTCTTCCGTATCCGAGCATATGAAATTGACATTCAACCGGTAATGTTCCGCCGCCTTCCTCGCGTTATCCAGCATCCCCTCACTGAAGTCGGTAGCGGTAATACGCACACCTGAAGGGTAGTATGGGAAGTTGGCTCCTGCTCCAACTGCAATTTCAAGCACGTCCCCTGCTGCGCTGCTGATTAGTTTCTCTCTCCATTTTCGCTGCTTCGGATCTTCGCGGCGCTTATCGTATTGAGCAGCTTGCTTATCAAAGATACGAACTAGTTTTGTTTTCTCCAACTGATTGCCCCTCCGTTGCTCCGTATCGATTGCGAACATGCTTGTCCGCCAAGCGAGGTCGATGTCGTGTAGAAGACAATACGAGGAACACCTTCAGTTGTTTCATTATTTTTCCATTACACATCGGCGTGATGACGCCTCTTCACAATGTCCATTTGATAGAGTCGCAGTTCGCTTCCGATGGGCATCCGACTTGCTCTGCCGCTTGTTCCATAGCATCTGCTTATCCGCAATATCCACCAGTTCATCCAGACTCATACCTTGACTTGGGAATGTTGAGCAGCCTATGGAGATAGACAACGGTGTCTGTTGGCAACTCGTCGGAAGCTGAATGTGGGATAGCAAGGTATGCTGAACATTATGCACTTCCTTATCATCCGTACAAGGAACCATAATAACGAACTCATCTCCGCCCCAGCGCGCAACCCGCTTGCCGCGAATTTTCATTTGCAGCAGCTGACTGCTTACCTTCTTCAGCATCGTGTCACCGACATGATGACCATAACTATCGTTAATCGTCTTAAAGTTATCGATGTCGATGAAATAGACAGCCAATTTGTGATTGGCTTTGATTGATTTCTTGGACATTGTGCGGAACAGGCGCAATGCTGCTGGGCGGGTGTGCGTCCTCGTTAACGGATCCGTATCACGTTCGTATCGTAATTGATCGATGTACTTGCCAACCTGCCACGAGAATAACAGGGCCAAAGCAGACATAACCACGACCAAGATATGATTTAGACCATTTAGCGACAAATACATATGCAGCGGCAAGGCCGCTAGCACAGTCATTGCAGTCAACAACACTCTGCCTTTTCGTTTCTCCATACTCCACCTCGGAATCTCATTAGCCAACATTATATTCCAGCTTACTGAACATTTACTGAACAATCTTCAAGAGAGGGCCAATCGAAAGGCACACTCGCCTGTGTCCACTCCTATTTCCTCGAATACACTGACGATAGACATTCTTTGAGTGAGATGTATAAGGACAGGGGGACATCATAGAAGTGGCTCGTCGATTATCTAAGTTTCAATTTCATACGATTACGAGGCAATATGGGTTGCATCTAAGGAGAGTTAAACCATATCGTTCCCTGTATAAATCCACAGCAGCATACCGGGCATCTACAGAGGAAGGGATATTCGCCATTAAACCCTTTTATAAATCCAAGGTGATAACCAAGCTGACGACGAAGCAGCAAATTATCCGAATTTCGGCTTACGTGAAGATGCTTCAGGAACAGAGCTATCCTCATCTCCCCCGTTGGCTGTCCACATTGTCCGGGAGAATGTGGGTTAGCCGCCGTGGCAGGCCGTACTACATGATGGAATGGGTAGAGGGGAATCGACCACAGCATGCCCAGGACTTCGAGCAGTTGGGCAGGGCCTTGGCTGTACTTCATACTTGCTGCCAAGGAGTTCTCCCTCCAACACCTCTCGTTACGCATAAGGTAATACAGCATCTATTCCAGCAAGACGCTGCATTTCGCCGCCAGCTTCCGACACTGCGCAGAAGCAGAAGTAGGGCATCATGGTTCAGGACATACGGCACGCAATGTACAGAGCTTGCTGCTGAAGCGCAAAGCATCATCAATAACATGGAAGTACAACAGCTCTTAAATGAGGAAACCTATCGTCCCACATTAATTCATGGTGATATCACTTCGCCGAATGTCATCATGAGCCCAAACGGACTGTATTTCATTGACTGGGATCAAGTAAGAATCGATTCTGCTTATTATGAAATTACGAAAACATTGTTCAACACCACTCATTTCAACCTTGCCCACATAGAGGCCCTATTGCAGGGATATGGGCAAGTGAAGCCTTGGACACCACCTGAACGATTGTTACTGAGCGCCCTATACCGTTTCCCACTTGAAGCATGGATCGCAGCAAGGACATTATCGGCAAGCCGTTCAATCCTTCTGCAGCGCATATTAACGCGCACCTGGAACGAGCGGATGGCTGCCATTCAATGGATAGATGAATGGGCTAGAAGCAATGACAACGGAGAACAGAATGGAGAATAATAAAAAAAATCCATCCACCTGATTACGGTGGATGGATTTGATCCAAGGCTGAATGCCCCTAAGGCTTTCTGATCCCTTTAAACATCGTACTCCATCTGCTTTCTTGCTTGCGTTATGAATTCCAGCGGCGTGGATACCGTCTCAGGGGAATATTCCAAGGCTCCCACGGTAAGATTCAGCTCGATCTTGTACTTACCAGCCAATTCTACGTCATTGAAGGAGGCAACTTTCTCCTTCAACCGCTCTATAACCACATTGGCGCCGTCACGGTCGGTAAACAACAGCAGGCCCCATGTCGGATTATCCGTATTCAGCATGTATAGCGAGTCATTCATACGTATGCTTGTCTCACTAAGCTTGGACACACCATAGATCATTTCCGACATTTGCTCTTCGCTAACCATTCGCTTCAGCTCGTCCCAATATCTCACTTGCACGACAAGCAGCGTCAGCGGAATATGATACCGCGTAGATAGAGCCATAAATACCTTGGCATCTTTTTGGAACGAGCGGCTATTTTTCAAGTCCGTGCTTTCGTCCATCGTCGCCAGAGATGTATTTATCCGTTTCAGCTGTTCGTTCTCCGTCTGCAATCTTCGATTGCCAAGTGTAAGCATGACACTAACTACGGTAAAGGCTGGCGTCATGATAAGCCAAAAATAATTATGAGCCCCAACGACCCCACCTTCCACGACAGTCTGATACAACGTAAACGTCCCGTATCCGAACAGGAACACAATATTCAGAACTAACCCCGTCGTCAAACTCGTAAAGTACGTAACGATCGCGATAAGAAAGGCCACATTCAACAAAATCATGTTCATGATGTAGCGAGTCGGCTCACCCACCGTAAACGCAATGCATACAAAACTCAGCAAAAACCATAGCAAGAAGGCGCCGTCCGACAGAAGACTACTTTGATTCCGTTTCATCGCCAGCCCCCCGTTTCTTGCGGTATTTACGAATCATGAAAATGAGGGATACGAGCACGAGCAAGCCGATAAGCATTGCGGCCACCATGAAGCCCAGAACGTCCCCACGCTGCAGAACCTGTTCCACAATCGAGGAAGATTGCTGTTCCGCCTGCTTCTTGAAGCGGAAGGCGTGGATGTCGCCGTCCTTGTTCGTGGCTACGCCATCTCCATATATTCTCCACTTCGCATTATCACTGGCGAGCAGTTTGGAGGCCAAATAATCATATTCGGTGCTCGGTCCACTAATAGCAAGCAAGCCTCGGCCTGCTTCAAACGGAGATTCGATGATCTGAAGCGTACCTAAACGCTTGCCGTAATCCGCGTCCACGCTCATCTTTTCATTGGAGGTAAACCCTTCTCCGTTTGCCCCATATTTGAAATACAATTTATCATTATTATCCCGAATGACTTTATTATTGTTATAGCTGCCAATTGCGATAACGTTATGGGCCTTCAAGTCAGAAGCAGCTGCGCTATCCTCAAAGAACCGGACTTCGCCCGTATTGCCCTCCGCATATTGGCCAAGAAGATTGAACACATTCGCCAGCGACTGATACGTATGCATATCTGGATTTTTCGGCATCACTACCGCAACTTGATTGAAGCTGCCGTCACGAAGGAATGGGTTCGGATAGCTGTCGAACAGCAGCTCTGTCTTATCCTTCGTTTTCAGCTGTAGTACCGAATCCTTCGTAATGAATGCCCAGGGCATCTCATCCTGTGGCTCCATGCACACAACATTCCGAAGCTCCAAATCAAATGCAACCGTGACTGTAAAGTTACCCGTTACATCTAAATTTTTCGGAATCGGCAGGGTTAATGTATCTTTGTTGGCTAAATCCATATTCAGCTTCTTGCTGCCGATTGGCGTGTTGTTAATGAGCACCGTAACCATGGAGCGATCAAAATCAAGATTGGTCGCATACCGCATGTCCAGGTGGATTTTGCTCGCCTCGGCAATCGTGCGGTTGGCCGGAAGCGATATGAAGTATGATTTCTCTTGATGCATCCAGCCTTTCAGCTTATCGCCATTGTCCGTAAGCTTCATGTCCCTGCTAATGGTGACTTCAGGTGTCGTAACATCCGTATTGCCTGATACCATTTTCGTATCCCCGTCCAACTGCTTGACCAGCTCTTGATTAGCCAGCAATCGTCCTGCCTTCACCAGCATGGCAGGATCCTGAGAAGTAACGACAAGAGTAGGCTGTGTACCCGTCCGAATCACGCGGATCACCGCAGCTTGCGCGACATCTACATTGCCCAGCTCACTCTTCCAGGCCGCCGGCAGTTGATCGTACAATGCCACAGCCACAACTGCTGTTTTCCCCTTCAAGGCATCAGCATCGAATGCATACATCGGAATTTGTTTTTGCTTCAGTCGATTTTGCTTCGCGAAACCTGATAATGCATATACGGCAGCCTCCAGTTCAGCTGGCTTGCTATTCTTCGGGATCGCTATCGCGTTACGTTCATCACTAACCGTATCCATGCCTATAAAATGACGGTTAAAATCGCGAATGCTCGGCTTAATCGCCTCACTCGTATATCGAATGGAGGCGCCTGATGTCGCAAACAGCTGCAACCAGTTGTCACGTTTCTCCGACGGCATACAAATTTGATTTGCATCAGTAGTGACAATATAGCCTTCGATCGTCAGCGTGTTGTTTCCTTTCACCAGCAGTTCCTTCGGGACGGATACCGTAAGCCGCCGTTTCGGATCATCGCTGACGTCAGGACGGAAGGAATGAAACTTTTTCCCGTTTAATGACAGCGTCACGCTTGACCGTTCTCTTTTCGTCAAAGGCGACGCCTTATAATCCACATGAATCTTAACTTCATCAACCTTCCAATACTCCTCAGTCTGGAAGTTGAACTGTCTGGAGGACATAATCCCGGACAAGGAAGTGTCCGCACTTGAAAATGTCTCTTCATACGTACTCAGTTGAGCAGAGCCCAATGCGGGAGCCACAGCTGCCGAGGCCTGTCCAAGCTGTCCGAATAACAAGGACAAGCAAGTCATGCCGACTACGATCCACCGTTTATTCACAAGCTTCTCTCCTGTCTTTTCTTCATAAAATGAGTATTCAGTCATCAACGAGTTCATATATACATGCATGCGTGATCAAATTGGTCGAAATGCTCCGTGATCAAAATCGACCTTCTAAAAGCGTTCTGTTTTGTACCATTTCACTTCTCGCTTGAATAATAAATCCTTCACATAGTTATAGAGCCCATAAGCGGCCACTACCATCCACATTTGGCAATACGATACATACATCAGCATAATGATCCACAGATTGGAGAGCACCATCTCCCCTTTTTCCGTGATCAACGTAATATAGGTTCCTAAGATGAACAGCGTGATGGCCAGCAGCCATAAGAAAGAACTGAAGCCAGCTATCGTCGTATGTACGTAGCCTAAGGCATGTAAAATGAGCAAGATGTCGGACATGACCAAGGAGGTAAGCAGCAAAAAGTAAATCGATAAAAAATATAGGATATCAAAACGGATATTTCGTGCCTTGCGGTCAAAAAGCAGCGGAATGTTTTTGATGATGACGTAAATATTACCCTTCGCCCAGCGTGTTCGCTGCTTGAACCATACCTTTACCGTCTGCGGCTCTTGCTCCCATGTTACAGATTTCGGCTGGAACTTAATTCGATAACCCATCATGTAAATGCGAAAGCTAATTTCCGTATCCTCAGCGATCGCCTTTACATCCCAGCCTCCGATGCTTTCCACGATGCTCCGCCGCATAATGAAGTTCGTCCCTGGAATCGTGCACAGCTTGAACAGCTTCCATCGTCCTGCCTGAGCCATCCATTGGAACGACAGCGTCTCGATGTTAATAAAGCGCGTAAGCAGGTTCGTGTTGCGGTTGCGGGTACGGAACTTGCCGATTACCGCACCTAGTGTATCGTCGTTCGTAATCTCTGCTACCAAATAGCGTAGAGCCGTCTTCTCTGGCGTATTGTCTGCGTCGTAGATGGCAATCAGTTCGCCTCGGCTCTGCTTGAATCCGATATTGAGCGCGTTAGATTTGCCTTTACCACCCGTCACCGCATCCGTGTTGATGACAATCAGGTTGCGGCCGTCATGCTTGCGCTGCAAATCGCCCAGCAGCTCACTGCTGTTATCCGATGAATTATCATTGATAACGATAATCTCGTACCGATCATGAGGATAATCCAGCGCCAATAGCGACTCCACCGTCTTCGTGATGACCTTCCCTTCATTATGGGCGGGCACCATGATGGAGACGAATGGCGCCTCGCCCTTAATTTCCGGCACTTCCTCGTTCTCGATCTTGATGTAGTACAAGTATCCTGCAATGATCAGGACGACGTTGACGAGCAAGAGCGACCAAATACAGATAACCGCTATGAGCATTAAAATATCTGCAGTCGTCATGGCTATCTCCTTATTTGTAATATTTGCGCTTGTACAGTCGTTTACCCACGATGAGAAACCCTGTGAATGCAATAAGCGTCAGTACGATAATGACAATAAAAATTTTGTTCTGCACATTGAACAACGTCTCGAAGCTCTTCACTTCTTTTTCCTTATATACATAATCCGAGCTTACCTTCTTGATCACGACATCCAAGTTTACACCCTGTCCGTTAATGGTCACACTACCGCTCCGAGACATAATGATGCTGTTGGGGGTACGAACGGTATGGGAGGCGTGTTTATAATCAGAAAACGATATCCAACTGCTCTGCAATCGCTCTACGATGTCGTCCAGCTTCTCCTCTGTATCAGGGAAGTCAAAGGTTAACGCGGTATTCATAGGCATTGCAGGCATGAAAGTCCCGGAATGACCGAATTGCTCTAAAAATCCAGGCTGCATGCTGAATGCGGAGAACGGGAATGCCTTGGACTCATTCGTCTGAATTCTGTACTTCAACGTCTTATTTGGAAACAACACGACCGAGTCCGTAAAGCTCATGCCCTCTTCTGCATATCTTTGGTCATACGTCCAGTAGAAGTCCGCTCCAAGTCCCAATGGTGCAATCCCATAGTCTGCAAGCACGTCAATGAACCCTTCCATCTTTCCCTTTAATGTCGTATCGCTTAGATTGACCGTTGAGGCTACGACTGGTGCATTTGCAATAATGCTTCCGTTGCGGGATTGAACATACTTCAGTGTTTCCATATATCGCTTCATGGCCGGATAATCGGTATTCATGAACACCGGCTGCACACTTGCGATGAACGGAATCCCCGCCTCGTACATCCGGTCGGCAAGCCGCTCCAGCAGCTGCAGGTCGGAGAACGGATATACTTCCTTGAAAATAACGTAGCTGCGCGCCTCTCCTGCTTTGCCCAGCCAGTCCTTCAACAAATGCGACATTGCCAGTTCACTGATATTGCCCCGCTCGAAATAAGCTGCATAACCGTAGCGGCCGTTTTGCACTCCGTAAGGGAACTCAGACGGAGCGCCTGCTGGGCTCAGGCTCCCGTAACGGGTGCCTACAGCATGTTCGATAATGGTCACTTGCTCGGTACGAATTGCCTCTTGAACCAGGCGATCAATAGCGATTCGAATTGGGCCAGGCACTCCAGTGTGAACGCGAAGCTCTAAGCTTGCGGTCACCGCTGCTGGGACTCTCGTACCGATGTGCAAATAGTCACCTCGATACTGTTCGACATCCTGAAGAAAATCCTGATTCGATTCCTTCAGATCAGTCAGATTATGAATCCCTATCACCTTCGCATAAGCGTCCATCTGTCCTCGCTGATAATGGTCAGAACGAACGAGCGTAACCTGCACGCCATAGGATGCCAGCAGGCGCTGCATTGCCTCGACATTTCCCTCTCTCGTTGTCCCTTTGTCCAAGCTGTCGTAGATGAGCAGCACCTTAGAGGCCGCTTGCTCTGCCGCGTGAATGGTCATTGGCATCCCACATCCAAGCAGTAGCAGCAATGCAAGCATGCATACAATTAATTTTCTTTGGATCACGTTACATCACCACCTTGGCCCCCTCATGAGCATGAGTGCCGGTATCAGAAGTAAGCAGTGCAGAATCTTCATTCTGCCTGCTCCATAAGCGTCTGCGTATAGCGTCAGACACCGTTACAAACGTGACAAGGTCGAACACCGCCGTAAATACAAATTCATGCTTCGCCAAATCGGCATCCCCCGCACCAATAATGGACACCGCGATTCCCGACAATCCCATCAAAATCATGATGAAGATAAAGGAGAATCGGATCATGCGCCGTATTTGCTTGGCCCTTGCAGCCGCAACAAAGGAAGGCATGTACAATCCAGCAACAAGCACAATCCACAAAATTACGAAGCCGAACGTTTTCGGCGCCATTTTTGCCTTCAAGATGCTGTAGCCAGAGAAAAACGTCGTCTGCGCACGGAATGGCTTTCCAACCGATATTTCGTAATTTCCCATTGCGGGAGGACGGATTTTGAATGCGCTCTTGGCCGCCAAATCCAGCATGTCGATAGCTTTAGAAGGATGAGTTACATAATAGCCAAGAATCGATACAAATCCGTATTTGTTATAGAACTGATTTTCTAGAATTTCAGAATCTACATCTACTGTGGTGTACAGCTCGTAATAAATACTTTTGTTCAGTATGGCGTACTGCTTGTCCATATTGAATTGTTCCAATGTAGATTCCGGATCATCGGATCCCATCAATATCCCCCGCGTCATCGCATGATACTGGTTGATGTTCACGAACTCCTTCGGTATAAGCGTGTAAGTGCCAATACCAGCCAGAAGCAAAAGCACGAGCGTTGAAGACATTAATGCCCGGAACGTTCTTTCTTTCCGAATAAACATGAGGAAGATGCCAAATATGCCGAGAATGATGCCAAGAGGCGCATTCTGTTGCTTACTGGTAGTCAATAGCAGTCCGCTGGCCAAAAGCACACCCATCATGACATAGTCATTGTATCGATTGCGATAGATGAGCAGCCCCGAGGCGAACACAAATATCAGCATAATAAACACGATGCTCTCCCCAAAGAAGGAGTTAAAGTATGCGGTATATGCGGTATCACCGAATAGAAATATCGCGATGATCGAAATTGGGTATGCGTACTTGGAAGCTACCTTCCACGTTAAGCTCTCAACGAGCAAATATACGGCAACGGTATACAGCACCACAAAAATGGCAGCTTGGAAGCGGATATCGAATACATCTGGATTAAATAATTGATTGAGCCAAATGGCCGCTTTGATGAATATGGACTGGGAAGAGAATAAGGTTGCCGCATTCTCATTGTAGTATTGGAATATTCCATATTCCTTAATAAAATATCCAAAATACTGACTGTAGTAATCGGGTGCATTGAAGTACAGGCCATTGCTGTAGAGAATTCGGAAATAGTCGCCGTTATCTGCCATTCCGATATAAGGGGGAACAAATAATGCAATACAAGTAATTGTGAATACTCCCACGGCAGCAAGCAGTGCCGGCGAGACATATCGGCGCAGGGACTCAAGCCTCTGCCCGATTTTCAGCTTCCACCATGTGCCCGCCATCGGGTAGGCCTCCTTTTCCTATATTCAACTCAAAAAAATGAGTCTATAGTCTTAAAATTAAATTGCACGAGATGAGTCTCAAGAAAGTATAATCGCTATTACATTCGACAGGTGATATCCTTTTCCCTAGGTGATTCGAGGGATATTTTGTATTTTCTGAAAACAATAATTTCACCGTAGCACCTATTATACATGCCTATAGACATCCTGTCAGTGGTGTCAACTTTCCATAATTGGCTCTATTACGCCTTTACACGTAATTACTGACCATAATATATACCCTAACTCCCATCTTACCAATCGGCACTGAATATATTCTCAATTTCGACTACAATCGCATAGTTCCAAAGTCCTGTTGTTTCTTTTTTATTGCTTTCTGATATCATATAGCTATCGACATACACGAACATGCGTTCACTTTATATATACTCATCCCACATATAGAAAGGAGAGCCGCGACTATGAATATGGAATCGGGGAATGATCAGCTAGCTCAGCGATTACTCGGTTTATTTGACGATACTGCACTCAAATCAAGCCGTGTCCGCCCCTTATTTGATACCAGACAACTCCTTGACGTAGAAATCACCTGCTTCCCGGTTTCATCAGGCAACGAGCAGGCCTTTTTGGCCGTTGAAATGAGGGTCGGGCCGCAGCGACTATATATCGTAAAGCATATTCGCGAATTGCTACGATGCATCGACCGCGGGGAATGCTATGTATTTTCAAGGCACTTCTCCTATGATCCGTCACTGCACTGCTTTCATCCCGAGCATTTTGCCGTTATCCAACAGTTGATCGCGATTTACCGCAACGAAAATGTATACCGTAACATGCCGCATTCCGCCATTCTTGCCAAGCAGGGCAACGACGAACGGATGCTACTCATCCCTCCTTACTCGTGGGACGCCCTACTTCCTGCCCTTCAACAAGCTCCTTCTGTGCTCCTTGCGCATGACGGATCGACATTTGAGGGACTGTCAGTTATAGATGAGCCTCTCCCAATACAGTTCAGGCTAGATGAGGCGGATAAAGATGCCTACTGCATTGATGTACAAGGATTAGAGCAAGTGACGGTGCTGGAGAGCTACGGGACAGTCATTGCTAATGGAGCCTTTATTTCGACCCCGATTGAGCAATGCAAGCGGCTCATAGACCTCAAGAAAACGTTGGATAGTAGTCGCCAGCAACGGATTCTTATATCGCCTAATCAGATTGGCCCAATCATGGACAAGGTGGTTCCGGGGCTGCAGAAGCTAGGCAACGTACGTGTTGCGCAAGCGATAGCAGATCGAGTCGTGCAGCCGGAACTGCAGGCGAAGCTGTATCTTGATCGCATTCGAGCTCGACTGCTTGCGGGGCTGGAATTCCACTACGGAGATATCTCCATTAATCCACTGGATCCCAATCGACATAAGCATTCAGAGAATCGGATTCTGATGCGGAATACGGAAAAAGAGCAGCGGATACTAGAAATCATGGAGCAGTCGCCCTTTGTGAAGACGGAAGGCGGATACTTCTTGGAGGACGAGGATGCCGAATATAATTTCATGTATCATGTCGTTCCCCAACTGCAACGAATCCTGCACATCTATGCGACTTCAGCTGTGAAGGAAAGATTGTTCATCCCGAACGCTCCTCCCAAAATCTCAGTCAATGTGGACGAACGTATCGATTGGCTTGAATTCAAGTTTGAGATGGATGGAATATCGGAAGCGGAAATTCGAAGGCTGCTCAAAGCAATCGAGGAAAAAAGGCGCTACTATCGAATGGCAAACGGCGCGCTCATGCCGCTTGAAAGCGAACAGTTCCAAGAGATCATTCGCTTCATGAATGAGGTGGGGCTTCGTCAGGGAGAGGCTTCAGGAGCAGAGTTCCGTATCCCTGTTATGCGCGGGCTGCATCTTATCGACTCCCAGGGAGAGCGGCAAGCCGTACGATTCGGCAGATCCTTCCGCAAGCTGCTGGAGAATTTGCGCAACCCGGATCATTTGGAATTCCCCATCCCGGATAGTCTGGTTGATGTGCTTCGGGAATATCAGGCGTATGGGTTCCAGTGGCTAAAGACACTTGCCCACTACCACTTCGGCGGTATTCTGGCGGATGATATGGGCCTTGGCAAGACCTTACAAAGCATCGCCTTCATGGTGTCTGTTCTACCGGACATTCAAAAGCGGCAGCTCCCTGCGCTCGTCGTCTGTCCAGCGTCGCTCATGTATAATTGGCGCAACGAATTCACGCGCTTCGCTCCATCGGTTCGCACCATCATTGCTGACGGGAATAAGACGGAACGCATCCGCAAGCTGAACCGTCTTGAGCAAGTCGATGTTATTATTACGTCCTACCCGCTACTGCGCAGAGATGTTGAATGGTACGCCAAGCACTCTTTCCACACGCTCATTCTGGATGAAGCGCAAGCGTTCAAAAATTACACGACTCAGACAGCCCAGTCTGTAAAGGCTCTCCAAGCCGAGTATTGCTTCGCGCTTACCGGAACGCCAGTGGAGAATTCGCTAGAGGAGCTATGGTCCATTTACGATGCTGTATTTCCCGGATTGTTCCCAGGGAGAAAAGAGTTCAGCGATCTTCCGCGTGACGTCATAGCGAAGCGCTCCCGCCCGTTCCTTCTGCGAAGATTGAAGACAGATGTACTGCAGGAACTGCCGGAGAAGATCGAATCCCTGCAGGCATCAGAGCTGCTGCCCGAGCAGAAGAAGCTGTATATCGCTTATTTAGCTAAGTTGCAGAAGGATGCCTTGAAGCATCTGGATGAAGAAGGGTTCCAGAAGAGTCGAATCAAGATTTTGGCTGGGATTACACGGCTTCGCCAGCTCTGCTGCCACCCTGGCTTGTTCATGGAAGACTATACAGGAAGCTCTGCAAAGTTCGAACAGCTGCTGGAGATTATCGCAGAAGCAAGAGAGGCAGGCAGAAGACCGCTTATCTTCTCCCAGTTCACAGAGATGCTCGCACTGATCAAGCGAGAGCTGGCGGAACAAGGAGTGTCCTACTTCTACTTGGACGGACAGACACCGAGCGCTGAGCGAGTGGAGCTGTGCAGCCGATTCAATGCAGGTGAGCGCGACTTATTCTTGGCTTCCTTGAAGGCAGGAGGCACAGGATTGAACTTGACCGGTGCAGATACCGTTATTCTGTATGATCTCTGGTGGAATCCTGCCGTGGAGCAGCAAGCAGCCGATCGCGCCCATCGGATTGGGCAGAAGCAGGTTGTGCAGGTCATCCGCCTTGTTGCACAAGGAACGGTTGAGGACAAGATGTATGAGATTCAACAGCGGAAGAAAAACTTAATTGAAGAGGTCATCCAGCCGGGAGAAGAAGCGATATCTGCCCTAACCGAGCAGGATATCCGTGATATCTTGAACCTATAGAGGCGGCTGATTTATTATATAGAGCCATCAGTTCGATTCTATAGAACCACCAACTCGTGATATAAAAAGAATTAGCCCCTAGCTGCGTACAGCAACTAGGGGCAATCTTGCGCTCATTCTTGCTCTTTCCCTCGTATTTCGTGCAAAGCTGCAATGGCTATTCGTTTATTCGATCTGCGAAGACAAACATTGCATCGCGCATGAACACGGCAAGGCCCTCACCGAACTTGTCGATATTTTTGGTGAATCGAGCATCATCTATATACATTTGCCCCAGTCCCTTGAATGCTTCAGGAGAGTAGTTGCCCATTGTATTCAAGAAGTCATACCATTGTTTGATCCCTGCCTGCGCTTCTTCTGAATCTGGTGAAGTTCCACGCAGTTCTGCCAGATGGAAGTATATCGAATTCATCTTCTCTCCCATGGAGGTCTGCTCCTCCTTCGTCATGTTCCCAACCTTAGCATTGGACGCATCAACAGCCTTATCTCCCCACCGCTTGCGTGCTTCTTGCTCATATGGATTATGACTGAAGTCGAAGCCTTGGAACTTCTCTTTGTTCGTCATTTGAATTTCTCCTTTTCGATGTTGTATTGTCTTATCCAACGTCTCTAGCATGACATCCAGGCGCTTGCGCTTCTCTTGCAGCATGCTGCGGTGCAGCTCGAGTGCTTCGGTCTGATCGAAGGTTGGACTGTGAATAATGTCTGTAATCTTTTTCAATGGGAAGCCCAGCTCTCGAAAGAACAAGATTTGCTGAAGCATGGCCAGATCCTCATCTGAATACTGTCTGTAGCCCGCATCCGTAACTTGAGCTGGGGACAGAAGTCCGATTTCGTCATAATGGTGCAAGGTACGCACGCTAATGCCGACGATGTCCGCCACTTCTTTTACTCTCATGATCGCCATGTAACCTCCCTTCAACAACTACTATAAAGTATCACGTAACGTGAGGGTCAACTTGCTTTTATTGTTTTTCAAGCTTAATTCCCTCTTTTTTGCCGTTCCAACCATGGGAGCTGGAAGTTTGGAGTGCTTGAAGTGGATACATACCTAAAATGTCCAGTCATCAAAAAACGTGATTCAAAAAAAGGTCGAGTCAGGACTCTCTTTGTCCTCAACTCGACCTTCTTGCTTTATGTCAACTCTCTCAGTTCGCTGCATGAAGCGGCATCGCAAAGCTCTCCGCTACGGTTCGCCGATGTCCTCGGTTATTTTTTACGTACCGTAATCGTCCATGATGCATCGTCAATTTGTTCGTAGTTCGTTATCGTATGCCCAGCTTCGGCGGCCCAACGAGGAATGCTCTCCGTAGCTTGCGTGCAGTCGAAATCAATGACCAGCTCATCGCCACTGTTCAGTGACTGGATCGCCTCCTTCGCTTCGATTAACGGAAATGGACATACCATGCCCAGTACGGCTAATTTCGTTTTCATGTCATTCTCCTCCTATACGGTCTTTGCATGATAAGAAGTGCTTAGGTTACGACTTGCCTTAGTACGCGGCCGTACATATACGAAATACGAGGCCGTCCATGTACCCAAAATCATGAAAATGAGCGATACCCATCCTTGCCAAGTCATCATGGCCGTCATAACGAGCCCATTGCCAATTGAGCATCCTCCTGCCCAACTCGCTCCAAAGCCCATGAGAAGTCCCCCACCGAAGCTGGATATAGCTGTCTTTGCATCCGGTGCCCGGAAGCGAAACTCGCGGCTTCCCTTCGCTGCCAGGAAAGAGCCCGCAAAGATGCCAAGCACCAAGAAAACACCCCAGTTTACATACTTGGAACTATCGCCCGTCACCAGGTATTGCAACAGATTGGCTGATGGAGTCGTTATGCCAAGACCTGACATCCGTCCTGTCGCTTCGCTCAGCGGCCATGCGAGCAGCGCAATGATTCCTACAAGAGCAGCTGTAGCAAATGGATGCCAACGCTTTTCGAACAATAGATGATTGAGTCCTTTCCGTTTCGCTGGCAAGGTTGGAATCGCAACAGCAGGTTTACGCAGCTGCTTGCTAACAAGCCATAATGTCACGAGAGCGAGCACGACGATGAACGGCCATACGGACAATCCGAATGTATCGGGGATGGAATTTTTCGGAGCGGCATACGCCTTTAGGCCATTGTTGACAGGCAGCAGCGCACCTGACTTCATAATGGCGCTCATCGCCATATATCCGAATAAGGCAATCCAACTTCCAATCAAGCCTTCCCCGGCACGATACCATGTTCCTGTCGCACAGCCTCCCGCCAAAATAATGCCGATGCCGAATATGAATGAGCCTACGATCGTGCTCAGCCATTGAAACGAGCCTGCCGTGAACTCCACCAAGCCAAGCTGAATGAGCGCAAATACGCCGATACTCTGAACCGTAATGGCAATGAGCAGCGCATAAAACATCCGATTATCCTTCGCTAAATACATATCACGAAATCCACCTGTCAGGCAGAATCGGCCGCGCTGCATGACAAACCCGAGCAGTATCCCGCATAACAATCCAGTAATGATCATTTGTGCCAAATCGTATATCCCCCTTATTTATACCTAGTAATACAATAGGATTTATAAGTGATAATGATTCTATCATAATGTATGGCAGAGTCAATACCAAATATGACACAGACGCAAAAAAAGAGAGGTATTTCTCCTCTCTTATGTGAAGCAATATGCTATTCTTGGCTATTTCTCTACACTTCGCCCCAGAAGATTTCCGTCTCATAATCGAAGGATACAACGCCATTCTGCTGATTGCGTTCGAATATGCGGGCGAGCTCAGCCATCATGGGCTCATGATTCGGATGGCCAGGCTCTGGTGCATACGAGGAGGACAGCAATCTACCGGCGAGCTCCTCTTCGTTGAGCAATTGACTCATCGTGTACCTTGCCACCGTCATTTGATTCGGAGCGAAGAAGGCTGACAACGCTTCTTCTGAAATGTTCTTGTGCTGCACCCTCTCATAATCCGTGCCATACCGCTGCAGAAGCTGCTCGTATTCCTCCAAAAATGGAGTGCCCTGAAGCAATCGTGAATTCCAAATCAGGACAACCTTACCGCCAGGCTTCAGGATGCGATGAAATTCAGCCCTGGCTGCGGTGCGATCGAACCAGTGAAATGCCTGCGCACATACGATATGATCGACGGAGTGATCGGGCAGTCCGGTCTCCTCTGCTGCCCCATCGGCTGCACGATAGTTCGCGATGCCGCCAAGCTCCTGCACAGCTGCCTCCCGCATCGGCTCATTCGGCTCAACAGCTACAACACGACTTCCTTGGGCGAGCAGCAGCTTCGAAAACTTCCCTGTTCCTGCGCCAATATCAGCAATCTCGTCACCCGCTTGGAACCCCACTGTATCATACAAATACGACAAAGCCTCCGTAGGATAGCTTGGACGGTACTTCACATACGCATCGACTCGAGTTGAAAATCGTTCCTTATTATCCATAACGATCACTCTCCTGTAAATATGAAATAAGAACATACACCAAAGCTCACGATGTTTCATCTAGTGGAATTAAGTTTCATTTTATTGTGTGGTTTTATTATACCGCAAAAGGTAGCAGTCTGCAGCACCCATTTACATCTGATTCCAGTAATAAAAAGAGCACCCCTGCTAGGGTGCTCAGATCGTCGCGTTCAGTTATGCAGCTGTTCGCTCTTATTAAGCAGCCTGCTTCACTTGCTTCTGCTTCTTCATTCTCCCAGCTGCCAATACACCGACAATGATGACAACGATGAGACCCCATTTCAGAACGGGGTTTGCTGTAAAGAATCCCTTCACCATTGGCTCATCTACAATCATCTTCGCCGCTGTCCAGGCCAAGACACCTGCACCAATATAGATAATGATCGGGAACCGCTCCACCCATTTAATAATAAGTGTGCTCCCCCATACCACGATGGGAACACTAATGAGCAAGCCGAGTACAACGAGAATAAAATCACCATGCGCAGCACCCGCTACTGCGAGCACGTTATCCAGTCCCATAACCGTGTCTGCAATAATGATCGTCTTAATGGCTGCCCACAAGCTTCCAGCAGACCCGACATCATGACTCTTCTCTTCCACAAGCAGCTTATACGCAATCCAGACGAGCAACACGCCGCCGGCTAAGAGCAAACCTGGTATTTTCAACAGCCATACCACAGCAAGCGTCAACAAGGAACGAAGCGCAATCGCTCCAAAAGTACCCCAGAATATGACCTTCTTCTGCTGTTCCTTCGGCAAGTTCCGAGCGGTTAACCCAATAACAATTGCATTATCCCCGGCCAGTACTAAATCAATAACCACAATCGCCATCAACGCGGACCAGAACTCTGGTGTAAAGAAATCCATAGTACCCTCTCCTCTTATCATGTCATGTATATCTTTTCTTCAATTGCGCACAATTATGAGAAATTCCCCTGGACAACCCCCCTAAAAAACAAAAATGACCTTTACCGATCACGGTAAAGGCCATAAATAAAGACCTTTACCCTGTCGGTAAAGGTCTCGCTAACAATCGAAGTTGCCAACAAAGCCGGAGGATTATCCTCGTAATGACGACTTTATTGTAACAGCTACTCCCCTTTATAGATCCTATGTTAATCGAAGAAGGTGCAAGGGGTCAAGGT
>Ga0209566_100489_pt1 | contig 27786 bp, 25 predicted proteins | sample Araplavi_mTSA_r2_2_FD_184287 | JGI IMG/M metagenome (GOLD analysis project Ga0209566, IMG submission 184287) | Arabidopsis root microbial communities from North Carolina, USA - plate scrape CL_Cvi_mTSA_r2 (SPAdes) (version 2) | ecosystem: Host-associated > Plants > Roots > Endosphere | place...
AAAATGATCTTATCTCGCTTTTTGATCCAACATGCAAAGACACCTCTTCCAGCCAACTCGGATTCCACTAACCGATTTAGGCAAAAGAGGTGTTTTTTTCGTTTCTTATTCAACTGCTATGATCATAATTTGAAAATTGTTACGTATGACCTTCTGGCAAGCGCTATATTTTCGGGGTTCTCGCCTTTATCCTTTATTATTACTAGTGCTCTTTGCGCCATCGGACTTTGCACCATTTTCCTTTTTAGTCCCTTTGCTTTTATAAGGTTTTGGTTTGTTTTTTGCTCTTCTCTCACTAGCTTGCCATCTATTCCAGCCCTTTTTGTCTGTTCCTCTACCTGTTCCGCCTTTACCCTTAGCTTTACTCATATAATCACTCCATGATTGTTTGTATATAGGGTTCCCTGTCCTTTGTAGGTTTTAACCTACAACAACCTTAATCTGCGACCTAAGAGCTTACTATATCAAAGCTAAGCACTAGAATCAAAGACCTATCCCCCCCATAATTTTCATGGAACACTAAAATTAACAATCATCAACACAGCCTAAACACCTCTTCCAACCTGACCGAGGTTACTTGAATCCCCTACTCAGCTATTGAAGAGGTGTTTCTTCATTTCATATCATTATACAACTATACACAGATTATGGAAATTGTTATCATATCTCATGGAGGTGATCTTTTGAAATTAGTTCTTCCCGTTATTTATGCGATTATCTGGATTGTATATCAAACTAATCAATTACTAGGCTTCACTGGAATAAATGCATTCATGATAAAATTCCCTGCTGTATTTGTACTCATCTTTCTCGCCTTCCGAATAAAAGCACTTCACAAGACCATTCCCTGGGATTGGGGAATCCCTTTGCTCATCATGTTAATGCTCATCTTCGCATTTCTCCCTAGCATCCTTCGCCTACTGTGATATGACATCAGCAGCTTTTTATTTCATAACCTGCCAACTTTTAAAATCATGAACAGCAAATCCGGCATAGCTCGCATAGCGGGTCAATTGGTTGTGAGCGGCTTGCAGCTCCTTTTCCATTGCTTCATTGCTCATAGCGTAGAAGGATGTCCGCGGACCCTCCGAACTTTTTACTGTCTCCACGGCAATGACAATTTGCTTTTTCAGCGTAGAGGCTTCTCTTAGCATCGCCTGCGCATTTTCCACAATTCCATTTTTGCCTACTGCATGATTCCGATAATTCATGATCACGAGGCAATCGAATTTTTCCAAAAACCATGCGCTCATGCTGTAATCCGTCCCTGGCACTTTGATCGTATTCAGCCAATACGGAACGTCCATCGTAATTTTGAGATCGTTCCCCTTGGTTTCCTTCTCGATCAGTCGCAAGTTGTCCATCCAGCCTTCCAAAAGCACCTTATTGTCTTTCTTCCATTCGCTTAAGCGATAAGGCTCAATATCGAAATGTAGTCCCGCAAACCTTGCCTCCGCTTCGACGGACGCATTGTAGGCGCTGACCCAAGCAATGAATTTTTTTATCTTATCCTGGTTTTTCTTATAAGCCCATTCGGGACGTCCCTCTAGCGCCTCTACTTGAATCCCCTGTTCCTTGGCGCTGCGAACAAAGCTTTCATAGATCGCCGGGGCCATATCGGTATTAATTTGAAGGTAGATGGTAGTCACATTGCGTTCTCTAGCAAAGCTTATCGCCTTGTCTGAATCCCTTACGATCACTTGGCTGTCCCATATCCACGTCCCTTTTGGCACATTGCTGACGGCCGTCATGATGCTGACCTGATTCTGCTTCGGCTGCCATTCCACTTGAGCATGAAAGGCCTCGCTAATGAAGCGCAGCGGAACCATGGTGCGGCCGTTCTTGACCAATGCGCCCCCGCCAAATGTTACCGTCTTTCCGTTGACCTCTGCATGATTGTCGCCGATTCCCAAGGTGATCGTATCATTTTTATACAAAAACGATATTTGGTTTGATGCCCCATTCCACTTTGCTTTTGCACCAAGCTTTTCAGAGACGAATTTGGCAGGAACCATGGTCAGGTTGGTAGCAGCGTCCACATAAGGGAGTTCGTCCGGAAAGGCTACTTCTCTTCCATCCACCTCGACTCGAAGTGAAGAAGCATAGACGTTAGGGAGATTGAATCCAACACTCATACCTATACATATAACTGTCATGCATAAAAGCAATCTTTTCATAATGTGTGCTACCTCAGCTTTTCTATTTGTAGTTCTGACATACAAGGAGATTATAAAACGCAAAATTTCTGGCAACAAGACCCATTTCTGTGTGGGGCATATCGTCCTATTATCATACTTCGCAGACCCAGAGAACAACTATTGGGAGGTCGCTTGGAATCCAAATTCCGTGTTTGACGAGCGAGGGGCAATGTTGTCCTTTTAGAAGCAGCAAGGAGTTCATCATCGGATGAACTCCTTTTTTACTAGCATTCAAATGGAGAATGATGCGGTGCACCACCAATACCCTATCATTTCATTGGAATGATGAATCCTATATTTGAAACCACTTACTCATAGTATCCTTCTGTTGACTTCCGAAACCCCTTGAACTGATTGGCATCATGCCCGAACCATACTTGGGAGTTCGTTCGTGTCGCAAGCGTACGGATACGCTCGACCGTACTCCGGTATCCAAGCAAGTCATACAGATTGCCTGGCGGTCTCACCGGTGGGCCGTAGCTCTCTGCCGTATAAATGGTATCGGAAGCAAGGATGATTCCACCCGTTTCCGGCAAGTTGATTTGCAAACCGAGCATGCCCCAAGCATGCCCACTACCGAAGTTCAGCAGCGTAATACCCTCGGCCAGTTCCAGTTGATCCTCTGTCCGCTTTATCGTTTTCCACTGTAGGTTATTTTTGATCCAAGCATCGATGTCGGCCCATATGTAGCCCCCTTCTTTTTCGTTGCGGGCATACGTTTGCAAAGCTCCGTTCAACTCATCCTCGTGAACGATAATGGTCGCGTTCGTAAACAGTTCCAGACATCCTGCATGATCTAGATGTAAATGAGAAGCCACGACATACTTGATATCCTGAGGAGATACGTTCAATTGTTCCAGCCGATTATGCAGATAACATTCCTCACTGGCTGTCCACGGAAAAAGCATTTGTATCGATTCAGCCCACCGGCCCTCCTTGCCCATCCCATTCGGATTGCAAGCTGTATCGAACAGAATCTTGCCCTCTGGATGATCAATTAACACTGTATAGATAGGAAACTCCACAAATTCGGTCGCCGCATTCGGATTCTGAACCGTAGCCGGATTATGCATGGCAATCAACCAGTTCTTATCCATGCTCATGCGGCCGTTATCCATCACATACAGCTTTGGACGAGCCTTGATCACATTTGTCATCTTCATTTCCTCCCAATTAAACAGCTAAGTTTTCACCTACATGTGTTTTCATTCGAAGTCCCTATTACTTTATGACTAAGAATGACGCCTATTCCGTTGATATAGACATACAATAATATATTTTATAAACTAAAATTACAAAAGTAGGCACTTTTTGGTGTCCAGGATACTTCAAGGTGCATAGGAGGGAGATCATTTGACATCTTCACCAACAACAAAGCACCCTGACATCTCGTTGGCAGGGTGCGGCTATAGCAGAGTACTTGAAATCATTTCGAACAAATGGACTTCACTTGTCATTTATGCCTTGGAGAACGGAAGCATCCGATATGGGGAAATGGGAAGGAGAATCGAGGGGATCTCTAAAAAAATGCTGACGCAGACAGTACGGAAACTGGAACGGGATGGGCTGGTTCAACGACATATTACACCAACCGTGCCTCCGGCCGTTGAATACTCGCTAACGCCCCTAGGCGAATCCTTGCTTCAGCCAATGAAAGAGCTAAGGCAATGGGCAAGGGCTCATTATGCAAATGTCGAAGCGTCAAGAGCTGCGTATGATCTGGCGAACGAAAAAGACCCTCAATCTTCCACAAATTAAAGTTATATAAATTATAGCTGGAAGATTCGTAAGATACAGATATGAAAAAAACAAGCATAATGACGTTCCATCTCTCGGAATATCATTATGCTTGCTTTTTGTTAGCTATCCTTACACTTTAACAGCAGACATTTCACGATAACCCGTTCAAGTAGTTGCTGCCGTTGTTTCTCATAAATCTGCGTCTTTAATGAAAATAATCTTAACTCCGATCACCTGATTCTGCCCGTTGACGGCATAATACGCCGCATACGCTCCATCGCCAAATCCTGTGCGAGAAACTACTCCACCATCCAGCACACCGGCCTCTTCACCGCTCTCTGTAATATCGCAGCAAGCGTAATACCATTCGCTGTCCGTATCATTGGGTTCTGTACTATCTGTAACGGCATCGGGAATTCGATATTTGCTTGCGTCAAAGATTCCAGCCTGTCCGCTATCTACGCCTACAATGAAGTTCCCTTTCACCCATTCAAGGGTCCCCAGCTTATCGGCAACCGAGCTATGACAAGCAATGAGCTTGGCGCATGCTTCGCCCCAATCACGAACCTCTTTCTTGTCAACGTAAGCGTCCCAGGCTCCCTGCAGCACATTGCCCAACACACCCATAATGATCGTATTCTCATCCAAGTCATAGCATGGATCGGATACAACCAGTTTCCCGGAGGTGACTTCAAATTGCCCTAATGAAATTATCATAGTTCTTCCTCCTTCTATTTTCTCTATATGTATAATAGCTAATATTTTACCACTATTCGATACTTGCTAAGTGTAGCCTCACACAAAAATAGACCAACTTTACGCTGCTGCCCCAGGTAACTCAAGCAGTGGACCTTATACCGTTACATTTGGTTATCCTTGGACTTTGACTTGGAGCTTTACTTATGACGGTAATCCAAGTATCTCTCTTTCAGAGGATTGGAGTAATGACAAAGCCACTTGGGAGATTACACCTAGCTGGTTAAAGTCTCTTCAATCATCTGATAGATTCCAATTAGGTAGCAGTTGGAAAGCTAAAGTTAATAATAAGAATACAGGTGTAAAAGTATCCCACTTAACAGAATGGCACAGCCTTGTTCAACATATGTTTGATTTGGATAACTCATTTAGTATAACTTATAGCTGGTGATCAATTGAACAAATTCCGGATTTTTTTATCTGTACTACTGGTGCTTATCACTGTTCTTCTTGTATTTATATATCTTGAACTAGCAAAATGCAGTAGATTGCTGAATCAAGTTATTGATTATTTGTATAACCACAACTATTAATCTCGTTATACTACCGTTTATAAAATGCAAAGAAGCCCACGGATGAAAAGTCCCTGGGCTTCTTGTGATTTCGACTCTGACCGTCCAACAGACGTAATTCCATTTGTGCCGATAGCTTAGAGCAGTTGCAGCAAAAATGAATCCAAACATACCGCTATTTCAATCAATGATCGAGTTCACTAAAAAGATACATACGCAACCTAAACGCAAAGAACCCGAGAGGAGCACGCTTTATCGTGTCACCACTCGGGTTCTTAGGCTTCAGCCTTCATGTTATGCAATACTATTGGAATGTCGTAATAATAAGCCAGATATTGAGAATCGTTAATACTACGGAAGTGACCCAGGCGAGAATAACGACCCATAATTTATTTTTAAATTCGCCCATCAGTTTCTCATCGCTCGTAAAGAGGGTCAAAGGAATGATAGAAAACGGCAATGCGACGCTTAGAAATACTTGTGAATAGATCAATAATTTCTCGACTACAGATTCCGTACTCCCGAACACGAGAATACATACAACAACCGGGATAATGGCCACAAGACGAGTAATCATCCGTCTAGCCCACAGCGGCATTTTCATATGGATGAAGCCTTCCATGATGATTTGCCCGGATAAGGTTCCCGTGATCGTTGAATTTTGGCCTGATGCCAGCAGAGCGACGGCAAACAATACACTCAGTACAGGGCTGGCAATCGCACCGACAATCGAGCTGTCATTCAGTGCGCGGTATAACTGCCCCAGCGTATCCAAGGAGCCGCTGTAACCAAAGAACAGAGATGCACCTAGAATGAGCAGTAAGCAGTTCACCACAAACGCAACGGTTAGTTGTATATTGGAATCGATCGTCGCAAATTTGACTGCTTCTTTGAGCGATTTCCGATCTCCACGATCATACTGGCGTGCCTGCACAATCGACGAATGCAAATATAAATTGTGCGGCATTACCGTGGCGCCAACGATGCCTAGCGCGATAAACAATGCCCCGTCATTAAATACGATCTCCGTTCTTGGGATGAATCCTCCAAGCATTTGAGCCACATTCGGCTGAGCAATAATGACTTCATACAGGAAAACAACAAGTATCGTTGCAATCAACGTAACGACGATGGCTTCAATTTTCCGAAAACCAAACCGCGCTAATATCAATAGTAAAAATACATCAAGTACGGTAATGAATACCCCGACGAGTAAAGGGATATTGAACAATAAATTAAGAGCCACCGCACTGCCGATAACCTCAGCTATATCTGTAGCCATAATGGCCAGTTCTGTAATAATCCATAGGGCAAAGCCCCATTTTCTGCCCGTCTTCAACCGGGTTACTTGTGCCAAGTCCATCCCGGTCACAATTCCTAACTTCGCAGACATGCTCTGCAATAGCATGGCAATCAGACTGGAGATGAGAATAACCGACAACAGCAAATAACCAAACTGCGACCCACCCGCAATGGAGGTAACCCAGTTGCCAGGATCCATATATCCGACTGCGACTAATGCACCCGGTCCTGAATAAGCCAGCAGCTTTCTCCAGAAACCTGCATTCTCAGGTATCGGAACCGTATTATTAATTTCCTCTAAACTCGATCCATTTTGTGTTTTGTGAAAGAGTTTTCCTTTTCCTGATTCCATAATCAGCCCACCTTTTTTCCACGCCCAAAAAAGTTTCCTACTATCAACTTTTAATCATTGTATACCTTTTTCTGAAAATTTCAAGTGTTAGACATGCCTCATGCGTACTTTTTTATACGGAAAAGGCGACCGTTCCCTGTGTCAATCCAGAGAAGCGACCGCCTCTTCATTTCTTAGTATGTGCTATTGTTAAAAGATTACCTATTGTCTTACGCTAACATTACACGAGCATACCCGCAATTGCAGCACTCAGCAAGTTCGCAAGTGTTGCAGCAATGATCGCGCGGAAGCCAAGCTCAGCGAGATCCTGTCTGCGGGAAGGAGCTATACCGCCCAGACCTCCAATAAGCAGCGCGATGGCTGCCAGATTGGCAAAGCCGCACAACGCAAAGCTGATGATGACTACGCTCTTCGGAGACAAGCTTGCAATCTCAGGCGCGAACGAAGTGTACGCGACGAATTCGTTCAAGACGAATTTCTGCCCGATGAAGGAACCTGCTTGCAGTGCTTCGCTCCATGGCACACCGATCAAGAAAGCGATCGGTGCGAACAGGTAGCCGAGAATTTGCTCGAGCGTCAATGCTTCAATGCCGAACACGCCGCCAACCCAGCCGATGATCATGTTCACTAGGAAAATGAGCGAGATGAACGCCAGAAGCATCGCTCCTACCCCGGCAGCAATTTTCAGACCGTCCGAGGCACCGCGAGCAGCAGCGTCGATCACATTACGGGACTCCGTATCCTTGACCATCTGAACCTTTTCCACTCGAAGATGGTGATCAGTTTCCGGCATCATGATCTTGGCCATCAACAAGCCACCTGGTGCTCCCATGAATGCTGCCGCAAGCAAGTATTCAATCGGTACGCCGAGCATCGCATATCCGCCCAGTACGGAACCAGATACGCACGCTAGCCCGCCGACCATAATCGCGAACAGCTCCGACTTGGTCATTTTCTCGATATAAGGCTTAACGACAAGCGGTGCTTCGGTTGGACCGAGGAAAATATTCGCTGCCGCTGACATAGATTCTGTTTCGCTCGTCTTGAGTACTTTAGATAGAAATCCGCCAATGATTCTTGTTGCCCACTGCATAATGCCGAGGTAATACAGAACTGCGATTAAGGAACAGAAGAAAATAATGATCGGCAGCACCTGCAGTGCGAACGTAAAGCCCGCCTTCTCTGCCCCGAGTATCCCGCCGAACAAGAACTGAATCCCTGCATTCGTGGAATCAATGATGCTCTGTACAACTTTGGATAAGTAGTTCAGCATCGTCTTGCCGAATTCCCACTTCAGTACGATTAACGCAAAGATGAATTGAATCGCGAACGCGCCAATGACCGTTCTCGGATTAATCGCTTTGCGATTTTTAGATAATGCCAGCGCTATAACGAGAATGCCTAAAATGCCTAGAAGCCCCCAAATGTATTGCATATACAGATCCTTTCTTCATCGAGTCTATGGCCAAGATTGTAATACGAAAGGGTCGGATAGACCTCTTCATTTTCACTTGCATGAATTCGAATATTCTATGTTAGTTTATGGATTTTAATACATCAAATAGCATTCCCTTAAACGCATCGCGATCGATCGCTTCACATACGCGAACATTGCGCGTGCGCTCCAAGCGATTGTTGATGTCGACTAGGCTGTAGCCTCTTGTCAACTCGCCCACCGTCTCTACATCAACATGATAGAGATGAGAGTTCGTCATAATCGACTCATCTGCCGCAACTGCTGCCAGCAGTGTATCTGGATGCGTTGTACCATTCAGGCGGTGAACGGTCTTATTGAAGCGCATGACGACCTTGTTCACGTCCTTGAAGAATTTCGCACCCTTTGTGCCGAGCTGCTCGATCTCCGCATGATCGTTGTCGTCCATGATGGAATATTGCGTGCACATTTCCCAGCCAACCATCGTGATTGGAATGCCTGAGTGAAGCACGATCTTAGCCGCTTCCGGGTCAACATAGAAGTTGTACTCTGCCGTCGGCGTAATGTTGCCAAGCGCATTATTCGTGCCGCCCATAATATACAGATGCGGGATCAACGGTACAATGGTCGGATCCTTCTTGATGGCCATCGCAATATTCGTCAGCGGCGCAATCGCCAGCAGATGGATTTCCCCAGGATTGTTATGCACCGTATCAATTAAGAAATCAACCGCATGTCCAGTTGCAGGGGATTGAATCGCCTTTTCAAAAAAGGAATCGCCCATCCCGTCCTTGCCGTGTACATCCTCTACAGTACGGTGCTCTTTGTGGCCAAGTCCCATAAGTGGGCCTTCATATCCTTTGTATACCGGAACCTTGCCGCTATGTCCTGCAACTTGAACCGTATACAGTGCATTTTCCACCTGTTGATCGAACTGCACATTACCGCCTGTAATCATAATGCCTTCGACTTGGAAATAGTGAAGGGCCGTTAAGATCGCGATTGTATCGTCTCCTGCTGTGTCGGTATCAATAATGACGCGTTTCTTCTCTGACATTATGACTCCCTCTTCTCCGTTGCTTTTTTCGCTAGGTCTGTCATGTAATCGAAGAATGCATCGCGGTCTACATCGTATACGACCTGTACCGGACGACCGTCTGCCGTTTCTACCGTACGGCCTTGGCTAGCACCTTCGGTAATTACCTTGCTGTTCACCGTCTGTACCTTCACAAGATCGCTCTTGCCAACGAAGGCAGTCGTTAATACATCCCACAGATAGTACGTCGAGTTCGTAGAGAAATGAACGAGCGGCGGCACCATTGCGTAGCATTGACCGAGGAAATCAACCCCGATATGCTTGCGCTCTGCAGCCCAGCGTTCACGAACATCCAGTGTAAGCGGTACTTGGTTCGTGCTCTCCAGCGCTACGAGATCAATCTCGATTCCGCTCTCCCACACGCGAGCAGCAGCATCCGGATCCCAGAATACGTTCCATTCTGCTGTTCCATCATGCTCAGGCTCATGCACATTGCCTGCTTCGCGGAATGTACCGCCCATCCATACAAGGCGTTCTACCTTCTCTTCAATTGTTGGATCCATATCTAATGCGCGAGCAAGATCGGTCAGAGGACCTGTGAACAACAAGGTTGTCTTGCCTTCCGTTGCACGCAGCGTATCAATAATGTGTTCATGTGCCGGCTTGTCCGCAACCGGAGTTACGACCTTGCCAGATTCATTCAAGAGCGGCAGAGCATCCACGTAGAATGCATGCATGCGCCAGTCTTTCGGGAAAGGATTTTTCCCACGCGAATTAGACGCAGCTACATCCAGCCCGCCTGTTCCGAAGCGATCAATGATTTTACGGCTTGCAAACATCGCTGGTTCTAAGTAGCAATCCGCTGGAATAACGGATACACCTGTCAACTCAACGTTATCCATTTGCAATAACAAAAACAAAGAAATCAAATCATCAACGCCGCCATCGTGGTTAAAATAAATCTTTTTCTTCATCTTGTCTCCATTCCATACATCAACACTTCATGTGAAGTAAATGTATTCTATGTTATATCCGTACAAAGTGTCGCAAAACCGAACAAACAAAAATGATTTTTATCGTATTATTCGGATTCCGTTATAAATAATACTAAATTTTCTTTTAAAAATATATAGTTAAAAGAAAAAAATATTCGATTCTAAAGTATTAATAGGGAGAATTGTCACTTATTCCCATCTAACAATGATACTTCCTCTCCCCAGTCCCGTTCATCCCTCGCTTTATTGCAAAGAAATGTCCTCACCGTGAAGAGAGGACATTCGTACATGATCTATCATAATAGAAAGTATAGAGAAATAAAATCAACAAAGTTTCTGACTCGATTCTGCCGATTACATATATAGTATTGACTGATTCCTAAAACCTAATCCTCCTACGAAAGGAGAACGAATTGTGCAGCAGCGTCCATCTAGAACGCCAGTAAAACCTATCAACAGAACCACAATGAAATCACCCAGCAGAACAGCAGCGCCTGACAGAAATCGTAGAACTCGTGAGCAGCCCAGAACGATTCGCCCTGCTTCGATCAACTCACAGTCAGGGAAGCCGGAAAAAGTGACAGAACTTCCTAAGACATCGACCAGCAAAGCTGCTGCTAAACCTGTCTCACCTTCCAAGGCTCCCGTAAATAGACAGGGGCAAGCAGTTGCTTCCCTTATGTTCAGCCTACTTGGTATCCTGTCATTTCTATACATATTGAATCATCTGAACGAGGTGATCAAGTATAACTCCATATTCACGTCCAAACTAAAGCCTGTCATGATCACGTCCTTTATCTTGAACATAATTGGATTTGCATTAGGGATCAGAGCGAGACATTCTGCGCGAGGCGGAGGGATAGCAATCGTTGGGGCGACATTTGCTTCGATTCCTCTAGGCATTTGCGTGGTTATCCTCCTTGTATTTATTCTGAAGTTGACGGGTGTCCAACCTCTATGAGGGGAGCGTCCCCCCTGTCGTACTTCTGAAATTACAAAAAGAGAGAGTGGCTCCCCACTCTCTGCCTGCCTACTTGATGATCCATTTATCTAGAAATGCCATCTATCCAATTTAATCTTCGACCGATGGCCCAACTACTGTCAGCATCATAATCGAGGTTTGGAATCTACCGCTTTCGGGAACGATGCACAGTACCTGCTGCCCTTCCATTAGATGCCCCTCATTCATGAGCTCCTCCAGCATAATGTATATCGAAGCGGAAGCCGTGTTTCCCTTTGTATATAAATTCGTAAACCATTTCTCTGCTGGTATTGATACCCCGCCCTGCTCCAACAACCGGAATATCTCATCTCTGAAAAAATGCGAAGAGTAGTGGCAAACCATCCAATCGATGGTCTTAGGTTCAATCCGGCCTTCCTGCACCAGCTCCAAAAATCGACGAACACCTACCGTCGTGATTTCATTAACCAGTCTGACGTCCTGCTTCAGATTTAGCGCCCCTTGATCCGCCGCTTCATGAATGGAGGCATAATCAAGCCACGAAGGAACTCCACTGTCCTTATCCATACCGGAATACATGCACACGTCATATTCATTTGCATAGGACTTGTTATCGACCCATTCGATGCGCAGCGATAACCCCTTCGTGGAGGGCTTGTCCTGCAATATAGCAGCGCCTGCACCATCCGATAGCATAAATCGCAAAAAGTCCGTGTCGAACGGCACTCGCCCATTGCTATGTACAGACTGCGCCTCAAACTTCGTATGCTTAAATTCACGGCTCAGAAACTCACTGGCACAGGCGACTGCCGCTTCTTGTTCGCCAGATTTAATTTGTAAGTACGCATATTTAAGTGCCTGCATACCGCTAGCACATAAACCCGAATGCGAGGATATCTCCATTACTGGCAAGCCCGCTTCGGCATGTACCATACTCGCAAAACCAGGAAGAAGCAAATCGGCTCTCGTCGATCCTGTTGCTAGGAAGCCAATATCCTGTTCTGCTATGTTTTCATTTCGTTCTAGTGCATCTCGTATTGCTAGAGCAGCCATTTCTGCGTTCGTATATAAGCTCTGTTGTTCTTTGTTCATTGCGTAGTAGCGATATTTTATCTGATTCTTTTCAAGGATGATCCGCTTGGTCTTTGAGGTCTTACCACCAATTTTGCCTAGATAATCTTCAATTTCATCATTACTAACCGGAGAGCCAGGAAGGAATTTACCTATACTTGTTATATAGACTTGATTCATGAAGCACCTCCATAAAATATGATATATTTCTTGATTATCATAGAATTTAATTAAATTGTAAAGTATTGGATTTTGTGAACACAAAAAAAAGAACGCTCTTTTTCCGTATCGGAGCGCTCTTCTTCCATTTTACTTTTCAAATGTATGCTACTGCACGCTAACTAATCCTTAATCCTTATACGGATCGAACTCATCCGCTCCGGCCATACACACGCCGATCGGCTTTAATGTGTGCATCACTTCGATCGTTTCTGCATGTGCATCCAATACTTCCCGCAGCTTCCGATACACAAACGGACTCTCGTCCGTGCCCGCTCCGCGCAGCTCGACGCCGAATGTGCGCACGGCCTCCATCATTTGCGCTGTCGTAATTTTACCGCCGCTTCGAGTTCGGGTCTTCCAGTTCATTTTGCCTGCCGCCTGCGTCCGGCTCATGATCCGTCCCGCGCCATGAACGGTGCTGTAATAAGCTTCGCTATTCTCTATGCTATCCTTGCCTTTCACAATTACCGATATGTCGCCCATACTGCCGCCGATAAAGCCGACCTGACCCGGTGCGGAAGGAGTAGCCCCTTTACGGACAACCATGACTTCTTTGCCCTTATGTGTTTCTTTCCAAGCATAGTTATGGTGATTGTGCACCTCAAGATCAGCATCCGTACCCAGAATCGCCAGCACTTGCTCGATGACGTAATCCCGTCCTGCATAGGCATACCGTCCAGCCAGCTTCATGGCACGGTAATACATATCTCCAACCTCGCTGCTCAAATCAAGCAGGATAGGCGGCTGATCCATCTTCTCTCCTGGAGCACTGGCAAGGAACTCCCGTCCAACAGCCAGATTCATGAATCCGCTCGCCGTCTTATGCCCGAATCCTCTGCTCCCGAAATGATTCGCAACCCATAGGTTTCCCGTCCCTACTTCCTCGAACAAGTCTACAAAATGATTGCCGCTTCCGACGGTACCAAGCTGATTGCGAGCCAATGCTTTCAGCTTGTCATGCTCCTGCTTGCCAATCGCTTGGTAGACGCTCCAGTCCGGATCATCGAAGAGATCGTGATCCACTTTCTCATTATTGACTCTCCCCATCCCGAAGGAGATTTTGCGGGCGATTTTGTCCATGATTTTCGGCAATCTAGGCTTGATATCTTCGGCTGTCAAATGAGTACGGACTGCTTTGTTCCCGCAGGCAATGTCATACCCGACACCTGAAGGCGAGATTTGCCCGTCATAGACTACGACCCCGCCAATCGGCTGACTGTATCCTTTATGATGATCCGCCATCAGCAGGGCTTGAACCACATTCCCCGTCTTAGCACACATTTTCGCTTGCGCAACGGCGCTCTCCTCCGGGTTGCCCCACACACGTACGCCATCTATATGTTGATATGCCATATATTCCTTCAACTCCAAGTAAAATATGATTTCTATTCTTATATTCAAACGCCTTTTGCTTCTCGCAGCGCACAAATTCGTTCTTTTACCGATTCTTCAGTCTCTACTTCTAACGAATGAATGACCGCCCCGATGAGCTGCTCGCCCCAAGAAACAGCGTCCCAGCCTTCCAACGCCTGCAGCGCCATATTCCGATTGCGAACGACAGGACTGTTTAGACCGGCCTTAATGAGTCTCTCTCCAATTCCAGCGAATCGATCCAAGCTCTGCAAGATGCTGTCCAGACATTGATGTGCAATAAACTCTCTCCCAAGCCCCATCTCATCCCCCGGACCTGTAGCGATATGCTGCAGCGGCAGGTGTTCCTCAGCGAACTGAACCAGCTTCCGAATTCTGCTCGTGTCTTCTGATTTCATGAGCTGCAAGTAAAGGGAATCCTGTAGTGGATCCTCCGCAAGCTGATGATAAAGGGTCTCCCAAATATCTATCCCGAGTTTCCCTGCGCATGCTATGCCGTGATAGCGATTCACTGATTCGCCCGATTCAATTGCATCCAGCACGTTTTCCTTCCATTTCGGCTGGGCAATGATCACTTGAGCAGCTCTCATCGTATCGGTTCTAAGCTGCGCAGTCCATCCTGCAGACATCCGCTCATTCCATCTCTCCTCATCTTGTGCTAAGAAGTCGTGCAGATGGAACATAACCGATAGGTGCTTGACCGTGGAACACATTTCTCGCGCCAACCTTACATAATCCGATAACACTTGTGGAGCATACTCATAATCATCGATATCCTCTGCGGGGCCTCCATTTAACAAAGCTTCAATGATATCTGTCGCACCGTCATACAACTCGCGGTCAACCTGCTCGGCGGATAGCGCCTCCTGCAAGCCTCCATTTCTCGCACATATGCATGCCAAATACTCATCCATAACATTGTTCTGGCATCCATGGCGCAGCAGCCAATCTCGAATTTCCTGCGTCGCCGGCTCCAGCCTCTCAACAAGATGGATTTTCCCCCAACCATGAACATGCTTTGCTAATTCCCACAGCACCTCGTTGCTGTCGTCCATTCCATTCCGAATCGCTACTGCCGCGTATAGCGTGAACTCATCATGCCTACCGAGCGTTAGAAGCAGTTCCTTCACGTGTTCATTTTGGAATAGGCCGAGCAGCGCAATACCGAACTTCACGACATTGCGATGTGCCCCATGCTCAGCGAGCCATACCGCTTCATGGAATACGGGCTCTGGTCGTATGCCTGGATGAGTACGTACCTGCTCCAATATATCGTCAATCACGCTGCTTATTTGAGCCGTAACGAGCTTCATATACAGTGCCTTTCGCGTGGCATGCTTCATTTCCTGAGATTGCTTCGCCAACAATTCAACGATTTCGTCTACCTCTCCCTTCTTGTCACTACCTGCTGCATGATGACTGAGCACTCCGTCCAAGGCACCTGATGCCCACCGTAACTTGCTGTCAGCCCAGAATTCGTCGTCATCCGGCAAAGTGCCATTTACTGACTCCCCTTGATCTCGTATGTATGAATAAATGGAAGGTCTCCCCTTCCATGGTGCCGCTTGGTCAAAAGAAATAATCATCGTACTGTTCCCCTTTCCCGATACGTTCTTCTGCCTCTATCTTCGCTTATTTCCAATCCAATGAACATGGTAAAAGTATTACGACCATCCATGAAGCTGTTCATGTAATGGGCTGAAAAAACACGCGACTGACGCAATATATGATATACAAGATTCTCCTTAATTCATGGTAAAATTTATATATTATCCGTATAAGTGAGGTGCTGGGCATGAAAATTCGTGCAGTGAGAACGTCCGATTATACGAGCGTGCTTTCTGTTCTTAATGATTGGTGGGGTGGCAGAAATATGTCTGATATGCTGCCAAAATTGTTTTTTGTCCATTTTCAACAAACGAGCTTTATTGCAGAACAAGACGGGGAAATGATCGCCTTCTTAATTGGGTTCGTGTCGCAAACCTATCCAAACGAGGCTTATATTCATTTTATCGGTGTTCACCCGAATCATCGAAAGTCCGGGATCGCGAAAAGGCTGTACGAAACGTTCTTCGATGCCGTACGGCAATACGATTGCGATATCGTCCGCTGTGTGACTTCACCCGTTAATACGACTTCGATCGCATTTCATACGCGGATGGGCTTCCGAATCGAAGAAGGAGACGGCGAGATAGATGGGGTGCCCGTACATACGAACTATGACGGAAGAGGCGGAAGCAGAGTGCTGTTTGTTATCTCTATCAAGTAAATCCTCCATTAAATAAGCGACATAGTTCGGATAAATGACAGCCGTTTCCCAGTACATACCGAGAAACGGCTTCCTACTTTTTGTTGACGATAAGCATCGCGTACGCTACTACTTACACCTCGGTGGCTCCATCCTTCGGCGGGACGGATATCCCCTGTTCTGCCGCTCTGCTCACTGATTCCCACGCTTCCCAAGTCGTAATGCGTTCCTTATAAGTGTTTCTGGCGATATCAAAAATCGCGCTTCCTAAAATAAGCCGCAAAGGCGGGTTCTCGCTATTCACCAGCTTCATAAGCGCTTCGGCAGCCAATGCAGGATCGCTATCTATCGAACTTTCCGCATACTGTTGGGCTAGCTCTTCTCGAAGAAAATGGTAAGCCTCTAATGGCTGGCTATAGCGCATCGTGCTGTATAAATCCGTCCAATACCCGCCCGGCTCCACGATCGTCAACTTCACCCCAAAGTGGGCTGCTTCCTGCGCCAACGCTTCGCTTAGGCCCTCTAGTGCAAATTTGCTTGCACTATACATGCCTGTCATTGGACCTGAGATTACTCCCCCTATGCTGGAAATTTGAATCAAATGCCCTGACCGCTGCTCACGCAAGTAAGGGAATACCGCCTGAGAAACCCATAGCGCCCCGAAAAAATTCGTTTCCATGAGATCTCTTGCATCGGCTTCGCTCAGTTCCTCGACCATGCCTAACGTCATCGTGCCCGCGTTGTTCACGACAATATCAAGACGCCCGAAATGCTCTACCGCCGCCTTTACGGTTGCAAATACAGATTCCCGCTCCCGGATATTAAGCCTTAAAAATAGCAGCGCATCTTGATATTGTTCTTTCAGTGTTTCTAACTTTCCAACGGTTCTGGCGACAGCTACAACCTGATCCCCTGCTTCTAGCGCAGCATTGGCAAATGCATAGCCCAGCCCCTTGCTGGCACCTGTAATCAACCACACGCGTCTCTTTTTATTCTTCCGATCTTCAGGCTTGAACAGCTCCTGCCTTGTCATAGGAAATCCCCCCTAACCAACATAAATAAACACAGACAATGCTCTGCCTGTGCCAACTATAATCGGATAGGAATATCCCTGTATAAGTCCATGTTCGAACAGCGCCAAAGAAGCCCTCGATAAAAAAACGCAGGCAAATCCTTGCGACACTCGCCAAGACATGAACTAGACGGCATATGGACAGACTTATCCCGATTACTCTGCTGACAGGCAGAGAAACAAAGAACCAATGAATGCAATTTGCATGGCTGGCTTATCGGGAACAATCTATCACACATAACCCTCCGTTCCTGTTAGATACCAATACTGTAACAAAGCTATCCGGAAATTTCAACCAATTGAAACTAACTAACACCTTCAACAATGCCTGTATACCAATCACAGTCTTCATGTTCCGTTTGTTAGGGCAGCGATGATGGAAGTCTTCATTTACTAGCAGATGCTGATTGTTTACTAGCTTTCCATTCTTCATAACGCTTTGTAATCGTCGGCTCGATCATGAGATAGTTTTCAGTTGAGTCTTCCACATGATAGATTGTCGGCAAGCCGTCCGCCAATATATTCGTGAAATCCTCAGCCGTATAGATATCGTTTTCAATGTTGAGGTATTCGCGGGCAAATGCGTCTGCCTCATCCGACAATTCTTTGGAACTCAATACGCCATCCCAATTTTGACGGTAGAATTGGGCGCCTGTCATTTCATCGCGTTTGACAAGCTCGATATCCCGCGCATCCTCTTTGCGGCTTTGCTTGCCCACCAGATCATTCTTGATCAGCCAGGTGACGAACATGCCCGTCGGGACATAGGCTTGAGCATGACTCAGTTCCTGAGGAAACTCGCCTTCATAATGCCATTTGGCTTTGTCGAACACATAGATTTCTTTCTCCGGGATCTGAAATATCACATCTGTTGGCTCTTCGATATAACCTTTATTGGTTAGTTCATCAACAAGCTCCTTCATCCGATCGATCGCTTCCTGCTTCGTGGGATAGGGTTCATATGTCGGATTCGCCGTCTTCTTATCGGGATATAACCGCCCTTTAATGATATTGAGAATACACACTGCCGCAGTTTCCGTAATTGCCAAATGCCGATAATCGGTAAACGTTTTGCGCTTGTTGGTTAGTACCATTTCTATCTTGTCCACATAATCACCTCACCGAAGAATGGGAAGTCCTGACGCTCCCACCATTATACCTCTAAGGATGAAAAGAAACGCGGAATTTTGACCTGTTCACTTAGAGGAGCTTAGGGAACTGTGTGTAGTTTAACAGATGATTCGAATATAGACTTTCAAATAAAAAAAAATCCCCTCCAGAAGGTATTGGTTGCTCCAATTACCTCTGAGGGGATGCCGTATATTTTCATATACTTTCTTCACATGGATGAAATCGAAATAAGCTCTATCTTTTCCCCGGATCGTACGGCTCTCCGAGTGCGGTTGGTCCGCTCGTACGCCCAACTGCGAAGAGCAGCACCAGCAAGGTCAACAGGTAAGGAAGCATGTAGAACACTTCGGTCGGTATCGTCTTCGCCCAATCATAAATAACAACCTGATCCTTGAGCGCTTGGGCAAATCCGAAGAAAATCGCTGCGCCAAACGCCCCTATTGGGTTCCACTTCCCGAAGATGACCGCGGCAAGGGCAATAAAGCCTTGACCGGAAATCGTGCTCTGCGCGAAGCTGCTATTCGCCGTTAAGGCGACCGTTGCGCCTCCTAGGGCAGCGATGGATCCCCCAACCAGAATGGATAACGTACGAAGGCGATTGACCTTCACGCCTGCCGTATCAGCTGCCCCGGGATGTTCCCCAACAGCGCGCATCCGCAAGCCAAGCGGTGTCTTATACATGACGAACCATACCACGAATACACAAATATAAGCGATATAGGTCGTTGGATATGCCGTAAAGAATGCTTTTCCGAAGAACGGAATGTCACTCAACAATGGGATGGACCATTTAAAAAACACCTCAATGATCGGCGTCTCCGCTGCTCCATCGAACAAGAGCTTTACCATGAAGAACGTCGAGCTCGCCGCCAGCAAGTTGACGACAATCCCGCTGATTACCTGATTTGCTTTAAATTTTATCGAAGCAAGTGCATGAATGCCGGAGAAGATCAGCGTGAAAATCATGGCACCGAGGAGACCTAACCAAGGCGAAGCACCGCCAAGCCCCGCACTCTCCGCATAATGCGTCGTAACCGCAGCAGCGAATGCTCCCGATATCATAAACCCTTCAAGTCCCAGGTTAATAACACCGGTACGTTCGACGATCACCCCGCCGAGTGCGGCAAAGATCAATGCCGTGGCAAACACGAATGTTCCATTCAATAGATTGGCTAGAATATCCATGGTTTACCCCTCCTCCCGCTTCGATTTGCGTTTGAACATCTTGATGAACATGCGGATGGCTCCTGGAGCTGCCGCGAAGAAGATAATGATACTGATTACCATCTTAATCACTTCAGGAGGCACATCAGCACCGAAGCTCATTCCTTGCGCACCATAATACAAGCCGCCAAATAGAGCTGCGGACAAGGTTACCCCAACTGCCGTGTTCATGCCGAGCAGGGCTACCGCGATTCCATCGAACCCAATGCCAGAAGTATTAGGCGTAATCGCCATATACTTAAATACACCGAGCACTTCGAACGTGCCAATCAAGCCGCCAAGCGCGCCGGAGATAAAGAACGTACGAATCGCAATCTTGGATACATTCATCCCTGCGTATTCCGCAGCATGCCTATTGTATCCTACTGCACGAATCTCATAGCCCTTCTTGGTTCGGTTCATATAATAGTAATAGCCGATAAGGATGAAGATGACGATGAAGAATCCCCAGTGAATACGAGCCCCGCTGAGCAGATCCGATAACCACGGAATCTGGATGTCAGCAGATTCATGGATCATTTGTGAACGGGAAGTGCCTGCTTCAGCCATGTACGATTTGATTGCAATATGACTAATATATAGGGCAATCCAGTTCAGCATGATGCACGAGATAACTTCATTCAACCCGCGTTTGACCTTGAATATGGCGACCAGTGCCCCCCATATTCCGCCGAACAAGGTTCCGACGAGTATCGCTACGATCCCATGAATGAATGGCGGCAATTCCAGCATATTTCCGACCATCAAGGCCCCGAGAGAGCCCATCACGATCTGCCCTTCCACCCCGATATTGAACATCCCGCCGCGGAATGCGATCGCAACCGCGAGACCTGATAGAATCAGTGGGACGATAGAACGCAGCGTTTCACCGATGTCATAGACACTACCGAAAATCTTATCTATCAACGAAGAATAGGCAAGCAATGGATCATATCCGCCAATCAGCATCACAATTGCGCCGATGACAATCCCGATCACAATGGAAATGACCGGTATCCAGATCGATTCTTGACGCAGAAGCTTGTTCACACGATTCAATTCGATTCGCCTCCTTGTCGTCTGCCCGCCATCATCAATCCTAGCTCTTGATCATTGGTTTCTTCCGGACGAGCTTCTCCTACGATTTGACCATTGAAGAGCACGATAATTCGATCAGCCACGTTCATGATTTCTTCCAATTCGAAGGATACGAGAAGTATGCCTTTGCCATTATCGCGTTCAGCAATGAGCGCCTTATGGACAAACTCAATCGCCCCCACATCGAGGCCGCGTGTCGGTTGCGCGGCGATCAACAGCTTGGGATGCCGATCAATTTCCCGCGCGATAATTAATTTCTGCTGGTTGCCTCCGGACATTGCACGTACCGGCACCTCATATCCGGGTATACGGATATCGAATGATCTCACGTATTTCTCGGCGAGCGTTAACGCAGCTTTGTGATCCATAAGTCCGCCCTTCGTCAATTCAGGCTTATCATAGGTCTGCAAGATTGCATTCTCCGGCACGGTAAAGTCCAACACCAGACCATGCTTATGGCGATCCTGCGGAATATGCGACATTCCAGCTCGGCCAACCTCACGCGGAGTCTTGTTCACGACATTGACGCCGTCCAACTGAATCTCGCCCGATTCTACACGCCGCATGCCTGTTAATGCTTCGATTAACTCGGTTTGACCGTTCCCATCGACCCCCGCGATGCCGACGATTTCACCCGCACGAACCTGGAAGGAGAGGCCGTCTACCGCAAATTGTCCATTATCCCTGCGAACGTGTAAGTTGTTTACGTTCAGAATAGGCTGCATCGGATTGGCTGGAGCCTTCTCCGTCTTGAACCGCACTTCGCGGCCCACCATCTTCTCAGCCAATTCTTGAGGGCTGGAATCCTTGACCATAACCGAGTCGATCACGCGCCCCCGGCGAATAATGGTGCACGTATCCGCAACCTCCATAATTTCCTTCAGCTTGTGCGTGATGATAATAATGGACTTGCCTTCACTCGCAAGCCGCTTCATAATGGCAAGCAGATCCGTAATCTCTTGAGGTGTCAGCACCGCCGTCGGCTCGTCCAAGATGACGATATCTGCGCCGCGGTACAGCGTCTTCAATATTTCTACCCGCTGCTGCATTCCTACTGAAATATGCTCAATCTTGGCAGCAGGATCCACATTTAGGCCATACTGCTCCGATAATTGCCGAATTTTAGCTGAAGCACTCTTCAAATCAGTTCTCAGACCGGATTTCGGTTCCATGCCGAGAATGATATTTTCAGTGACCGTAAAAGGCTGTACAAGCTTGAAATGTTGATGCACCATCCCAATCCCCAGCTCAATCGCCCGGTTCGGGGTATCCATAATCACGTCTTGTCCGTTGACCCAAATAGAGCCTTCTGTTGGCTGATACAATCCGAATACGATATTCATCAATGTCGACTTGCCCGCACCATTCTCACCAAGCAATGCATGAATTTCGCCCTTCTTCAAGGCAAAGCAGATGTCTTCATTCGCGACGACGTCACCAAATCGCTTTGTGATTCCTTTTAACTCCAATACCGTCTCTGTATGCACCATTAGACTTGGCTCCTTCCTCCTCCAGAAACAACCCCCCGCTGATTAGGCGAGGGGAGCTTTTCGGTTCCAATCGGTTCTTTGCTCTAAATTTCTGGTACGACAATTTCACCGTCAATAATTTTTTTGCGGTATTCTTCTACTTTCGCCAATACATCTGCCGGAACGTTCTTAGTGGATGTTGGTGCAATGTCAACACCATTATCTTTGAGACCCATGTTCGTCACTTTACCGCCTGGGAAGTTGCCTTCTGCTAGTTGCTTCGAGATTTCATAGACAGCGACATCAACTTTCTTGATCATGGACGTTAAGGTTACTTCATCGCCGAACGTCAGAGATTGGTCTTTATCTACCCCGATAACCCATACCTTTTGCCCTTGTGAGACACGCTCTTTCGCCTCGTTAAATACGCCGTTGCCTGTCAATCCTGAAGCATGGAAAATAATATCTGCGCCGTCATTGTACATCGTTGCCGCAGCGGATTTCCCCATATCAACGCGTGTAAATTGCCCTGTATAGTTCACGGATAATTGTGCATTCGGATTTACGGCTTTGATCCCTTCACGGAAACCGGCTGCGAAGCGTTGGATTGGAGGGATTTCCATGCCGCCGACGAAGCCAATTTTATTCGATTTGGTCATCAAGCCAGCGATTACCCCTACTAAGTAGGCCCCTTCTTGTTCTTTGAAGGAAACAGCTGCAACGTTTGGTACAACAATGGAGGAATCAATGATGCCAAGCTTCGCATCCGGGTTTTCTTTGGCAATTTGCGTTATGGCACCATCCAATGTATAAGCTGTCGCCCATGTGAGGTCATATCCGCCTTTGACGAATTGATTCAAATTTGGGATGACTTCAGAATCTTGTTTGGGTTCCGCGTATTTGACATCGTATCCAAAGTCAGCCTTCAACTTCTGCAATCCTTCCCATGCATTCTGGTTGAAGGATTTGTCATTGACGCTACCCAAGTCAGTAACCATACCGATTTTGAGCTTCTTACCGTCTGTTTCTCCAGTTGTGCCAGCTCCGCTCTTGGATTCATTCTTTGCACCACATGCGGTTAACACCATGGAAACCATCAATACGAATACAAGTATAAGATTCATCTTTTTCTTCATCTCTAGACCCTCCGACACATTATTTGTGAAAATCTATTTTCATTACCGGTAATGGGCTTCACTTGCCTTGAATTTCAGCCGCATCACGGTCATAATGAACAGTAAAAAGCTTCGTTTCAACACGGCTCTACTCTATGAATCTATCTTTTATGGACTAGCTTCAGTGATTTCAGTGATTTTCTAACATGCCACATATATTGGAAAGTGAGGGCATCTATGATGATTACAGACATAAGAAGCATTTCAATCTTTGAAGAACTATCAGATGAAGCAGTAGAGCGTATTATGCCTATGCTCAGCAAACGGCAATTCCGCAAGAATCAAGTTATTATCTACGAGAGCGATCATAATGGCGATGTGTTCCTTATTCGCTCCGGATCCATTAAAATATATAGCTTGTTCGAAGACAAAGAAATCATATATGGCGTTGCCTTCCCTGGCCATGTCGTCGGCGAGATCGAAGCCATCCATTATGATGATTACCGCATTGCCTCCATCGCTGCTATGGAAACCGTGCACACCTGGTATTTGAAGAAGCAAGATTTCCAGACCATTCTGGACGAGTATCCCAGTGTGCTGCGACGCTGTTACTGGCTGCTCGTAGAGAGCATCCGGATTCTCAATCGCAAAGCCCAGTACATCTCCTTCCTTGACACTCGTCTGAAGACGGCGAACCTCATCTATGACCTGTATTGCAACCTAGGACGGAAAGCTGAAGGTGAATCCGCTTACATAATTGGCTATAAATTAACGCATCATGTCATTGCCAATATGCTCGGCGTAACCCGCGAGTCCGTCTCCAAAGTATTAAAGGACTTCCAAGATGAAGGGATCATCTCGATTGAACAGAAAACGATCAAAATTGTTGATCTCCCTACGCTTCGCAGCATATGCGACCGTGTATGCTCTCATTCGCCTGACCAACGCAGGTGGTACACAAAAGCTGGAGACAACTCGATTATAGATGGAGCTTAGAAGAAGTTCAGTTAAACGCTGCACTGTTTTTTTGTAATCTACTTCACAGAAAAGCGATAGCTTGCATTACTGAATTGATGTGTACACGTATGATAGGGTATTGGAGTAAAGCGTTTTCATGATTTATGCGCTTGAAAATGAAAAAGGAGGTACGTTCCAATGAGTGTACATATTGAAGCTAAAAAAGGTGAAATCGCACCAGTTGCCTTAATGCCTGGAGATCCGCTGCGCGCGAAGTATATTGCTGAGACATTCTTGGAAAACGCGAAATGCCACAACCAAGTCCGCGGGATGCTTGGATTCACAGGGACATACAAAGGGAAGCCTGTTTCTGTGCAAGGTTCTGGGATGGGAGTTCCTTCATTCGCGATTTACGCAACAGAATTGATTCAAGATTATGATGTGAAGACCATCATTCGCATTGGAACATGCGGCGCGATTCAACATGATGTGAAGCTGCGCGACGTGCTTATCGCCCAAGCGGTATGTACGGATTCTTCGCTTAATACGAACCGGTTCCCGGGTTATGCATTCGCACCGATTGGGAACTTCGATCTGATCAAGACAGCGTACGATATCGGCATGGAGAAGAAACTAAATCTGCGTGTAGGGAACATCTTATGTTCTGATATCTTCTATACAGAGGACAATAACAAGGAAACGATGCTGAAGCTTGGCGCTTACGGCGTGTTGGCTGTTGAAATGGAGACTGCAGCATTGTACACGCTGGCGGCGAAGCATCAAATTAACGGACTTGCTATGTTCACAGTAAGCGACCATATCCTAACAGGTGAAGCGACAACAGCCGAAGAGCGGCAATTGACGTTCAACGATATGATTGAAGTCGCTTTGGAGACAACGATCCGCCAAGGGTAATGCTAGTTCACCTTAACCGTAACAAACCCGAATATAGGCGCATCAGGTATAAGCATACGCGATGCGTCATATTCGGGTGATGGCAATCAGTCTCACGGCACGTCCCCCTCTCCAACCATCCTCTCCGCCTAGTTTACCATATTTAGACAAAATTTTACACAAAAATCTTTTACTGTCTCACGATAAAATAGATCAAGAACAATACCGCAATCCCATACATGGCTGCCGTGACTTCAGAGCGCCGCCCCGTGACGATTTTGACCATCGGATAAGCAATGAAACCACATGCTATCCCATTCACGATACTGAATGATAACGGCATCACGAGCATCATCAGAAATGCTGGAAAAGCCTCCGTCAAGTCATCCCACTGAATATGTCTGACCCCTTGCATCATAAGACAGCCCACGATGATAAGCACAGGTGCAATCGCTGCATTCGGGATCAATTTCAAGATCGGAACAACAAACAATGCCGGAAGAAACAGCAAACCTGCGATAAATGGCGTTAATCCAGATCTCCCCCCAGCCGCAATGCCTGTTGCGGATTCAGCAACCGTAGTCGTCGGGCTGCATCCGAGCATGGATGCCGTAATGATAGATAATGCGTTGGCTTGAAATGAACGCTTGAACTTCGAATGGTCCGGCAGCATGCCTAACTGCGCCCCCATATTCGCAAAGAGAATGACCATCAACAAGGAAAATACGGCAATCCAGAAATGAAAGCTGCTCAACAGGCTAAAATCAAAAGCAAACAGCAGCTGCTCATACCCCGCCATGGAGAACGTGAAGCTATCCATTTTCGAGAAATCGACAATCCCAAGAACTCCCCCAATCAGTGTTCCTGCAATGATTCCAATCAGGAAGCTCCCCTTTACCCCGCGCAAAAACAGCGGTACTACGAGAGCAAGCGTCAATAGAGTCGTTAACGCATACGGATCGCTGAAGCTCGCCAATTGCACGAACGTACTCTCACTGGGCACGATAACGCCGCCATTTTTCAAGCCAAGAAATCCAATGAACAACCCGATGCCTGCCGTCAGGGCTCGTATCATCGATTCGGGTATCGTCTGCGACAAATAGAAGGCGCTTCTCGTCATCGAAATGCCAAAGAACAGAACACCTGCGATACAACTCGCTGCCAGTGCCTGCTGCCACGTCAGGCCGAAGGATGCCACCAACGTAAACACAAAAAATGCGTTATCCCCCATGCCTGGCGCCAGAATGAGCGGTGATTTCGCCCAGAATGCCATTAGCATGCATCCGACTATGGAAGACAGTACGGTCGCAATTGTCGCGGCTTCATACGGCATGCCCGCAATGCTTAAGATAGCCCCGTTAACCGCAATAATATAGGCAATCGTAATAAATGAAGTCAGACCCGCCAGCATTTCCGTACGTATATTGGTTTCGTTGTCCCGAATTTGGAACAGTTCCTTCGCTTGCACCCTCAATTCTCCTCTTCCTCCATCCAATTATTCCTGATTATTACTTACGGTCAAACCATGTTACAATAGTGCTGATCTCACTATGAAAGGATCTGAACGTATGATAGACATTGCTCAAATCCCACTTTTCTCTGAGATTCCACCTGGTGATTTAGCTGCACGTATCGCACCAATGCTTAAAGAACGTCATTATAAAAAAAATCATGTCTTCATGTTTGAAAATGACCATAGCGATGAGATCTTCATTCTTCGAACCGGCAAAGTCAAAATATACCGGATTCAAGATGGGAAGGAAGTTGTGCTCAGCATTCAACTCGCGGGTGAAATATTCGGCGAGGCCGAAGCCATTTCTGGCGATAACCATCGGATCTGCACCATCGAAGCGCTGGAACCGCTTATTGCCTGGCAGATCAGTAAGCCTGATTTTTTGCAAATCATTAAGGAATATCCTTCTGTTCTCCACAAAGCATATGGGATTATGTTTCAACGGGTGCGCGTCTTGAATCGCATGATCCGTTATATGACATTCTGTGATGTGCGAGCGAAAGTCGCCAATCAAATTATGGACTTATACTATAATTTTGGTCAAGAAGATGGAACCGCTTACAAGATTGATATGAAAATCAATCATGCCCTGCTCGGCAATATGGTGGGGATTACACGTGAATCCATCTCCAAAACCCTAAGTGACTTTCAGAGCGAAGGACTGATCGATATTCGTCAGAAATTTATATATATCCTCAATTTACAGAAGCTAGAGCAGATGTGCGAGGAAACAGAAGAAGTCCCTGCACTTCGAAAGTGGTAATGACCACGTTGGCTTACAGCCTAACTATATCAAAAGAACCGGAGGCGTATCAGTTACGCCCATAACGTTTATTTTGTGAACTGGATCATAAATGCAAAAACGCTCCACCTCGCTTATCGCTTGGTGGAGCGTGATAACAACTAGTCTCATAATTTCGGCTCCATAACGAGATATTTCAGCTATGGCTGCCTTCTGCGGCCATGGCACTCGCCTTCGTTGGATGGACGGTTCCAAACGGATGCTTGGGCGGGCCATAGATCGAGTAGAGTTTAAGCGGTCTATTCCCGATGTTGATGATATTGTGCCATGTGCCTGCCGGGATCATAATGGCATAATTACCATCGACGTGCTGCTCGAAGTCCAATTTCTCCT
>Ga0209566_100490_pt1 | contig 27730 bp, 24 predicted proteins | sample Araplavi_mTSA_r2_2_FD_184287 | JGI IMG/M metagenome (GOLD analysis project Ga0209566, IMG submission 184287) | Arabidopsis root microbial communities from North Carolina, USA - plate scrape CL_Cvi_mTSA_r2 (SPAdes) (version 2) | ecosystem: Host-associated > Plants > Roots > Endosphere | place...
TGGGGCCCCATTGAGTGTTTAAATCACCATCAATCACTCTCATAGCTGTTTCATTATCAAGGTTATTACTATCTACTACCGTCGTACCTTTAGGCGGCATTAAACCTTCCATAGTGTCGACTTTACTGCTCGCAAATGCCGAGATTGGGAATACTACTAACAAGACCAATACCAATAAAACCGTTAGATGTTTTTTCACTTCATATCTCTCCTTAATATCAACTGCTACGAGAATACAATGAAAAAAGATGAATGTCTAAACATATGTTTACTTATTATTTAATTCATTACAAATACTTCTATAAAAAAATAAAGTCGGCAATTAACCGACTTAAAAAAATCATTTGTAGACTATTATATTTAATGCCACAGCAACTCTTCTTACAGCGTTCCATCGTAACTTCCTATATGTTTTCTCGCTAATTGGTGGGTCAACAGGTTCTGCATGATGTGCTAAAAGAATCAGAGCTTACTCATTCGTATGCGATGACGGCTGGCGCCTCTATCAAGGATATCCAATCGTCGGCATTATACGAAGACCGGTGAAGCACTAGCACCCGCAAAGCAAATACAAACATCAGCACCACCGGCAGTAACGCCAGCCAAACGAATTCCAGCACCACTGCTTCAAAATCGAAGCCTGCCTATTCGAGCACGCTGCAATGGTCCGAATTTTTCGATAATGAGAAGCAGAACACGCCATCGGACAAATTCTGGGATCTCTCCGGTCAGCAGGTTACGATTAAAGGATATATGGGAGAAGTGCTGTCATTCGATAAGCACTGGTTCTTGCTCATCCCGGCACCAGGTGCAGAATGTCCCTTCGACAATGGAGACGAAACGTACTGGAACAAAATCATGATGGTATTCGTTCCTTCCGACACCAAGCTTCGATATACGTCCGGCGCATTGGAACTGACCGGTACGCTGGATGTTGGCATTAAGATCGATGAGTCCGGCTACAAGACGATGTTCCGGTTATACGATACCTCTTTCAAAGAAATCAAAGAATAATGAAACGTACTTGGACAGCTGCCCCAAAGCAAATGGTAGGTCATTCGACCTTGTCCGATGTAGTCGGCCAGATGGATTTCATGCTAAAATAGTCATGATCTTCCTACTGTTGAGGAGCCATGTGCATGAATGAAATGAACCAGCTGTTCGAACAGCATTTTGACAGCTTAGAAGCAGTTGCGGATTTGGTCAGTGATCTGCTTCATTGCCCTGTCACAATTGAAGATGCCGGACATAAGCTGCTTGCCTACAGCACGCATCAACCCGGCACGGATCCTGCGCGGATCGCAACGATTATCGGACGGCGCGTCCCTGAGCAAGTCATCAGCGCATTATGGAGAGACGGCACGATGCAGCGGCTCATGTCCAGTCTAGAACCGATACGTATCCAACATATCGACGAGGTTGGCCTCGGCAATCGCTTGGCGGTTGCCATCCGTCATCAACAGGACATTATCGGCTATATATGGGTGCTCGACAGTGAACAATCACTGCCAGAAACAGCTCTCCAGACATTGTCACAAGCTGCTCAGGCTGCCAAGGCCAAGTTAATGCAGCATCAGCTGCACAGCAGACGCCAGGATCAGCATAAGCATGATTTCTTCTGGCAACTCTTAACCGGACACCACACCTCAGAGCAAGCCATTCGGGAGCATGCGGCACGACTCGGCATTTCGTTCCCTCCTGAATATTTCATATGGATGATACAGTTCAGTACACCTATCCAAGAGAAGTTATATCGTCACATTCATTACACGCTCAAAACAACTCAGCATATGCGCATGCTGCTTCATGTCATTGATCATGATCGGCTTATTATGATGTCTGCGCCCTTGCTGTCATCACATGTAAATAGTTCTGCCAATCTGTACAAGGAACCGTGTCAACAGCTTATACTGCATATGAAGCAGCGATTCGGCGCCTCACCAGTTCGCAGCGGAGCAAGCACTCTATCCTCCTCGTTCCTGCTCGTATCACGGTGCTATGAAGAAGCCATGACAACGCTCAATCTAAAAAAAGCATTCCCTGATGAATTAGATTCTGTACATAGCTATGGCGAACTCGGTTATTACCGTCATTTGCCCTTATTGATCGAACAGCATACTGCACATTCTGCCGCACGAGGATCACAGCAGACTTTTCAACATATAGGCTTAGAGAAGCTGCGCATGTATGATGCTGAGCATGCAAGCGGACTCGTACATACCATTGAACAATTTCTTCGTTATGACTGCAATGTGAAGAAGACAGCGGAAGCCTTACATATTCATACGAATACCCTCATGTATCGATTAAAGCGCATTGCAGAAGTCGGCGGTGTCGATGTCGACAGCATGGATGAGAAGATGTCGCTATTTTTGGAATTAAAATTGCATCGATTGGCAACGATAAACAAGGACAACGAATCTACGTAACACGTCATCCGTTGCCAACCTTCCCTGCGATCGATTACCCGATACGCAATTGTCCCTGGCTTTGTGGGAATTACACAAGGACAGGGTATTTTTTTTGGAGCTGACGACAAAGCGCTGGCGGGAGCTACGAATTATACTTTAATTGGATAACCAAACAGGTTCAGGATATTTGAGGAGGATAAGCAATGATTATCGGAGTTCCCATGGAGATCAAAAATAATGAAAATCGCGTTGCGCTCACCCCAGCTGGTGTAGCTGCATTCCATAAAGCCGGCCACCGTGTCATCATTGAACATGACGCTGGAATTGGAAGCGGTTTCGACAATGCCTCATATGAACAAGCAGGTGCCACTATCATTCCTAGCGCTGCTGAGGTATGGGCACAGGCCGATATGATTATGAAGGTGAAGGAGCCTTTATCATCCGAGTACGGTTACTTCCGCCCGGGGCTTATCTTATTCACGTATTTGCATCTAGCAGCTGAGCCTGAACTGGCTCGCGCATTAATCGAGCATAAAGTTACTGCAATCGCCTATGAGACGGTTGAAGTCAATCGCACGCTGCCTCTGCTCACACCAATGAGTGAAGTGGCAGGCCGCATGTCAGCCCAAATTGGGGCACAATTCCTCGAGAAGCCGCATGGCGGCATCGGAATCCTGCTTGGCGGAGTACCTGGCGTACGACGCGGCAAGGTTACGGTTATTGGCGGCGGTGTTGTCGGAACGAACGCTGCCAAGATCGCAGTAGGTCTTGGAGCAGATGTTACTATTATCGATATGAACGCAGATCGCCTGCGCCAGCTGGATGATCTATTCGGCTCGAGTGTGAATACCTTAATGTCGAATCCACTCAATATTGCTGAAGCGGTAGCCGAATCCGACTTGGTCATCGGTGCAGTTCTTATACCGGGCGCTAAAGCGCCGAAGCTCGTAACAGAAGCGATGATTCGTTCTATGCAGCCTGGTTCTGTTGTCATCGATGTCGCCATCGATCAGGGTGGTATTTTCGAAACGGTTGATCGCATTACCACTCACGACGATCCGATATACGTCAAGCACGGTGTCGTTCATTATGCTGTCGCGAATATGCCAGGTGCTGTTCCGCGCACATCAACGATGGCGCTCACGAATGTTACTGTACCTTACGCATTAAGCATCGCGAACCTCGGACTTGGCAGAGCATTGCAGAACAGCCAGCCGCTCATGCGCGGCGTCAATACTGCAGGCGGTGCGATCACATACGAAGCGGTAGCCCGCGACCTCGCACTTCCGTATGTGCCTGTCGAAGAGGCGCTCCATAATGCAAGTGTGATTTAATAACAGGATTGTACGGCAACAAATGGGTTTCCTCTCCCCCTCAGGAGATATCATATTCCATGTTCTGTATGTGGGACGCTCAGCAATTGGGCGTCTATTTTTTTTGGAATTGAACAGCCTATAAAAGTAAGCTTAGAAAACACAAGAGGTCAACAACCAATGCTTAATTGGCATGTTGACCTCTTTCATTACGTATTTCATTCATTATGCATTACGCTAAACCGAACCCATGCACCAGCCCAAAGCCTAGCAGGGACAGCAGAATGGAGCCAATGAATCCCGCCGCGAACGACCTCATCCCAAGTCTGCGGAATGAGACAAGATCGACATTCAAGCCGAGCCCCGCCATCGCCATGGCAATCAGCATGTAGGCCGCAATGACGATATATCCTGCAATCTGTTCTGGAACGATCCCTAGTGAATTAAACCCGCTGACGAGCAGGAATCCAAGGATGAACCATGGAATCGGTACTTTGGCTTTCTCCGTCCGAGCACCTGCTCCTGCTTCCTTGCGGCTATCACGTGATGACCAGATGCCGATCAGAATAGCGACAGGAACTAGCAAGGCTACACGCGTAAGCTTAACAATGACCGCCATATCGACCGCTGCGCTGCCCCCTGGATCTGCTGCTGCAATGACATGGGCAATTTCATGCAATGTCGCACCGGCAAAGATCCCATATCCGTTATCCGACAAGCCAAGTACCGGAAACAAGAACGTGTATACTAATGTAAAAATAGTGCCCAATATCGCAACCATCGCTGCACCGATTGCCGTTTCTTCGTCCTTGGCTTTAATTTGCGGCGCTATAGCTACCACAGCCGCCGCACCACAAATCGCGGTTCCACACGCTGTCAATATACCGAGCCTTTTATCAACCTTGAACAATCTCGTAAGTCCATATACGACCGACAAGGTAAATACAATGACGATAACCGCCATCATGAATACTTTAGGGCCTGCACGTACTATATCCATAAGGTCTAAGCGCATCCCGAGCAAGATAATGCCGAGGCGGAGCAGCTTTTTACTCGAAAAATTTGTTCCTGCAACAATTTCCTGCGGCACCCCGATGGTAGCACGCCACGCGATACCGATCAGAATGGCGATCACAAGCTGTCCCATGATGCTTAGGAAAGGCAATCCCGCAAGCAGCTTCGCTGCAACCGCAATGATGAGCGTTAGCGCGATGCCGAGCGCAAATCCTCTATATTGTTTATTTCGCTTCGGCTTGGTGGCCAGAAGAACTTCCCCGTTATTCATATCCATCCCCCGTCTCTAAGCAGGCGTAACCTGATGCTTACGATGAATACTATATATGGCTTCGCTCGTGAGGGGAAATACGGATATGCAATCCCTAGCATAAGGAAAACTTATTGTCGGGTTATTCAACTATAACAATAGCAGAACAATAGCAGCAATTTGAAGCCACGATGTAGCACTTTGACCATTCGCCAGCTTCCATAGGATACATACAAAAATACCCCCAAGGCATTCTTCATATCATTCGATATAAGAACTTGTCCTTAGAGGTGCTTGAATGGTCTCATATTAAGGGCAGTCTAGACTACTGTGTTCGAATGAAGGTTCAAATATATATTCTGACTGTAGAAAATTATGGTATGATACATGGGTACAACTGATTCGGCATGAAGGGCGGTCGGCTAGTCTCCCTGACGGGAGGTGATGCCCATGACAGTATTCGAAGCACTAACGCTAATGATTAGCTTTGGTACGCTTATCGTGATGCTGTTATCGTTTAATAAACGGAAATAGACCGCCCCATAGCAAGGTATCGGTCTATTTCATGTCCGTCTTTGCAGCCGACCGTTCTTACATGCGGCCGTTGTGCAGGGATCGTGTTGGTAGCACGATCCCTTTATTCATTGTATCGCTGTTATTACATATTATACCTGATTGCTGCAGCTTAGCAACTTGAAATATAACACCTATCATTTAAGAACTGCTTCTGCCCAACCTTACGCTGTCAGGCTATGATCAGGTAAACGTATAACTTCGACATCAAGAGTGGAGGATCATGAACTGGAAATGAGCAAAGCAATCTTACATTTAGAAGGGTTGTCCGTATTGTTAGGATGCATCTATTTTTACGATTACTATCATTTTAGCTGGCTGTTGTTTTTTGTTTTGCTATTTGTTCCTGATGTATCCATGATCGGATATATACTAAGTAATAAAGCAGGGGCAATTATTTATAATGTATTTCATACCTACTGTGTGACGCTCGGAACCATGATGTGTGGAATCCTCTCATCCAATCAGACTGTCTTAGCAGTGGGGATCATATGGACAGCCCATATTGGAATGGATCGCATGTTTGGATTTGGGTTAAAGTACACGACAACATTTAAAGATACTCATTTTAACCGACTATAGTTAAGTAAAGAATCAACGGAGGATCGTTAGCCAAATGATCGTAGATACAATGAAGGTATATGTAACGGTCGTGGAGCAGCGTAATTTCTCGCGGGCCGCAGAACTGCTCCATCTCTCACAGCCTGGCGTCAGCCAGCATATCCGCAACTTGGAGCAGGAATTCGGCGTGCAGCTCATCCATCGCTCGCCTAAGCATGTGAAGTTGACCGAAGCTGGAGAGATATTATATAAGCATGCGAAGGAGATGATCGCCCGCTATGAAGCGGCACGCGAGGATATCGGGCTGCTGCGGGATGAGGTGACCGGATCGCTGCGCATCGGAGCTAGTTTCACAATCGGAGAATATATATTGCCACGCATCGTGGCTTCATTCGCACGCCAATACCCGAGCGTAGATGTTCAAGTAACCGTAGCCAATACGGAGCAAATTGCACAGTCCGTACGTGCGAATGAGCTGGACATCGGACTCGTAGAAGGCAAAATCGAATATACAGATCTTCAGCTCGGCACTCCGTTCATGGAGGATGAGATGGTGCTCGTTGTACCTCCAAACCATTCGTTTGCTTCCCTGCCCACCATCAAGCCCCGCATACTGCATGACGAGGTATGGGTGCTGCGTGAGCAAGGCTCGGGTACAAGGGCGTACAGTGATCAATTCATGAGCGATCTGAAACTGCACATCAAGCGTTCCTATGTATTCAACAGCAGTCAAAGTGTCAAGGAAGCTGTCATGGCCGGACTCGGGATTGCAATGCTCTCTTATTGGGTCATTCGCAAAGAGCAAGAGCATGGTGATCTGCGCTTGGTGCATGTAAAGGGCAAGAGCGTCAAGCGAGCGTTCCACATTCTTCAGGACAACAACGCTTCTGCCACGATGGCCATGACGATGTTCATCGACCAGGTAAGGCATTTCCAAATGCGGTAATCCGATCTTATCTGGCCGCCAATGCAGCTAAGCATGCTGGAAGCTCAATCATGCTGTGGATGACGAAATCAGGTCTAATTTGCGCCGGCAGTACTGTACACTCGTCATCCCCGAACAGCTCCTTGTGCAAGCTCTGACATTCCCGCTGAAGCTGCTGGCTGCATAGCGTCAAGAAGATCTGTTCATGCACGCGCTGTTCAGGAGCGAGCTGATGCAGTTCCTGTGGAAGCATACGGTTTACCAGGATAGAAGCTGCTCCAGATTGATTCGCCATGTACACATCATGATCCAGCCGATCCCCAACATGTGCAGCGATTGCACCATGCTGACGGACAGCACGAAGCATATGCGCATCAGGTTTGCCGCCGCCCGCAATCTCCGGTGTAACGATAAGCTCGAAATATGCGGCAATGCCAAGCGCTTTGAGCACAGGATATTGATATTTATAGTATCCGTTCGTCGCAACCGCCAATCGATAGCCATCCTGTTTCAACTGCTCCAGAACGGTCTTCACCCCTTCTTCGAGCAAATAGATCTTCGTCGGCGGCTCTGCATGCTTGCGCACGAGTTGTTCTACTTGAATATCTATACTTGGAGACACACCGAGTTCAGCAAGGACTACTCTCACCATATCGTCCCAATCGTAGGCTGCAACTGTCTCACCAGCTTCCATTCGCTTCCGATGTTCCGCATGAAGAAGCTTCCCCATATCGAAACTCGTGTCATCGTACGCTTCCAAATCCGTACGCAATTGCAATTGTTCCCGTACAACATTTGTAATCTCCGGAAAGATCCATGCAGCAAATGGATTCTGCATCAATGTCCCATCTAAATCAAAGGTAACCCAGCTGCTCATCCGCTCGCTCCTCCCCTAATCCCGTGCCTTGCGCAAAGTAAATATGAATATAGGATAATGATTCCTTTGATAAAAAGGCAACCGCTAAACCATTACCCGAACCAAACCTTACTCAGCCGCTCAACACCTTCTCTTATCTGGTGCAGACTGAGTCCACCGAAGCCAATGAGCAAGGATGGCATCTCGTCTGCTTCTTGCTGAATTCGATAAGTCGAGGTCGGATACACCTTGACTCCAACAGTTCTTGCCGCATCAATTAATTGCTGCTCATGATGTTCGTGCTTCACTTGAAGCACGATGTGAAGTCCAGATTGCTGACCAATGACGCGGACTCGATCGCCCATTACTTTTTTAAGGGCTGTCAGCAATGTGCTGTGCTTCTCTTGATACAGCTTGCGCATTTTCCGCAGATGCTTGTCCCAATGCCCTTCTGTCATGAATCGCTCCATTGTCATCTGATGCAGCTTCGAAGCCGTCTGCTCATAAGCAGAGAATTCAAGCTTATACCGCGTTAGCAGCCATGGAGGAAGCACCATATAGCTTAGGCGTATGGAAGGAAGCAGAGACTTGGAGAACGTTCCAACGTAGATGACCCGACCATGCCCATCCAGCCCTTGCAGTGAAGGGACAGGCTTCGCGCCGTACTTGAACTCCCCATCATAATCATCTTCGATAATAATGCTTCTCCGCTCATTCGCCCATTGCAGCAACTGCATCCGCTTTGCAATAGACATCACCATGCCCTGTGGAAACTGATGCGACGGCGTTACATATACCGCACCAGCATTCCGTTCTCTTAGCTGCTGTACAGATATGCCTTCAGCCTCCAGCGCAATCGGCTCTATCTCGAAGCCATGATGATAGAATATGGCCCGCGCCCCGTCATATCCCGGCTCCTCCATCGCAATCGAACGCGTATCTTGGCGAATCAGCTGACAGATAAGCATGAGCAGCTGCTGGATGCCAGCCCCCATCACAATCTGCTCCGGCGTGCAGCGCACTCCCCTTGATTGGTACAAATACTGAGCAATGGCCCTCCGCAATCCCGCTTCGCCCTGACGGTGTCCGTACTGCAGCGCCTCATCCTGCCTATATCGAAACAAATCATTCGCTAACTTCCGCCATACGATTAACGGGAACTTCTCCCTATCTACATTGCCATGGCGGAAATCAATCTCAATTTCTGCATCCTTATCAGATCCATCCCTGTCCTCCAGCGATACGGAAGTTGGTAATGGCTGCGTCGGCTCTCGTTCAAGCGTTCCTGTGAAACCTCCTGCTGGCTCTGGTTCAGATCCTCTATCCCCAAGCTCTGCATGCTTCACATCCCCTTCAATCGGCATAACAAACAAGCCAATTCGGGAGCGAGTCTCCACATACCCTTCTGCTATCAACTGCTGATAGGCTGCCTCAACCGTATTGCGGCTCACCTGCAAATGAACAGCCAGTGTTCGGATCGAAGGCAGACGCGTACCTGCTACTAACGTTCCGTTCACTATCTGCTTCGCAATATAACTGTACAGCTGTGCATACTTCGGCTCTGTTGCATGATCATCGATATGTGGTGTCAGTTCAAGCATATTCATTTCACCTCTGTCCCCATCCAAATCTATAAATCTGCCACTTATCAACAGGACAGATAGTCAGTACAATAATACCATTATTTCGTAATGACAGGAAGGAAGATCAGATGGCTAGCGTATGGTTCAGCTATGTATTACTCGGGCTGTCTCTCTCAGCCCCCGTCGGCCCAATCAGCATTGCACAGATTAAGGCCGGGTTAAAAAATGGATTCTGGAACGCTTGGTTCTTAGGTCTTGGCGCAATGAGCACAGATGTCATCTTCATGCTGCTTATCTATTATGGAGCCACCTCGTTCCTAACAACGCCGCTCGCCAAACTGATTCTATGGATTGCAGGGTTCATATTGCTGCTGTATCTTGGATATGAGAGTATTCGCGAGGCTAGATCTACAGTACAGATCACAGATTCTGATGCCAAGAAGGAGCATGTCGGTTCTTCTTTTTTATCGGGCTTCTTGCTGGCGTTATCCAACCCGCTTAACATCGTATTCTGGATTGGCATATACGGCTCGGTAATGGCATCGACCATAGATGTAATAGGCAAGCAGGATACCTTGCTGTACAGCAGTGCGATCATTATCGGTATTCTCATATGGGATCTGTTCGTCGCAATCGTGACTCATGTCAGCCGCAAAGCCGTCACGCCACGCCTTATGCAATACGTATCGATTGCCGCAGGGATTGTATTTATTGGCTTCGGCATCTATTTCGGCTATTCCGCCGTCCAACAAGCCCTCTCATTCTTTTAAATGCTATCACTTCCGCTGGATCGACTAGCGATTATCTTATACATACAAAGGAGACAGTCACACATGCACTTCATTTTCGATATCGATGGTACAATTTCATTCAAAGGACAGCCGGTCTCTGCACCAATTATGGACTGCTTGGCACGCATTCAAGAAGCTGGACATGTCGTCGGCTTCGCGTCTGCCCGCCCGTGTCGGGATATGCTGCCCGTGCTTGATGAACGCTTTCACCAAAACCTGCTTATCGGCGCCAATGGCGCCATGACCTATTTCAAGGGAGAACGTCTTGCAAGCAGCCCGCTTCCCCAATTAACTTCAGATACAATCATGAGCTTGCTGGAGCAATATGGGGCTTCATATCTCGTAGACGATGAGTGGAACTATACACATAACTTGGAGGATTCACATCCCTTCCTGTTCAATGTCGATCCACTGCGATTGGCAGCTCATGTACCGATGAACGAAATTCACAGCACCATTAAAATTCTTGTTCTAGGCAGCAATCGCTTAGAGGAACTCTCTGAAAAGCTTAAGTCATTGGATACAACGCTTCACTATCACTCTGCGGAAGGCATTCTGGACATGACTAACGTTGGAGTTAACAAAATGGCTGCCCTGCGCTCATTCGGTATTAACCCTGGTCAATTCGTCTGCTTCGGCAACGATATGAACGATATTCCGATGTTCGAGCAAGCTGGATACGCTGTTGCCATTGGCAGCTTCGATAAGCTGCTTCCACACGCATCGTGCAGCATTCCAGTTGGCGACGATACCGAAGATCGCATTATCGCTAAGCTCGAAGAGCTGGCGTTCGGGAATGGGATTCCTCTGCGCATACAGCAAGGTATAGCTTGTGATTGATAAGTCGCGCTACGATTTCCCGTTATTTGAATAAAACAAATAAACAAAAGGCCGAGTCCAAGGAGAAATGGTTTCCCCTTTAACTCGACCTTTTTTATCATAACCAGAGATATCTCACTATCCGTATAATAATCTACTATAATGCACAATCCCATTTCTAATCCTTAGCTAATGTAACGTGCATGCATTCCATTCTATTTCAACAGATATGATACATATTCCTTGACACCATTCTGAATCGCAGCTTCTTCTGCGCCCATCGCGCCATGGAACACAAATGCCGGCAAGTATGTCATGCCTAGTAAATTGCTCGTTGCTTGGAACGGCTTCAGCAGCTCACTCATGGAGTAATGATTGAAGCCGCCTGCTTGATACTTCTCTTGCGGACTTCCCGTCGATACAGCCAGCATCAGCTCTTTGCCACGCAAGCGACCGCCACCGGGGCCATATGCCCAGCCATATGTAAGCACACTGTCCAGCCATTGCTTCATCAATGGCGGCGAGCTGTACCAATAGAATGGGAACTGCCATACGATACGATCATGGCTTTCACACAATGCCTGCTCCTTCTCGACGTCGATTTGTCCATTTGGATAAACCTTATACAGCTCGTGTACGGTGATGTTATCATGCTTGCGAAGCTCTTCGGCCCAAGCACGGTTCACGTTGGATGCATCCAAGTTGGGATGTGCAACAATGACAAGTACCTTCATGACATTCCTCTCCTTCTGTCTCTAACAAGTATCACACATATATCACATCTATTTTATCATACATAAGTCATTCATTACATAATCAGCAAGTGCCAACAAACTGCAATCATCCATGTTCTTCAGTTCGTTTGATATCGGAAAGATATCGGCTGCCCATGCTCCTCTATTGTAAGCGAATCCCCCCTCTCACAGCATTTCAATATGGATGTCTTCCTAACGAATGGCACATTAGCGATATCATACGAATTGCACTATACTAAATGAAGTATAGACACCAAAGGGGGATACACATGTCAACTTCAGAACAAACGACAACCTTACCGTGCCCAGCGGGAACATCACGATCTACTGCCTCCCCAGCCACTATACTTGAGCACCTAGAACACGAATCTACTACGGGGACAGCTCCTTCTACTGCTTGTCCCATCGAGCATACGATGGATATCATCGGAGGCAAGTGGACTTTTCTTATATTGCGTGAATTGTTCTACGGTACGAAGCGGTTCGGAGAGTTGGAGCGCTCGCTCCATGGAATTAGTCCGCGCACACTGTCACTCCGATTGAAGGAACTGGAACAGCGGCATATTATCCAGCGGACTGTATTCTCCGAGATCCCACCGCATGTTGAATACTCGTTAACCGAGATGGGGCTAACGCTCCGTCCTATTTTCGATGCGATGAAGGACTGGGGAACCACATGGAATGTGATGGGAGATACTCACGAGTGAATGCTACCCATATCGCACATGATCAGAAAGCCTGCCTGTGTGGCCCTTGGGCATGTATCTCTTATCGATGCATCGGTTAACTAACGCACCATACATCCACAACCTTCCAATATACATATGGGAATGCGAAGGTGTGATCTTGTCCATGCGTTCGAGTATAATAGAGAGGCAGACATCCGATCTGTACAGATGAACATCATCACCATCATGCACATAGGAGGCGATAGCATGTTAGTCGTTACGAACACTATCCGAATTCAAGAGGGATTCGGCAAGCAAGTGGCAGAGCGATTCGCGCAAGCCAAGGGCGTTCAGCAAATGAGCGGATTCATTCGCATGGAGGTATGGCTTGGAGCAGGTCAAGAGGGCGAAGAGGAATTGAAGGTATGTACAGTGTGGGAGAACGAGGAGTCATTCCGCAACTGGACTTCTAGTGATACCTTCCGCGAATCTCACCGGGGTGCGAGCGACAGCAAGCAGTACATGCTCGGCGCTTCCTTGAACAAATATGAGCTTGTTGTTAGTCATAACGGACAAGCATAAACATCTGAAGGAGATTATTGAATATGAAATTACAAGATCTTACGAACAAAACCGCACTGATTACGGGAGCAGGCAAAGGAATTGGCAAAGCGTTAGCTGAATCGCTGGCACAAGAAGGTGTGCACCTTGGTCTCATCGCTCGAACTAGCGCTGACCTTGAAGCACTTCAAGCTGAGCTGACTGCAAAATATGATATTCGCGTCGCAATCGCTACAGCTGACGTTGCGGTACAAGATGATGTAAACCGCGCTGTTGCCTCCCTTACAGAGCAATTGGGTGCTATTCACATCGTTGTCAATAATGCAGGCATTGCGAAATTCGGCAAGCTTGTCGACATGGATCCACAAGAGTGGGAACGCATCATTCAAGTTAATCTGATGGGAACTTACTATGTAACTCGTGCCGTGCTGCCTGCGATGATCGAGCAGAATGAAGGCAGCATTATTAATATCTCCTCGACAGCTGGCGAACGCGGCTTCGCTACTGGTTCTGCTTATAACGCTTCTAAGTTCGCAGTGATGGGCTTAACCGAAGCGCTCATGCAGGAGGTGCGTAAGCACAATATCCGCGTGACTGCATTGACGCCAAGCACAGTAAATACAGATCTCGCGGTAAATGCAGGTCTTAACATTGGCGACGAAGATCGCATGATGCAGCCAGAGGACGTAGCGGAACTGGCCCTTGCGGCTCTTAAGCTTCCACAACGTGTATTCGTGAAGACTGCTGGCATTTGGACAACAAATCCACAGTAATTCGAATTATCAATTATCTATTTCATTGCAGCACTTGCAGGCTGGTCGTGGAGAATACTCCTATGACCAGCCTTTGTTATGCATGAAGCCAGCATATCTGTGCAGCTTCCACTTGCCATTTAGTCCCGTCCTGCCTCAACAAGCTTCTCCGCTACAAGAAGAGGATGAATATGGAATGGAGTCATATGATCGCCATGCGCTGTAATAAGCCGGAACATCCCAAGTCGGCTTGACATATGAGGGTGCCAGCCATACTGTTCTCCTTGCGGAAGTGCGGTATCATCCGTCAAATACAAGTAGCTTTTGGGCATAGATAAACGATAGAATTCCGTCAGATCCAGCTTCTCGAATAATGGCCCCGCAGGCTCTGGTGTAACGGTACAATAAATTTGAAACGCTAATTCAATACTTGCATTGTTCATAAAGGTCTCTCTCCATACGGCGAAGGGCAGCATGATCGTATTATCAGATGACTGCTGCGCCAACTGAATCCACTCCTGCTTGCCTTGGGGAGGAATCTCATCCGCCGTGCTGTATCCATTGCGTACCACGAATGCATCCATATATACAAGGCGCCGAACACGGTCAGGCACAAGCTCCACTACCTTGCTAATCACCGTTCCACCGAAGCTGTGACCAACAAGAACAATATTCGTAAGCTGATGATGAATAATACATTGAATGACTGTGTCCACATACATGGCGTGGGTTACATTCTTGTTCCGATCCATTCCATGCCCTGGCAAATTCGGCGTATAGACGGTATGCCCCATGCCATGAAGAACTTCAGCCGTCTTCCACCAATAACTCGAGTCCCCCCACGAGCCGTGAACGAGCACAAATGTTATGGATTGACTACACCAATTCATATCTCTTGCACCATCGTATGCATACTGTGTCTGTATATTGGCATAAGATGACTGGCTCCCTGCCGCAACTCCCCCGTTCATTCCCTGATTCATAGCCGTTCCCCTCTCCCCTCGTTGATCAAACATCGATTCCTTACCTACAAAAGAACCCTATTTCCATATGTATGAGCAACAGAAGGTAATAAGCATATATGCCGATACTTGAAGTGTAACCCTTATGATTCCACCCTGTGATCGCATTAGAGATATGAAGCTTCATAAAATAAGCACAAACCGAGGATAAACAAACAAAGACCGCGTTCAACAACCGTGAACGCAGCCTTCTCTCAACCTTTTACGACCGGCAAAATAAAATGTGAGGGATACTCCGTATTTCGAAATATTGTCTGTGTGGCAAGCTTCAAATCCGATATCGTCACATCCCCAGGCGGGATCATACTATTTGGATTCCGATCGTATGTCGGGAACAAGGAGCTCGTAATTTCTAACCGAATCGCATGCCCTTGTTGAAAAACGATAGAGGTTGGTCCGAGAGAAATGTCATAAGCGACCACCTCTCCTGGAACTACTGGCTCTAGATGAGCCAACGAATGTCGATAAGCTGTACGTACAATGCCTTCAGCAATGTTGTACGCCCTTCCATCTGGATAGACATCAATCAATTTAGCAACGAAGTCGGTATTGACTGCTGTCGTCGCCGCATACACCCTAGCGACAACTTCCCCAGCAACGGTTACTGATCTATCAAGAGGCTCTGTCGTATAGACAAGCACATCATTGCGGACTTCATTCGCTTGCTGCAGCTTCGGCCCCATCGGAGTCAGGTCGGGCACTGCACCCGATCGCCCTCCAAGCGCAGGAACCGGAATGAGCGGATCATAGATGTATGTATCTGCAAGCTGCGGGTCGTCAGACGGCGTGTCCTGCGACAGTCGACCGTCTCCATTTATGGAGTTGGCCCGATCTCCATGCAAATAATATTTCGTTAGCTCCACCTGAGTGGGCGGCCAAGTCTGAGTATGCTTCCACTGATTCGATCCCATCTCAAAGTAGCAAATCTTGTTCCACGATTGCAGTGCATGCTCATCCCCCTTCAGCCACCTATCAAACCATGTCAGTTGCCACTCATTTACTCGATTCGAAGCCTCAATGCCGAAGTCAAGCTCACTGACATATCGTGACCACGGCATGTGATACCACGGTGTGATTCGCAAGTATTGATTCTCCCTTGCTTCTTCACTCGACCCCTGCTGCCGAACCCCTTCGTAATTGCGAATGGTTCCATCTACAAACGGATCATACCAACCACCGATATGCAGGACGGGCACTTCAATGCGGTCATACCGCTCTTCGATGGACAGTGCTCTCCAGTATTCATCTCGTGTCGGATGCTGCAGCCAATCCTGATAGAACGGTGCAAACTCATCATTCATGAGCGGCATATCCTGAAGCGGCAGTGTGCTGTACAAGCCGTGTATGACAGATCCCCCACGCGCCAGCTCCCGCTCCCATTCGGGACGTCCATGTCGTCTAGCCGTGTTCTGTGTAAGGAACATGATCCACGACTGATTGCAGGCGAGGGCAAATGCCCCATTGCGGTATACACCGCCCTGATAAGCGTCTGATCCAGTCATCGCGGGCGTCATACAAGCCAAGTGCGGAGGCCGTGCAGTTGCCGCATGCCACTGAGCCGCGCCTGCATAAGAAAAGCCGTACGTTCCTACTTTCGGGATCACATCGGGCAAGGCTGCTGCCCATTCGATCGTGTCATAGCCATCCCAAGCTTCGTTGCGGTAAGGCTCAAACTCACCTTCCGACTTCCATCTTCCTCGGACATCTTGGACAATCACCACATACCCATGCTGTGCATACCAAGATGGATGCGCATAATTCATCGTCTGTGCATCTTCCTTATTGTACGGGGTGCGCAATAGAAGCACGGGGTGGACTCCTACTTCTGGACGGTAAATATCGGCGTATAAGATCACCCCGTCTCGCATCGGGATCGGAACATCCCTCTCAACGATGACAGCGAGTCTTGTGGGGGTTGTTTGGGCTGCGGTTGTTTGGGCTGTGGTTGTATTGGCCGTGCTCATCGCAGCGCTGCCTCCCCTGAACCATTCCCCTTCCGTTCTTTCGCTAGAATGGCAGGATTTACATCTCCGCAAGCCAAATCTCTGTAAGCCAATAACCCTCCAGCACGAGCAGCCGTGCGCACTCCCCTTGCAATGGCTTCCGCAACCACATCTGCGGCAAGTGTTCCGACGAGATCCACTGTGGCCTCGATTGAGCCTGTGGAGGCAGCAAAGGCAATATCTCCATCGTACATCGTATGAACCGGATAGATCGCTCGCGCGAACCCATCATGCGTCATTTCAGCTACCTTCTTCAACTCCGTCTTCGTCAGCCCTGCATTGGTGGCTACAATGGCTAACGTTGTATTTGTCCCTGTAAATGAAAATGGCTTCTCCTTCAGCCAATGTAGGCTAGCACCATCTTGAAGTTCGCCTTCATCACTGAGCGGCCCAGCAAGCAGTTCTCTAGTATCTGGATCTCGAATTTCCCCAAGCGCATTCACCGCTACGATCGCTCCTACAACCAGCCCATTTGACAGCTTGATCGAAGCCGTTCCAATACCACCCTTCATCGCACGCTCGAATCCGCCGATCTTGCCTACAGAGGCTCCGCATCCCGCACCTACATTACCTTCGGCAACATCCCCCGATGACGCATCAAATGCTGCTGCGTATCCCATACCGCGATCTGGACGAGCATTCGGACTGCCTACAGACAAATCAAATAGAACAGCCGCTGGCACGATCGGAACAATCCCGTAGCCTACATCGAATCCGATATTTCTCTCTACCAAATAGTCTGACACTCCCGATGCCGCATCGAGACCGAAACTCCCACCACCACTCAATACGATGCCATGTATGCGATCGACGAGATTGGTGGGCTGAAGCAGATCAGTCTCTCGGGTTCCTGGTGCAGAGCCTCGCACATCCACGCTGCATACCGCACCGTCTTCCCAGATCACCACTGTGCATCCTGTCATTCCTTCCTCATCATGCGCTTGGCCAACCCGTGTACCTGGTACATCCGTAATCTGCCCGTTCATTATCCCTCCACCTCCTCGCTCAGCAGCTTCGCCTTCTGCTTCCGACTCGGCGTGAGCTTCTTCCATCCAGCAACGACAGCAGTTGTAATAATGACGGAGACAATCGCCTCCGGAATTCCGTTGGTAAGCCCCACACTAACCGCCACTTCTAAGGACAAGTAGTTGCGAAGCACAGCCGCCGTCAGTACGAGTACCGTGTTCGTTATAGAACCTATAAACCCTGCCGCACCGATGGCAATGTACTCGTTCTTTCGCTTTAGCGCAGCATAGATCAAATAAGCAATTAGGCCAATAAACAAGCGCGGAACGATCGCGACAAGCGGATCTTTAAATAAAGGAATGGTAGACTCCAGTAAGGAGGTAACGCCGAAAATCAGACCAATGGCCGTGCCGACTCCCCAACCCTCCAATACGGCTCCAACGATGACAGGGATATGTACAATGGTTACCGTTCCCGCTGCGGTCGGAACAGGAATAAAGCCTAATTGGGTGACGCCAAGCAGGATGGCAATAGAGCCGAGAACACCAGCAATTACAATTTTGCGAATACCTGGATTTGAACTCATAGGGGTTCCTCCTTGTTCAGCTGTGTTAACAGTATGTGAGGCACTTCATCGTCCATTCCATTACAGCCAAATCAACAGATAGGCTGCTCCTACCGCCACAAACAGCAGCAGCACATCAGCAGTTCGAGCTTCAAACGAACGAAACGAGGTTCTGCCATGCGATCGGTATCCTCGCGACTCCATTGCTGCAATTAATTGCTCCGCACGTTGAAGGGCTAATTGAAATAACGGAATGATGAGAGGGAATACCGATTGTGTTCGCTTGATGATCCGCCACCACGGGATCGTACCGAAGGATGCGCCGCGAGCAGCCTGCGCCTTGCGAATCTTATCCATCTCTAGCGCGAACGTTGGGACGAAGCGAAGGGCAATCGTAATCATCATGCAGAAGGCATGAACAGGTACCTTCAACTTCTCCAGCGGGCGCAATAAGCTGTGCATGGCCCGTGCAAGCTGGGTTGTGGTGGTGGTCAGTGTCAGTACACTCACGAGGAGCATCATTTCTACGAACCTCATCGTGGATACAATGACAAGCCTTATCCCGCCTTCTGTCAGCCAGATGAATCCATACTGCCAGTACACCTGACCATTCGCATACACTTTCCCATTGAACAATAATTGAAGAAGGGCCAGAATTAGGAGAAAAGGAAGTGCAGGCTTCAATCCCTTCAAGGCATATCCGATTGGAATGCGCGCAAGGAAGACGATGAACAGACTTATTGCGAGTCCAGCTATATTACCTGCATAAGATTGACAGAAGGCTACGGCGCCTATATATAAGGTGAACGCCGCCAGCTTATACCGTGAATCCCATTGATGGATGAGTGAACGTCCCGGCATGTACTGCCCTATCGTAATATGACGAGCCGAATCAAATGCTTCTGCCATCGTTCTACCCCACCTCCTGATGAAGTAATTTACTTACTTCCGCTACCGTCTCCTCAACCCCGAATGTGCTGCTGTTCATGTCATATCCATTCGCAATCAACGTATGAACAAGCTCCACACTTTGCGGCGTTCCAATGCGATAGCGATGAATGAGCTCCCGTTTAGCAAAGATTTCACGTGTCGTTCCATCAGCGACATTGCTCCCATCCGCCAGTACATACACTCGATCGGCGAGCAGGGCTACTTCTTCCATACTGTGGGTGACAAATATGATGGTTCTCCCCTCATCTCGCGACAATCGCTTGATCTTGTACAGCAGTTCCTGACGAGACATCGGGTCAAGCCCCGCAGTCGGTTCATCAAGCACAAGGACTCGCGGATCCAGAGCTAGCAGTCCTGCAAGTGCGACCTTGCGTTTCTGTCCACCGCTAAGCGCATAGATAGGTCGGTTCCTCATTGTTTCGAACGGAAGCCCAACGAAATCCATCGCGTGCTTCACGCGTTGGATGACCTCCTTCTTCGACAATCCATATTGAAGCGGGCCGTAAGCGATATCATCAGCTACATATTTCTCGAACAATTGATCCTCTGGCTGCTGGAATAGAACCACAACTTGCCTCCGTATTTCGGACTGTAAGTGCTTCGATTTGGACAATTCGTAGCCAAGCACGTTGACTTGCCCGGTTTGGGGAAGCAGTAAGCCATTCAGATGCTGGATGAGCGTCGACTTGCCTGAGCCCGTATGTCCGATGATTGCCACACATTCCCCTGACCTAGCATGGAAATATACATCGTAAAGTGCATCATGCTGAAATGGCGTTCCCTTCATATACGTGTAGGATAACTGCTCAACCTGTACTGCAAATTCAGGCAGACTCATGAAGATAACGCCTCCTTCCGCTGCTGCCACCTCACCACATGCTCGAACTCTTCTACCATTTCAGCTACCGTTAACCGATCTGATCGGAACAATTCCTCATGCCGATGAACGCCCTCTGCTATTCGATTCATTTCTGGCGGCTCCAAATAATAGGCAGCAAGCTGCTCGTGATTCGTGAACAGCTGTCTCGGAGTGCATTCTCGTACAATACGGCCTTCTTGAAACACAATGACACGATCGAAATGAACGACCTCTTCCATATGGTGAGTAACCGATACGATGGACACCCCCTGATTGCGCAGCTGCTGGATCACCTCCATCACTTCCCGCCGACCATAGGTGTCGAGCATACTCGTTGACTCGTCAAACACAATACACGAAGGCTCCATCGCCAGTACCCCTGCAATCGCAATGCGCTGCTTCTGGCCCCCTGACAAGCGATGTGGCGGTCGGTCACGAAATGAAGTCATTCCCACCACTTCCAACGCCTCATCTACACGGCGACGAATTTCATCTTGAGGCACACCGATATTTTCCGGCCCGAATGCAATGTCATCTTCTACAATCGTCTCCACCAACTGATTGTCTGGATGTTGAAACACAATGCCTACTGCCGAGCGGAGTCGCTCCCTTGCTTGCACATTTTTCGTATTCGTACCGGAAACCCATACCTCTCCACTTGAGGGCAGAAGCAATCCATTCAGCAGCTTGGCGAAGGTTGATTTGCCCGAACCGTTATGTCCGACGATGGCCACCGCTTCCCCCTGTGCCAGTTCGAAATCAACATCATAGAGAACTGGAATTCGCTCTTCACTTTCTCCATAATGAAAAGAAGCTCGTTCTACCCGAATGATCGGACCCACATAAATTCCCTCCTTCTCGAAGTGTTCAACAACTGTGTCTCAAGAACGAAAAAAGACGTCATTCCCCATGAAGGGAATAACGTCTCCGGTCGTCCGGTCAACACCAGCCTATAATTCCGATGTGATTATAATGATTTTGAACAGAATCTTATCACCACCGTATGTGCCTGTCAACGATTGTTTTACGTTCTTTTACATGTGAACGGATTTAATACTGATAATTCCTATTGACATTTACGCATATAGTGGAATATGATACATCGTAACATACAGGCGAATACGCATCGGCGGTTCGACCAGTCAACTGGAGACACCCGATCCTTCTAACGGATTGGAGTGTCTCCTTTTTATTTTCCGATTAAAAAGGAGGCCTTCGACTTGTCTGTTCAAACCCATCATCATATTGATGAACAAACCCTTCAGGATTTGCTTCAATTCCCTCTGCTTGACGCCTTATTCGGACGACGCTCGCGTCGCTTCTTCAGAGGGGCTGAAATACCAGATGGAGCTCTGGCCTATACGTCCAAGCACGAGCCGCTTCCTTTGGATGAAATCGAGAAGCTGCTCATCCTCTTGGCGGTTGGCGGTGTCACCGGCTGGCACCATTCCGTCACCCGTCATGATCGATATAAGCCGCATCTATCCAATTATTCAGGCTCAGCCTCAGGTCGAACGTTTCCATCAGCTGCTGGCTTCCACACCTCTCAGATTTTCTTTACCGATGACACCGGAACATATCTGTTCGACACGCGAGACACACCTCCGCTCACGGAACGGAATTCAGATGGCAACCACCGGCTCATTGACCTGATTCAAGCTTATTCCGGCAATATTCGCCGCATTTCCAATCAACGTCTACATATCCCCAATTATGAGCCTTATATGGAGGGGCATAATTCATGGGTTGCGAACAAGCCAGGTACGCTGCTCGTCTTTCCAGTAGGAGACTTGGCTCAGCATACGATTGCGAACCTATGCTTCTATGTCCAAAATGGGCTGTGCATTTACGATGATGTGAACGACCGGCCTATTCCGGGCATTGAGCAGTTCCGTGACATTGTCGATGTTGACAATCCGCTTCCGCTTACATTCCTTGATCAATATTCGTTGGCAGAACTATCGGCTGAGTTGTCGACCGCGACCTATGCCGGCATGCTCATGCAGCAGGCACTCGGATTAGGCGGCTGGATGTTCGACGGCATTGACCGACTTACTGTGCTTGGAGCTAGCGGGGATCCGAATGTACCTGGACTTGGATTCCGCTATGATACTGACAAGCGGTGGTCGCTCCCTAATCCAACCGGCCTTGAAGGAGTGTTCACTTCGTTTACACCGCCGCATTTTGCAGATATGCGCGCCGCTGTGGATGCGTTCTGTGATCGCAAGTTTGGCAAAAACGGCCCCTTCCATCCCGATACGCCAGGCCCATGGAAGGATAGCCGCAAAGTACGAGGCAGCGCACAAATCCACGATGAACAGTTCCGGGATGCAGTCAGCCATATGGCGCAATACGTTTATGACGCCTTCGGCAAATTTCCGGCAACGGTTCCATCCGTCTTTTCACTTATGTATTTGCAGACCCACCATTTGGATTTGGATTATTATGATCAATTTTTTGGCCCACATGCTTATTTGCGCTCTCATGCGGAGCACCTTGCCAAATGGCATGGCATCAAGTAATTCGGACATTACAAAGAGGCTCTCCTTATCAAGGGGAGCCTTGTGGTGTTTCCTTTTATTTTAGCAGCTGATTACGCAGCATGGACATCTGCTCGTCCATTTGGAACGCGGATTTGGATAGTTCATAGAGCTGGTTGCGCGCATCCTCAGGCACTTCGCCGCCTTCATATTTATAGTTCAGCTTATGTTCTGTCGCTGCCCAGAAATCCATGGAAGATGTGCGCAGCTGAATTTCAGCAGGTACCCACAATACTTCGTGCGAGAGAATAACCTGTGTCTTCACCACCATGTGCAAACTTTTATAGCCGCTTGGCTTCGGGTTCTGAATGTAATCTTTTACTTGAAGGACTTGGATATCCTCTCGCTGCTCGATGTGCTCTTTCATCATGTATACGTCATCCAGAAAAGTGGTAACGATCCGCAGTCCCGCAATATCACGAATATTGTTCTGAACCGCATCCATGGAGAACGGAATCCCTTTGCGTTCAATTTTTTTGAGCAAGGACAGTGGATTCTTAACCCGTGCCTTCATATGTTCGATCGGAGAATATCCGAATTTGGTCTTCCAATCGAGATCAATGATTTGAAAATCACTCTGAAGCTCGTTCAGAGCCATTTCATATTGACGAAAAAAACCACCCCAATGCTTCTGTATCGCCTCGAACAATTCAAATTTATTTAAGATAGGCAAGTTCATGCTGTCTCCTCCATCCGATATGTGAACAATGTAACAATACTATATAACCAAGATTACCTTCTCTTGACGCTGAGATCAAATGTACAGGATTGGAAGGAGATGCTCCCCCATTTATTTTAGGGTGATAAAGAAGGAAAAGCGTGAGACTCTCTCGTCTGCACGCTTTTCCTTACTTTTTATATTTGCGCCAATCCAGGCTGCTGTTATTCAATAAATATTCGAAGTTGTTGTCCAGCTTCTTCTGCTCGGCACGGCGGGCTTCTTCAGCCTTCTGGCGCTCTTGTTCCTTGCGAGTGTCTTCTTGGACTTGCAGTTCCTTGGCTTGAGTCTTCAGCTTGTTCAAGACATCGGGACTTAACAAATCCTTCAAGGTAGCCGGCTTCTCCGTGGCAGCCTGAGTCGGAGCCGCTGCTGTTCTGCGTTTTTTCCCCATTCTGATCACCTCGATTTCCCTTTCATTATAGCAGTATTCCTCATGAAGCACCATCTTCCACACAGACAACCCTAAACTGTAATACGATTGATTGCTGATTCGTGTTGCGGATACACATTCATCTACATACATTGTGGGTATTGGTAGAAATGTCCCTATGAAAACTAGTCTGTTTCCAATACATCGTCTCTGTCCATCCAACTTATTCTGAAGGAAGGAGCATACACCATGGATGGGGATCTAAGGAAAAATAGCTACAGCAACCTAGTCCGGTCTAATATTTTCCCTCCGCAAAGTTGTGCAAATGTATTTCCACCCCCGTTTGTCCCAATCCCACCTCATACTGGCCCAACGAGCCCGACTGGCGTACCTACAGGTATAACAGGGCCAACGGGTCCGACCGGCCCAACTGGCGCGACGGGTGCCAACGGACAACGAGGGGCTACTGGTGCCACTGGCTTCACGGGCGCGACTGGTGCTACGGGTGCTACTGGTACCACCGGTGTTACTGGCGCTACCGGCGTTACCGGTGCTAATGGCGTCACTGGTGCCACTGGCCCTACCGGCGCTACCGGTGCGACTGGCGTTACTGGCTCTACTGGCTCTACCGGCGCTACTGGCGCTACCGGCTCTACTGGCGTTACCGGCGCTACCGGCGCGACTGGCGTTACTGGCGCTACCGGCGTTACTGGCGCTACCGGTGCTACGGGGGCTACCGGCGTGACTGGCTCTACCGGCGCTACTGGTGCTACTGGCGCAACTGGCGCTACCGGCGTTACTGGCGCTACTGGCGACACAGGTGCTACTGGTGTTACTGGTGTTACTGGTGTTACTGGTGTTACTGGTGTTACTGGTGTTACTGGCGTTACTGGCGTTACTGGCGCTACCGGAGCCACTGGGGCGACTGGCGTTACTGGCGTTACTGGCGTGACTGGTGCCACTGGTGCGACTGGCGGCACTGGGGCTACTGGTGTTACTGGCTCTACCGGCGTTACTGGTGCGACTGGCTCTACTGGTGCTACTGGCGCGACTGGCGTTACTGGTGCTACTGGCGCGACTGGCGTTACTGGTGCTACTGGCGCGACTGGCGTTACTGGCGTTACTGGTGTTACTGGCGCTACCGGTGCTACAGGAGTTACTGGAGTTACTGGAGTTACTGGTGCGACTGGCACTACCGGCGCGACTGGCGTTACTGGCGCTACTGGTGTTACTGGTGCTACCGGCTCTACTGGTGCAACTGGCGTTACTGGTGCGACTGGCGTTGCTGGTGCTACGGGCGTTACCGGCGCTACCGGCGTTACTGGCGTTACTGGTGACACTGGCTCTACCGGCTCTACTGGTGCGACTGGCTCTACTGGTGCTACTGGTGCCACCGGCGCGACTGGCGTTACTGGCGCGACCGGCGTTACTGGCGTTACTGGCGCTACCGGTGCTACAGGTGCTACCGGAGCAACTGGTGTTACTGGTGTTACTGGGGCGACTGGCGTTACTGGTGCTACTGGTGTTACTGGCGACACTGGCGCTACCGGTACGACTGGAGCTACTGGCGTTACCGGCGTTACGGGGGCTACTGGCATTACTGGGGCGACCGGCGAAACTGGTGCTACTGGCGTCACTGGTGCCACTGGCGCTACCGGCGTTACTGGTACGACTGGCTCTACTGGTGCTACCGGTGTTACGGGGGCGACTGGCGCTACAGGCGACACTGGCTCTACTGGTGCTACTGGCGCTACCGGTGATACTGGCGCTACAGGCTCTACTGGTGTTACGGGTACTACTGGCGTTACTGGGGCGACTGGCGACACCGGCGCTACCGGGGCTACGGGCGTTACTGGCTCTACCGGCTCTACTGGCGTTACCGGTGCTACTGGTGCTACGGGCGACACCGGCGCTACTGGCGCTACTGGCGCTACCGGGGCGACTGGCGTTACTGGCGTTACTGGTGTTACTGGTGTTACTGGCGCTACTGGTGCTACCGGCGATACTGGGGCGACTGGCGATACTGGGGCGACTGGGGCGACCGGTGCGACTGGAGCTACTGGCGTTACTGGTGCGACTGGTGCCACTGGCGCTACCGGCGTTACTGGTGCGACTGGTGTTACTGGCTCTACCGGCTCTACTGGTGCTACCGGTGTTACGGGGGCGACTGGCGCTACAGGCGACACTGGCTCTACTGGTGCTACTGGCGCTACCGGTGATACTGGCGCTACAGGCTCTACTGGTGTTACGGGTACTACTGGCGTTACTGGGGCGACTGGCGACACCGGCGCTACCGGGGCTACCGGCTCTACTGGCGTTACCGGTGCTACTGGTGCTACCGGCGTTACTGGTACTACTGGCGTTACCGGTGCTACTGGCGTTACCGGTGCTACTGGCTCGACTGGGACTACGGGCGACACTGGCGCCACGGGTGCCACTGGCGTTACTGGGGCTACTGGTGTTACTGGCGCTACTGGTGCTACTGGGGCTACTGGCGTTACTGGCGCTACCGGCGTTACGGGCGTTACTGGCGCTACGGGCGTTACCGGCGCTACCGGCGCTACCGGCGTTACTGGCGTTACTGGCGTTACTGGCGTTACTGGCGTTACTGGCGTTACTGGCGTTACTGGCATTACTGGCGTTACTGGTGCTACGGGCGACACTGGCGCTACCGGCGTTACGGGAGCTACCGGCGATACTGGGGCGACTGGCGTTACTGGTGCCACTGGCGTTACTGGTGCGACTGGCGTTACTGGTGCTACTGGCGCTACTGGTGTTACTGGCTCGACTGGGGCGACCGGTGCGACTGGAGCTACTGGCGTTACTGGTGCGACTGGTGCGACTGGTGCTACTGGTGTTACTGGCTCTACCGGCTCTACTGGCTCTACTGGTGCTACTGGCTCTACTGGTGCTACTGGCGCGACTGGCGTTACTGGGGCTACCGGCGTTACTGGTGCTACCGGCGTTACTGGTGCTACCGGCGTTACTGGCGCTACTGGTGCCACTGGCATTACTGGTGCCACTGGCGTTACTGGTGCGACTGGAATTACTGGGGCTACCGGCGTCACTGGAGCTACCGGTGCTACGGGCGACACTGGCGCTACCGGCGCTACTGGTGTTACTGGTGTTACTGGGGCGACTGGCGTTACTGGTGCTACCGGCGCTACAGGCACTACAGGCACTACTGGCACTACTGGCACTACAGGCACTACTGGCACTACTGGCACTACTGGCGCTACTGGCGACACAGGCTCTACTGGTGCTACTGGTGCTACTGGTGCTACTGGTGTTACTGGTGTTACTGGTGTTACTGGCGCTACCGGCGTTACTGGCTCTACTGGTGCTACTGGCGTTACTGGGGCGACTGGCGCTACCGGCGACACTGGCTCTACTGGTGCTACTGGCGCTACCGGCGTTACGGGGGCTACTGGCATTACTGGGGCGACCGGCGACACTGGTGCTACTGGCGTTACTGGTGCCACTGGCGCTACCGGCGTTACTGGTACGACTGGCTCTACTGGTGCTACCGGTGTTACTGGGGCTACTGGCGTTACTGGTGTTACTGGTGCTACGGGCGTTACTGGTACGACTGGCTCTACTGGTGCTACTGGTGCTACGGGCGACACCGGCGCTACTGGCGCTACCGGGGCGACTGGCGTGACTGGTGTTACTGGCGTTACTGGTGCTACTGGCTCTACTGGTGCTACCGGCGCTACCGGCGCGACTGGCGTGACTGGTGTTACTGGTGCTACCGGCGTTACTGGTACTACTGGCGTTACCGGTGCTACTGGCTCGACTGGGACTACGGGCGACACTGGCGCCACGGGTGCCACTGGCGTTACTGGGGCTACTGGTGTTACTGGCGCTACTGGTGTTACTGGCGCTACTGGTGCTACTGGCG
>Ga0209566_100492_pt1 | contig 27668 bp, 16 predicted proteins | sample Araplavi_mTSA_r2_2_FD_184287 | JGI IMG/M metagenome (GOLD analysis project Ga0209566, IMG submission 184287) | Arabidopsis root microbial communities from North Carolina, USA - plate scrape CL_Cvi_mTSA_r2 (SPAdes) (version 2) | ecosystem: Host-associated > Plants > Roots > Endosphere | place...
GCGCACCAGTTCCATGTAGACCGTCGGCGTGACAGGCGCCGTGCCGACGTTGTCGATCTTGGTGTCGACGCCGATCACGTAGCTGCCGCGCGTGAACGTGTAGGTCTTCACGACCTTCACGCCGCCCTTCACCGGCGATTCGAACGACAGCTTCAGCGCGTTCTGGTCACCCGTCAGCGACGTCGAGCCGGGGTTCAGCTGCGTGTAGACGTCGTTGTGGTTCGGGAAATCGCCGCCGAGCAGGCCCGAGCGTGCGAGATACGTATGGCCCGCCGTGTGGTCGAACAGCGTGATGTACAGGTCGGGCTGCTTGCCGTCGCCCTGCTTCTTCAGCGTCAGCTTCGCGAGCGTGCCGCCGCGCGTGTCGATTTCGCCGTCGTACACGTCGGTCGAGAACTTCACGAGCTGCGCCTGGGCGGCCGGAGCAGTGGTCGACGGGGCGGCGCCGGCTGCGGCGGCAGGCACTTCACCTGCGGTCGTCGTCGCGCCCGTGCCCGATGCACCGCCGGCAGCGGCCGCGGGGGCCGTCTGCGTGGCGCTCGGGAAGAACATCGACGGGCGTCCATGGGACCGCTGCCAGTTGTCGTACAGCATGACAGCTGACATGAAGAAGATCACCCATAGGACGGTGCGTTTGATATCCATGCGTTGTCTCAGAGTCGATGGGACCGCGCGTCGGCTTCGCCGCGAGCGCGAGTGTCGGAGTTGGGCGGCGGGACGAGGTCGATGCCGCCCGCGGAAAACGGATGGCATCGGCACACGCGCCTGACGGCGAGATACGTGCCGCGCGCGGCGCCATGATACTGGATTGCCTCGCGCGCGTAATCCGAACAGGAAGGATAAAAACGGCAACGGTTGCCGAGCATCGGGCTCACGGCAACCTTGTAGAAGCGCAGCAAGGCGATCAATACCGTTTCCATACCTTGGGCGGCGCCGTACGACGCCGCGTCAAAACCGGCCGGGCAGGCGCGAACGCCGCACCGGGCACGGATGCGTCACTCGGACGCGGGCTTCGACGCACGGCGGGCGATTTCCCGGACTGCCCTGTCGAGCAGCTCGCGGATCTCGGCCGCGCACATCGCCGCGAGCGGGGCGGAAGCCGCGCTCGGCAGCGCTTTCTTGTCGAAGCGCGTGTGCTGCCGCAGCAGCAGGTCGTAACCGGCGAACTCGGCCCGGCGCAAGCGAAACGCATCGCGCGCCAGCCGCTTCACGAGGTTACGTGTTACCGCACGCGGCGCATACTTCTTGCCGACGACGAGCCCCAGACGCGCGGGCTGACCGGTCGGCTTGCCGTAAATCACGAAGTGCGCGGAGCGCCGCCAGGGGCGCAAACGAAAAACGGATGAAAATTCATCCGTTTTCAGAAGTCGCGCAGCTTTCGGGAAGGCGGCTTTCGTCTGCGACGGATTCGCACCCGGCTCGACGGCACCTTCCGCAGGACTGCGGACGGCGGACACAGCGCGCAACCTGCCTTAGATGGCGAGGCGCTTGCGGCCCTTCGCGCGGCGAGCGTTGATGACCTTGCGGCCACCTGCCGTCTTCATGCGGACACGGAAGCCATGGGTGCGCTTGCGGCGCGTCACGGACGGTTGGTAAGTACGTTTCATGATGTTCTCACTTGTTCGAGAATGTCGAAATTCAGGGGACCGCGTGCCCTTAACCGTAGGCATTCGGGCGAACGCAATCGCCGGGAATACAGGATTGGTTTTCGCGGAACCCGCTATTTAAACCGTTTTTCTCTTGACGGTCAATACTTTAGGAGTCGCTCGCCTGTGCCGGCCCGCGCCGATCCGGCCCCGCGACCCACAATCCCGGCCTGTGGATAACTCGCGCTGTGGTCGCGTTTGGCGGTAGAATCTCGCCTTATCTCCAAGAATCCCGCACACCGCCTCGGCCCGTGCCTGCCCCTCCAACACTGTGACGCAGGCGTCCGAGGCACGCTCGCACGACCGCTTCGGGCCTTGTTGCGCAACCGCGACAAGGGCGCCGGCGAGCCGCGCTGTGCACGCAAAAAACGACAGTTACTTGATGAACGATTTCTGGCAACACTGTTCCGCACTGCTGGAGCGCGAGCTGACGCCCCAGCAGTACGTGACGTGGATCAAACCCTTGGCCCCGGTGGCCTTCGATGCGTCGGCGAACACGCTGTCCATCGCCGCGCCGAACCGCTTCAAGCTGGACTGGGTCAAGAGCCAGTTTTCGGGACGGATCTCCGATCTGGCCCGCGAATTCTGGAACACGCCGATCGAAGTCCAGTTCGTCCTCGATCCCAAGGCAGGCATGCGCAGCGCCGCGGCCGGCGCCGCATCGGGCGCAGCCGCCCCGCGCGCGCCGCTCGCACCGAGCGGCCCGGCCGCCACGGTGGCCGCGATCGCCGCCAACCTGGCCGCGAACGCCGGCGCTGCGCCCGCCGCGCCGGCCGACGTGCCGATGACGCCGTCGGCAGCCGCCGCGCACCACCTGAACGCCGACGACGCCGACATCGACCTGCCGAGCCTGCCCGCGCACGAAGCCGCGGCCGGCCGCCGCACGTGGCGCCCGGGCCCGGGTGCCGCACCCGCGAACGGCGGCGAAGCCGATTCGATGTACGAGCGCTCGAAGCTGAACCCCGTGCTCACGTTCGACAACTTCGTGACCGGTAAGGCGAACCAGCTCGCGCGCGCCGCCGCGATCCAGGTCGCGGACAACCCGGGCATCTCGTACAACCCGCTGTTCCTGTACGGCGGCGTCGGCCTCGGCAAGACCCACCTGATCCACGCGATCGGCAACCAGCTGCTGCTCGACAAGGCCGGCGCGCGGATCCGCTACATCCATGCGGAACAGTACGTGTCCGACGTGGTGAAGGCGTACCAGCGCAAGGCGTTCGACGACTTCAAGCGCTACTACCATTCGCTCGACCTGCTGCTGATCGACGATATTCAATTCTTCTCCGGCAAGTCGCGCACGCAAGAGGAATTCTTCTACGCGTTCGAGGCGCTGGTCGCGAACAAGGCGCAGGTGATCATCACCAGCGACACGTATCCGAAGGAGATCTCGGGCATCGACGATCGCCTGATCTCGCGCTTCGACTCGGGCCTCACCGTCGCGATCGAGCCGCCCGAGCTGGAAATGCGCGTCGCGATCCTGATGCGCAAGGCGCAGTCGGAAGGCGTGAACCTGTCGGAAGACGTCGCGTTCTTCGTCGCGAAGCACCTACGCTCGAACGTGCGCGAACTCGAAGGCGCGCTGCGCAAGATCCTCGCGTATTCGAAGTTCCACGGCCGCGAGATCTCGATCGAGCTGACCAAGGAAGCGCTGAAGGACCTGCTGACCGTGCAGAACCGGCAGATTTCGGTCGAGAACATCCAGAAGACCGTCGCCGACTTCTACAACATCAAGGTCGCGGATATGTACTCGAAGAAGCGCCCCGCGAACATCGCGCGGCCGCGGCAGATTGCGATGTATCTCGCGAAGGAACTCACGCAGAAGAGCCTGCCGGAAATCGGCGAGCTGTTCGGCGGGCGCGATCACACCACCGTGCTGCACGCGGTGCGCAAGATCGCCGACGAGCGCAGCAAGGACGCGCAGCTCAACCACGAGCTGCACGTGCTGGAACAAACGCTGAAGGGCTGAGCGCGCGGCGCGCTTGATAATTCGGCCTCCGCCCCAATTTAAGGGGGGCGGTTCGGTTTTGAGGCACAATACTGGTTTGACCGCCCCGGTGGTGGCGGGCCAAGAGCCCGGCCGGCGGGGCGCTGCGAGGCTGCTGCGCTGCAGGCCGTTACTCAACGAAGGAACTCTATGCAACTGGTCAAGACCGAACGAGACACCCTCCTCAGGCCGCTGCAAACGGTCAGCGGCATCGTCGAACGCCGCCATACGTTGCCGATCCTCGCCAACCTGCTGATCACCAAGAACGGCCCGGACGTTTCATTCCTGTCGACCGACCTGGAGCTGCAGATCACCACGCGCGCCGATTTCGGCGTCGGCGGCGACCAGGTCGCGACCACCGTCGCCGCCCGCAAGCTGCTCGACATCCTGCGCGCGATGCCTGACGGCCAGGTCACGCTGTCGCTCGCCGACAAGCGCCTCACCGTTCAATCGGGCAAGAGCCGTTTCGCACTCCAGACGCTGGCGGCCGACGAGTTCCCGACCGTCGCACAGGCGAAGGATTTCGGCGCCACGCTCACCGTCCCGCAGAAGTCGTTCCGCCAGCTGCTCGGCATGGTGCACTTCGCGATGGCGCAGCAGGACATCCGCTACTACCTGAACGGCATGCTGCTCGTCGTCGACGGCGACCAGCTGATGGCCGTGGCCACCGACGGCCACCGCCTCGCGTTCTCGTCGATGAAGCTCGAAGGCGGCACGTTCGGCCGCCAGGAAGTCATCGTGCCGCGCAAGACGATTCTCGAGCTGCAGCGCCTGCTCGAGGACATCGACGACACCGTCACCATCGACATCGCGCAAACCCAGGCCAAGTTCACGTTCGGCCAGGTCGAGCTCGTGTCGAAACTCGTCGAGGGCAAGTTCCCCGACTTCCAGCGCGTGATCCCGAAGGCGCACAAGAACACGTTCGAGATCGGCCGTGAAGAACTGCAGCGTTCGCTGCAGCGCGCGGCCATCCTGACCTCGGACAAGTTCAAGGGCGTGCGCTGCATCATCGCGCCGGGCCAGCTGAAGATCATGTCGACCAACGCCGATCAGGAAGAGGCGCAGGAAGAACTCGAAATCGCCTACCAGGGCGATACCGTCGACATCGGCTTCAACGTCACGTATCTGCTCGACGTGCTCGCGAACCTGAAGGTCGACACCGTGCAGGTGAGCCTCGGCGACGCCAGCTCGAGCGCGCTGATTACCGTGCCCGAGAACGACGAGTTCAAGTATGTCGTGATGCCGATGCGCATCTGACGCGCACGACATCAAGACACACACCAGGGGGCGGCAAGCCCCTTTGGCGTTTTTATGGCGAACCGACAACCCGCCCTTTTAGTGCCTTTTCGGCACTTGGGCGGGCCAGGAAACTGGAGCGGCCCGGCGATTTCCTTCGCTGAAACGCACCGCGCCGCCACCTGAGTGGCCTCGCAGAACCGGAAGATATCCATGAGTGAACAGCACAATTCGCAACCCGATAACAGCAGCTACGGCGCCTCGTCGATCCAGATCCTCGAAGGTCTGGAAGCGGTGCGCAAGCGCCCCGGGATGTACATCGGCGACACGTCTGACGGCACCGGTCTGCACCACCTCGTGTTCGAGGTGCTCGACAACTCGATCGACGAAGCGTTGGCCGGGTACTGCAACGACATCCACGTGACGATTCACGCCGACAACTCGATTTCCGTGACCGACAACGGCCGCGGGATCCCGACCGACGTGAAGATGAACGACAAGCACGAGCCGAAGCGCAGTGCGGCGGAAATCGTGATGACCGAGCTGCACGCCGGCGGCAAGTTTGACCAGAACAGCTACAAGGTGTCCGGCGGCCTGCACGGCGTGGGCGTGTCGTGCGTGAACGCGCTGTCGAGCTGGCTGCGCCTCACCGTGCGCCGCGACGGCAAGAAGCGCTTCATGGAGTTCCACCGCGGCGTCGCGCAGGATCGCGTGCTCGAGGTGGTGGACGGCGTGGAAGTGTCGCCGATGCTCGTGACCGGTGACACCGAGAACCGCGGCACCGAAGTGCACTTCATGGCCGATCCGACGATTTTCGGCACGGTCGAGTATCACTACGACATCCTCGCGAAGCGGATGCGTGAACTCTCGTTCCTGAACAACGGCGTGCGGATTCGTTTGACCGACCTGCGTTCGGGCAAGGAAGACGATTTCGCGTTCGCCGGCGGTGTGAAGGGCTTCGTCGAGTACATCAACAAGACGAAGACCAACCTGCACCCGACGGTGTTCTTCGCCAACGGCGAGAAGGACGGCGTGGGCGTGGAAGTCGCGATGCAGTGGAACGACAGCTACAACGAAAACGTGCTGTGCTTCACGAACAACATTCCGCAGCGCGACGGCGGCACGCACCTGACCGGCCTGCGGGCCGCGATGACACGCGTCATCAACAAGTACATCACCGACAACGAAATCGCGAAGAAGGCGAAGGTCGAGACGACCGGCGACGACATGCGCGAAGGGCTGTCGTGCGTGCTGTCCGTGAAGGTGCCGGAGCCGAAGTTCAGCTCGCAGACGAAGGACAAGCTGGTTTCTTCCGAGGTTCGTGCGCCGGTTGAAGAGGTTGTGGCGAAGGCGCTGGAAGAATTCCTTTTGGAAACGCCGATCGACGCGAAGATCATTTGCGGGAAGATTGTTGAAGCTGCTCGGGCGCGGGATGCTGCTCGGAAGGCGCGTGAGATGACGCGCCGCAAGGGTGTGCTCGACGGCGTTGGTCTGCCGGGCAAGCTCGCGGACTGTCAGGAGAAAGACCCGGCTAAGTGCGAAATCTACATCGTCGAGGGTGACTCGGCAGGTGGCTCGGCGAAGCAAGGGCGTGACCGGAAGTTCCAGGCGATCCTGCCGCTGCGCGGCAAGGTGCTGAACGTCGAGAAGGCGCGCTACGACAAGCTGCTGTCGTCGGAACAGATCGTCACGCTCGTGACCGCGCTTGGGTGCGGGATCGGCAAGGAAGACTACAACCTCGACAAGCTGCGCTATCACCGCATCATCATCATGACCGACGCGGACGTCGACGGTGCGCACATCCGGACGCTGCTGCTCACGTTCCTGTATCGCCAGATGCCGGACATGATCGAGCGCGGGTACGTGTATATCGCGCAGCCGCCGCTTTACAAGATCAAGGCGGGCAAGGACGAGCGGTATCTGAAGGACGACGTGGAGCTCAATGCGCACATGCTGCGGTTGGCGCTGCAAGGGTCGGAGCTGGTGCCGGGTGAGAATGCTGCGGCGATTTCCGGTGATGCGCTTGGGGAGTTGGCAAGGTCGTATCTGCTGTCGCAGAGCGTGATCGAGCGGTTGAGCCGGTTGTATGACCCGGCCGCGCTGGAAGCGGTTATGGACGGCGTGGTGATCGATCTCTCCAATGAGGCCTCGACCGAGGCTTCGGCGAAGGCTCTGCACGCGGCGTTGCATGATGAAGCGCTGAAGAACGAAGTGCGGGTTGTGCCCTCGTATGACGCGGTTCGCGAACAGCGGGCGCTGCATGTCGAGCGGACGCATCACGGCAACGTGCGAGTTTCGGTCATCGATCAGGAATTCCAGCACACGGCGGATTATCAGCAACTCGTGACCACCGCGAATACGTTCAAGGGGCTTATTGGGGAAGGGGCGGTTATCAAGCGCGGTGAGCGCAGCATGGCCGTGGCGGACTTCAAGAGCGCGATGAAGTGGCTGCTGGCGGATGCCGAGCGGAACGTCTCAAAACAACGCTATAAGGGCCTCGGCGAGATGAACCCCGAGCAGCTGTGGGAAACGACGATGGATCCGGCTGTGCGACGTCTGCTGCGTGTGCAGATCGAAGACGCGATTGCGGCGGATGGGATCTTTACTACCCTCATGGGGGATGATGTGGAGCCGCGGCGGGCGTTTATTGAGAGCAATGCGTTGCGGGCCGGGAATATTGATGTCTAATACTGCCTGTAGATAGCCACATAAGCCGAGAAAAACGGACCCATAAGTTGAAAAACTTATGGGTCTTTTTTGTTGTTAATAGCACGGACTTATCGGCGAGTCGCTGACGCGTCCCATCTCTCGCGCGCCGACGGCGTTCCAGCAGGCTTTCCGTCGCGCTCTCGGCGCCTACGTCGTTTCACTCGTCTCAGGTGTCACCGTCATTGCTCTGGCCTGCCCTCAGCAAACCGGGCCAGTCAGAACCTAGTAGAGTTCGTTTTCGGAGAAGAAGACGAACATGAAGAAGTGCTTTATGGAAGAGCAAATCATCGGGGTTCTGAAGGAGGCCGAGGCCGGCATGCCGGTCAAGGAGCTGTGTAGGAAAGACGGCTTAAGTCCAACCAGATATTTATGCCTTCATATCGCAGGAGATATCCCGGCCACTTGCCGATCTGGAAGTTCGCTGGGCTCGCCTAAACGCGTGGCATTACCAAATTTTAATCCATGCCCAAGAGGCTCATCTGATGCAATGTCGATTTCGCTATGATTGGATGATTGGTCCGCTCTGGTATATGCGGACCTCATGAGAAAAAATCGACAAACAGGGAGATGTTCCATGAATCAACAGAAGGATCGCCGAAATACTTGTAGTGAGGTGGAGGCTCTTATTGCCCAACAGATCGAGCGCGTGCAAGAAAAGGCTGCGAGGCTGTGGAAGGGGTACGAGCAAGAGGCGTTGATAACGATAGTTCGTGCGCTAGACACAATCGCTATTGCTGATTTCATGGATGCAAACCTCGAACTACCTACTGAGCGTGAAGAGGCTCGGTATTTTGCCAAACTGGGGCTCGTATCGGCATTGAAGCCGTTTTTGACAACTGTGAGAAGCATTGGTGGAGGTGTACCGTGGGGACCAATTGTCCCAGAGTGGATGAGTTTTGCCTATTCATACCTAGTTACGTGTGGTCAACTCGTCAACTTGCGACGCATGGCGCAACTCGAGCGGTATGGATTATCGAAATCGACTATGCGGGATTCCGGCCCTCTCATAGAAGTTGATGTCGGCCTCGAAGAGATATCTCAGCGATTTTCTGCGGACTCAGTTTTGGCGGATGGTGATGCTCCGGATCTCGTGGATGAAAAGTTTGAGGAAATACTCCGAAATCGAATGAAATCGTATGTCGATACTCCAGATGGATGGTTCATTCGGTATGACAATGACTGGGATATCGTGCACGCCTATCGGAAGAAGGCCGAGAGTTACGGCAGAAGATTTCCCGAACGCGAAGCATTGCCAGATAACGTCATAATAGGCAGCAGAACATTCAAGGAGTGGAGAGATTCAAGTAACGAAGCGCTCGGAAGAGTTCTCTGTCACATTGACTTCTCCTACGAGCTTCGGATAAAGCAACCGGAAATTTTGCTCGCAAATGTCACAACTATCTTCGCACGAAAGGAAGACGTCGAAGCGGTTCTTGAAGAGGCTGGGATATCTCGAGACCTTGTTCCGTCGACGATGCGCGCACTGACACTGTCGAGCGATACGCTCGACGAGTGGGATTGGGAAGGAAATTTTGAGACGCCTTGCCCATACTATGTTGAGTTGGGGCAAGACTTCGTGCTCCTCCCCTGCTTTGGGGCGTTATCGAACCCGTATGTGTCATTCTTTCGGCATTTGAAAACAATTTACAAGGATGACTGGGACCGCGCCGTTGACGAAAAAGAGAAGGTCTTTCGTCGGGACTTATCTGGCGCATTCGGCGCGCCCAGGTTCCACGTTCCCACTCATGGTTTTAGCATCCGTCGAGCGGATGGCTCAGAATTGACGGACGTAGACGCGGTAATCGTCGACACTGAGTCCGGAGCGATGGCGTTCGTACAACTTAAGTGGAACGACGTGTTTGGGCATTCATTACGCGAATGGCAAAGCCGACGAAACAACGTCGTCAAGAAGGCTAACGAATGGGTGGATAAGCTTGTGTCGTGGATCGATGGGCGCAGCGCGGTTGAAGTTGCAAAGCAACTCGGCATAAAGGACGTCACTGCTCCCGCCGCCCCACTGATGTATGTGATAACTCGCTACACAGCAAGATTTAGCGGCGAGTCTGACCGCGATAGTCGTGCGGCCTGGTTGAGTTGGTTTGAGTTACTACATCTCCTGGACGATCTTGACTACACAGAACCACTGGCAGATTTGGCTCACGCAGTGGAGCGTCATGTCCGGCGCTTTGTGTTCGACCACCCACGTACCATGACTTTTAGTTTCCCAGACTTGACGGTCGAATTGAAAATGTGTCGCAAGGAGGAGCCCTGACGGCGTTCAGACCTGCGTCGTGCACTGATTCGCAACTCGCTGGGCAATCTACCTCGCAAACGCTGCCCCCTGGCCAGCCTTCAGATCAGGGATACGACTTTGGTATTGACCAACGCGTCCAAATGCTCATGGAGCAACATTGGAACCGCCCCACCTGAAATCAGAACCCCGGCCTCCATGTTTTGCTCCATTGCATGACCGGTCAGGTTGGCGCTGGTGATAAAACAAATGCTACCGTCAGCGACGGCGATCTTAGAGTGAACCCGACCGTCGGCAAATGGAGCAACTCGGTCCCTCCACGCATAGAGCTTCACGGACGGGAGTAGCTTTCTCATCTTACCGATCGCATCGAACGAGATGCTTCCGCCGTGATCCAGTGATGATTCGAGCAACATCGCGATGCTCACGCCACGCGCGCTTGCTTCGTTCAACGCCTTCACGATAGTTGAGACGTCGTAGGCCACGAAACTGGTAACGAACAAGCTTTGCTTGGCCGCGCCGATGACTTGTAGCAGCGCCTGCTCCGTTCGACGAGCGGAGACGAATGGCGTCGTCGGCCCCGTCCACACGAGTTCGATAGATTGTCGCTTCGACACGTTCTCGGACGCATGGCTGGCTGCCAACAGCATAGAGGCCAACTCACCTGAATCGATCGAGGTAGCCTGCCAAACCTTGACGAGCCGGTCGACGAAAGTCTTGGCCGTGGCCGTACCGACAAGATCCGACAAGGACACGTTCGCCTTCTCGCGCCGCATCTTCCGAATCCTGCCCGCCAGCGCGCGAATCTTCTCCGGTGACACGAGACAGACCACGGCGGTGACAGCTTCCAGCAAGGTATCCATGTCATAGCCCCGGGAAGAACGCGGCATTCCCTCGTTCGAGGGTCTGCACCAGCAACGACCTGTCGAGGTAACGGTTACCGCACTCACAAGACGTTTCAGCAACTAGACTGCATGCATGACATGCTGCGGCATGCAGCGAACGGTCTTTGCCGGGATCATGCTCCGAGCAGAGCGGATCAGACGAGCAGATCTTCGATCGGTTCAACGCCTGCCGAAGCAGTCGGCCGAGGTTCTCCGGCTTACCGAGATCGACTAGCCCACCCAACGTCCCATCGGAATCCGCTGCGGCCGTGTAGATGAGGATGCCGGCCTGAGAATTCGCATTCGACACATCGGCGTAGATGCGTTCGCGGATGCTTGCAGCGTTGTAGCCGCACTCCAGCGCCAGTTCGCGGATGAGTAGGTGCGAAAGCGTGTGGAGCATGACGTACCGGATGCCGGGGTAGCCCTCGTCGGGGTCAAGGTGGCGTGAATTACGCCACCCGCGATGACCGTCCTCCAGCATCCGATCGACGTGTTCGACACCTTCGAGCGCCTGCCACTTCCGAAGCTCATCTTCTTCAAATTGGATGAAGATACCCTCGCCGTGAACCTGATTTGCGGGAACCCAATCCGGCTTGCGACGCGCAAGCCCTGCCATTTGTGGACGCTCGTTCGGATCGCTCGCTGCTTCGGGTGCCTCGACGCGGGTAAAGCCCAGCAAGGCATTGACCTCGCGAAGCCTTTCCAGCAATAGCACTCTACGGACCTGCTTTTCGAAGCCTGGTGGCTTAGCTACCTTCTTGCTCATGAAGTGCGGGTAATCCGACGGCGGATTGGCTGCCGTCAGCACTTCCCACTCAGGCCCCTTGATGTCTGCCTCGCCAATGGTCTCCTGTCCGCCGCCGTTGCGATGCGCTTCGATGGCCGACCAGATATTTGACGCCGAATGTTTCTCGATACCCGGAAAACCACCCGTAACCTTCAGCGTTTGCACCACGATGGGCACCATGGCCTCAGACGTGACACCCTGAAAGACCGCCCAGCCGTCCTGAATCAACTGGCCGAGCGGATCTTCGGCCTGCGGAATTGCAAGCGCTGACAGGGTAATCGGGAACCAACTGTTCGTCGAACCTAGCAAGACTGCCCGCGCCTCCTCATCGCACTCCTCGTCGAAATGATCGAGATGTGGATGCCTACCTCGGCAGCTCGGCAAGTTTTCCTTCCCTGCCTTGCCGAAAGCATTCGCCATACTGCGCGATGCCCCGCAGGTATCACACTTTACCCACAGGTTCTCGGTCTGCAGTGACGCCCCGCTCTCGAAGAACCTCAGCGTTCCCTTACATGAGCTGTTGCCGCCGTGTACGAAATAGTGCCAGGGGAAGTCATCGAGGTGGCCGCCTCGACAGGCCAAAAGAAAGCGGGCCGGGACGGCATCGGCATCCTTCGCGGGCTGATTATCCTTGGAGCCACGGCATCCCTTGTGGACGAAACGGGTTCGCTCCGGCCGGAAGCGGTTTTCCTTGATTTCGAACAGGCCAGCATCGAAAGGTGACAGCAGGCCACACTTCACGCAGCGCATCCAGCGCGGGAACGGTCGAACAGGGACGCCGATATTTGCTTCGGCCGACCATGGATCGACAAGTTCGCTCTTCTGGAACGGTGGCATGCGCAGGCTCTCCACCTGCGGCCCAAGAGCCTTACGGACGGCGGCGAGCAGGCGTGGCTCGGGAATGGGCTGGCACCTGTCTTTCTCCCATTGGTCGATGCCCAGTGTCACCACCGAAAGACTCGGCAAATCGATCAGCGCGCCGGGTCCGTATGTCCAGAGCAGTTGGCTAGGGCGGACTTCCCCCACGGGTGTTCTATTGGTTGTCATGGTCAGTCTTCGTCCTTTGGCACCGGCCGCGGCTTCCACCCGTGGTCGTCTGAGATATGTCCCGTGTTCATGATCAGGCGCACGCCTGGCTCCACTTCTCGCATCGACATCGGAACCGTCCAGTTGTCCCACGCATGGATGCCCGGTGATTTAACCAGCCCGACCATCGTCGCGGCCTGCGCGCCACGCTTTTCATAAGCCAGCGTGCGACCGGGCACGCTCACTTCCTTCGCCCATTCGTCCGCGCGCTCCTTCAGCTCACGTTCGGCCAGATTCCTGATGGTGGGCGCCTCGCTGACGTTCCAAGCTCGCCGCACCAGTACGTCGATGGCTTCGGTGATCTCTGGCTTGTCGGATTTGTCCAGTTCGCCCGCTCCAACGTTCGGGTTGAAGGCGTCGTTTTCCAAGCGCATCAGGGAGAGGAGCGCACCGGTTAGGCCACGATCCATCGCACGCGGCGAGAAAGGCGTCACCGACTGAGCTTCCACGTGCTTATAGAAGGTTGCGTGGTAATGCTCGAAGGTCTCGTAATGCGAGAGGTCTCGCGGACGCGCCCACGTAAGTACCGTGCAAACCAAACCGGGGAAAGAACGACCCACACGGCTAGTAGCTTGAATGTATTCCGCCGTACCCTTGGGCTGACCGTTAACTGCCATAAGGCCTAAGCGATTCACGTCCACACCGACCGAAAGCATGTTGGTCGCGAGAACTATGTCGATCGCCCGGGTGTCGCCCTCGTTCCATTTCGTCACGTACTTCCCGTTGGCAGCGTCGAACGCGGCCTTGAACTTGACCTCCAAATCGTCGAGGTACTTCGGGATGTCCTGACTGGAAACGCGAGACGTCAGCTCGCGGATGTTGTTGACGCTACGCTGCGCGAGTGCTGGCCGTTCGACCATGCTCATTCGCACGCGGTAGGAACGTGTTTGCACGTCGTCTTCGGCCAAGCGCCGCATTCCGCCCAGCTCGCGCAACGAGTTGAAATAGCCGACCATCGTCATGTACGGGTCAGCTGGCTCGCCGAAGCGATCGAACAAGGCCTGGGCTGCGGTGAGGAAGGCGGTGTAGACGCGAATCAGCATCGCTGGCCGCGAGCTACCGGGCGAACACACGCCGAGGTAACGCCGTCCGGGTCGCACGTCGATCGGGCGCTGCACCGAGAAGTAGTTGTCCTCCACGTCCAAGCCGTGCTGCGGGAACACCGACACTCGCCGCATGAACACGTTGTTCACCTGCTCCTTGGCTTTGCGTACGGTCGCCGTGGACGCGACGATCTTCGGCTTGACCGTCTTGCCATCAAGTGTCCAGCCACACAGTTCGTCGACAGATGACTCGTACAAACCGACCATCGTGCCCAATGGACCACTGATGAGATGGAACTCGTCCTGGATGATCAGATCGGGGGGGCGAATCGGACTTACGGGCTTCACCACCGCCGCAGGTAATCCCTTGGCCGCGCGGTGACCCGTATTACATTCACAGCCAGGCCACATCAAGCCGTGACGCTCACATTCCTGGCTCACGCGACCGAATAGCGTGCGCACCTGACCGCGCCACGCCATCATGGCGAACTTATCCACGGTGGCGATCATCATCGTCGGTGGGCGGTGGTAGATCTCCTCGTCCACCGTCAGCACCGGAATACCGGGGTGCGGCGACTTGCTGGACTTGCCGCGCGAGAATTCGCAGCGTCCCTTCTTGTCGCCGCAATAGACAAGCGTGCGCCCATGATTTTTGTCGACCTCAATGTCACGCCCCGGGGCGATGTCAGAGCCACACCACGGACAGCTAGTCAGTTGCGCAGGCGATGCCGCCCCAGCATGGTATTTTCCAGGGTTACGGATATCTTCGATGGCGCGATGGCTGTCCTCGGTCGTGCCTGGCGTCACCTTATTGCCAACCCACAGGCCGATCGTGAAGGACTCGTGGCCCAACGCGGAATCACCGTTAGTCAGCGCCTCGCGCCGCAGTACCTCCATCGCGCAGATCAGCGCGGTAGCGCGCTGGAACTGCTGCAAGGTCAACAAGCGCAGCGTGTAGCGCATGATCACGGCCAAACCGCGCGAACCGTCGTAGCCGCCGAGCTTGCCTTGCAGACGGCGGATCGCCATCGTGAACGCCGCCACGCCCAGATAGGCTTCAGTTTTACCGCCGCCGGTGGGAAACCATAGCAAATCGGCATGAGCTTCCATCGGCTGCACGCGATCCACGTGCATAGGATCGGCCAGCGAGGGAATCGACAGCAGCAGGAATGCCAACTGGAACGGACGCCAACTCCGGTTCTTTGGCTGGTCGAACCTATCGACCGTCACGTCACGTCCACGCCGAACTTCAAGCGCGTACTGACTGCGAACGCGCTGAATGGCCATTGCCCGGTTAGCAAAGCGGAAAGCCGCCAACGCTTTTTCGTCGCGCTTGAGGGTGTCGATGCCCTGCCGCAATCGGGTCTGGATTTCCTGACACCGATCCAGTGCCTCACCGGCCTGCGCGTCATACCCCACTACATCTTCGCCGATGCGCTTGCGCTGTTCGCCAATCCATGCCGCGTAATCCTCCGTCAGCACGCTCAAGGCATCAACCAACTCGGTGACACTTAGCGTGGCAAGCCGCTCCATGTCGAGCAGACCGCTCGCTACCATCTCCTTCATCGCCGGACGATCGGTAGGATCGAGGCCCGGCGTCTCCGTGACCTGCACTTCGCACTGCGGGAGGACTGTAGTGCGCACTTCGGTGGCCAATGTCACGTCGTCCGCGATCTCCGCGTGGACGGCAACACCATGCCCGACAGCGAACTCCACGCGGTTTCGATAGATCATCTCGAGCGATTCGCGTTCAGTGTCCATACCGTCAGTGTCCAACACGGGACGGCGGCGGAAAATGGCGCGCTTGGACGCATCGGCTTCCGCACGCACGATCAGTTCCGGCTGGAACAGCCATGCGGTGTCGCGGTTTGTGTCAGGCTCCTTCTGCGTGTTGATCAAGAACAGCGTCACCAAACGGTCCCCGTTAGCGTTCTTGGCACGAATGGAGCCCTGTATCCGCACTGATGGGCGATTCGAGTCCGGTGCCTGATGGAAGATCACGCCTTCGGTGAGTGGCAGCACGATCTTTCCACCGCAGGGGATGCGTTGCCAGACCTTGGCTTTCTGCCCATTGGACCGCGTCTGCTCGTGCTCGTCGTTGGGCACACGTTCGTAGCTACCCCAGCACGCTTCGACCTCAATGCGCTCTACGTCGCCATCGACGCAGAACGTCATGCCGAAGCTGCTAGGCACCAGCGACTGGTTGCTAGCTGCGTCGATCTCGTCCGATGCATCCGATTCGGGTTCCACCCGTCCGGCGGCCGTACTGAACTCTGCACCGGGTTCGTGCTGGCCGGGGACGATCGGGTCAGTGGGCTCCCCCATCTCGTCCCCCGCCAGCGGCCCCTCCAACCCTTCGATGCCGCCCTGAGCATCGTCGCGTGGTGCCAGCTTGCCGACCAGATAACGGTCGCGCACGCTCATGTCCACAATGCGCTCGTGCGGGCCGCCCGCAGGGCCGAGCAGGTCATCTACTACGGCCAGTTGAAGCAGTTCGCGGATGTATGTCTGATCCTCAATCGCCGGCACCCCGCCCTCAGTCTGATGTAATACCGTGGATAAAATCGAGATGAATTCCTCCCACTGGATGCGCCCAACGCTCCCTGACGACGGCGGGGCCAGCGAGACGCTAGCGACCGGCACAGAAGTGTCGGCGACTGACACCCGATCGAAGAACAACGTGGTCGTCTCAAGGTCGGAGCGAACCCGCAACACACGCCCTACACGAACGATATCGTCGGCGAGGTTCAACACCAGCACCCAATCGTCCTCAACAATGCCCGGGTACAGAGAGCGATCACCCTTCAAGACCAGGGTGTAGGGCAACAACCTACCATCGGTCTTGAGGCCAAGATCAATGGCAACCCACGCATTGGTAGCTCTTTCAGCAGTGCTCGGCTCCATGACTTTCCTTAGACTTTGAATTCATTCTTGAGAAGGGCTACGACCTTCTCCCTTGTATTGAAGCCGTTCTTGATGAGAATTTCGGTGATGTCCCGACCCGATATAAAAACAATCGGATGACGATCTTCTCGGACTTCCTCATATGCCTGACGCGCAACGACCGAAGTCGTGACCAATACACCAAATTGCCTATGTCGAATCCTGGATATGAGCCGCGACACCTCTTTCACACCTACCGAATTCGGCGTCCGTCCATTAATAGGAGGTCTGTAACATTTTGCCTCAAGAGAGAATTCTGCATACACCGGATCTTCTCTCAAGCCAAGAAGGTAGCGACCAACAGCGTCTCTACCACCATCTATGGTTCCGCGAGTAATCTCATCAACGATCACTCGCGAATCTGCCATCTGATAGATGCGTGCCGCAAACGCTTCAAATGCAAGTGGGGCTTCTTTGAAGTGTTCCCATACACAGCGTAGAAGGCTAGCTTTAATCGGTGTATCCGGAGACTGCTCTTCAAAAGTTCGGATGATCGTCGTTGGCTCAGCCACGAGAGGCAAATACTTCCCAAACGCCACCCAATCGGCCCACGCTTTTGGTGCATTGGCCGAAATAAAGTTGTCCGCCACAAGATCGTCGATCCAGCTTCTGCTTACAACAGGCACGTCCAAAATCGTAAACACTGCGCGGTAATTCTGAAAACGCTGACCAGCTGATGATTTCCATACGGCAACCAGGTCTTCCGTCGCTGAGAGGCCAGGGAATCCGGGAACCGCAAGTCCCTTGTACTGGACGGAGCGTGCACCAGTCGAAGTTGCATGCTTCTTGAATATTAAAAATGGGGCAACTCCTGATCGTGGCTCCACTTCAGCGTGCAGACGAGCAAATGCGTGGCGCAGTACCCTGTTCCCCCCTGCACGAGTTTCGTGCAGCTCATGACCAGGAGTCTTGTTGTCACCGTAGTAGACAAACTGCCCAGTACTCAGATCAAGCGTATCCGGCCAGTCGCGATCTTCTCCGGTCGTGAAAAGAATCACCCAATTCTTACGCTCGCCGCGCCCGGATGCACGAAACCCTCCCATATTTCCTGAGCCTGGAAGCAACTTTGCGATAGGCTCCCCCGAAAGTTGACTATCGGCGCTGCTCTCGTACACGGCGTCGACGATCAGATCAGCCGTCGCCAATTCACAGAATGGAAAGACTCTTGTCACCGGGCCCTCACTTAAATTCTGAGATCGACAGTCATCTCGAACGTCAGCGTGGCTTGGGTTTGAGTCATGCCCCCCCCTCGCGATGGTCGTCTCGAAGGCCAAGCTCAAGACAATAGCGTGCGCCTCGTCTCTCGCCTTGGCGCTTGACCTTGCCTGCCGCAATCAGATCAATGATAGCGCCACCCCACTGGCCGTCTGTGATGCCAGTGGCAATAAGAACATCAGACTTGGCATGCCAGCCATCGTGCGCTCGGAGGAAGTCTAGGATCGCCATGGTGGGTGTCGTGCCACTCACACTGACGATAGTTCCTGCCTCAAAATCGAGTGACGATTGGCTCGTCGCGGCGCTAGAGGTGCGATTGGCGCGTGGGACACGGGTAGAAGCTCGTGGCATGACGTCGCTATGCAGTCCACGAGCGACTTCTTCCTTATAACGCTGTCGGTTCAACGCCGACAATCGCCGCAGCACTTCGACCCGAGCGGCCTCCGAAATTGTAAAGCGAACGCGGTCGTTTTCCGGCAGATACGGCACCTCGTGGAAGTCGTGTTCAAGTTCGAGGTCACCCCATCCGTATGCACATGCGACGGCAGCGTCCATTTCGCGTTGCAATGCACGCAACGCTTCGATGCGGGGATCGAGTTCTGTGTTGGTATGAAAGCGGTTGTAGATATCCGTTAACCCAACTTGCGTTTCCCGGCATACCGCTGCTCGCACATCCACATAGCGACTAGCGATCAGCCCAAGCTCGTCGGGCAATTCAGGTGGGAAAGGTAGTGTTTCTAACGCATCGCTCGGCGCATAGTTCAACCTGGTCTCTAACGACGACGAGTTCTTTCGTGCCCACACATCATTGATGGATGACGCGAGGAGTCCGAACATCGCCATTGAGTCTGTAGCGAACACCGCAAGGCGATGCGCGTAGATCCAGTTTGCAGGAAGCAGCGCGATGCCGAGATACTTAGAGACGAGCGAGCAGGCCAGCACTAGCTTGGGGTGACGCCCCTTCGGATCCCAGCTACCCGGGTGACGCTCGAAGTGGCGACCATGGCCGATGGCGTGGTAAAGCTCCGATCGTGCTCGGAGGAACAGCCACCACTTGTCTCGTGCGCCCTTGTCCTTGTTGGCAAGACGCTCGGCCTTCACGTTCCGTTCCAGCCACTCGTAAGGCTGTGCATAAGTTCTCGCGATCGCTTCCGGCCAATCCCAGAAATTGATCACCCATCGGCTTGGCTTTTGCTCAGGATCTGAATTGAGATCGTCGCCATTGATATACGGGAAGATGACATCCGCATTCCTCGGATCGGCATCCAGCATCCGACGCGCCTCATCTGGCGATAGAATGAAGCCCATGCCAAGAACGATCGAGCCTTGATACGCGATACCCTCGTTAGCCTTCAGTCGTGTCGGACTCCACTCCTCATAATCGGACAGGAAGGCCGATATGAAGGGTGCGGGTCGCCCAAGCAGCGAGCGGTCGCCCTTCCACTCGCCTTTGTGAACATGCACGCGACTGGTGATCACAGCTGCCTTTCCGGGCCAGGGTTCGTTCGGATAGGCCGCATGGATGACGGCGCCCGCGCCAACCATTGCTTCCAGCCCAACCTGCCGCGTGGCGCCTTCCGCGACGGTGTTGACCGCGAGCAGCCCGAAGCCCCCTCCCTCGCGCAGCAGGCCCCAAGCCCGTAGGAAAAAATATGCGACTAGATCGGCCGAGCCGCGTCGTCCCGCGGCAATGTGTGCAACCAGCCAATCACGGAAGGCCGTGCCTGCGACGCCGGTGATACGCTGCCCCCCCAGAAAGGGCGGATTGCCGACTATGGCGTCGAAACCGCCGCGCTCACGCGCGAATACCTCGGGAAATTCCAGCGGCCAATGGAAAGGCCGACGTGCGAGCTTGTCGGCAGGCAGATCGGTCGAGAGCGCTGAGACCGATTTCAGGCGCATTGAGGTCAGCGCGTCATGGTCGCCGTCGATGGCCCGTCCGGCTTGGATAGCCAGCGGAGCCAGCAAATTCTCCAACGCGGTGCCACCGCCACCCGATGTGAACACTTCCCCGATGAACGCATCGGCGATGTCCTCTGGGACTTCGAGCCTTCGGCGCGCAGCGGCGTCCAGATACGCCATCGCCTCCACATCTCGTATGTCTCGGATGGGCATTTCTCGCAGACGCGAGCGCAGTTCGATGGCCTCGTGCACCGCCTGCTCGACGTTCTGGCCGAACAGCCGTAGTTGGCCTTGGCCGGTGGGATTCATCGAAAGCTGGGTGAGCTGATCCAGCCTGTGGATGCCGAGCAAGCTGTCACCGCAGTGTAGGTTGTGGTCGAGGAAGCCGAAGGGGCGGCCCCTGGCCAGCGTCACCAGCCAGATGGAGAGCTTGGCCAGTTCGACCGCCAGTGGGTTTAGATCGACGCCGTAGAGGCAGCGTTCGGCGATGAGGCGGCGGGCGACGATGGTGCGCGCCTCGGTGCCGCGCGGCAGTGCTTCGATGTTGGCGTCGGCATCCGCCACCCGCCCATCAATGCCGACGGTATGACCCTGCGCCTCGGCATGCGTCCACGATTCCACCAGCCGGTCAGCCAACCACCGGCAGGCTTGGACGAGGAATGCACCCGAACCCATCGCCGGGTCGCAAATCTTCAGGTCGAGTAGTTCGGCGGGTGATTTCAGCGTCCAGTCGGGGCGCGGCGCGCCCTGTGCCGGGCCGACGAAGGCGATGGACGTGAGCGTCTCGGCGACGATGGCCTCGGTGAGCGGCTTAGGCGTGTAGTGGGTGCCGGTCTCACGTCGGTCGGAGCCGGTGGTGACGATGAAGGCTCCGGCGGGGTAGACCAGCGGGTAGCCCCAAGGGTCGGTGCGCACCAGATGACCGAACGGCTTGATGCGATCGCGCAGTGCGGTGTCGCCGTGGCAGGCCGTCAGCAAGCGATCAGCGAGCGCATCGTCCACTGCACGAGCCAGATCGTTGCGCACGCGGCTGGCGGAACTGCCGGAACGCTGCTGAAGCAGTTCGGCCAAGCGAGCGGAGCCGTCCAGCCGCGCGGATTCGAGTTCGGCGAGCGTGACCCAAGGCGACTGCGCGCTCTTGGTGGCGTCGAGTTCCAGCGTGACCTCGGCGGTGCGCTTGACGGTGCGTTCCAGCAAGCCCTCATAGACGTAGCCGATCTGCTCGACGTCCAGTGCCCGATACGACAGCGTGCGGCCTTGGAATTGTTGGATGGCTTCGAGCAGCAGCAACACGGTGCGGTTGTCGATCGGCAGCGGCTTGGCGAGGTCGGTGCGCCAGTCGGAACCACGGGCGCGGCCCTCGAGGAAGGGGAAGCGATCCGGATCGAACAGGGAGCCGCCCAGCGCGGGCAGGCGCAGGTTTTCATGCTCGATACCGCCGTACACAGCGCGGAAGACGGCCAACAGGCGCGACCACGCATCCCAACGGCGCTCCAGAATCTCGTCGGATTCGGTACGCAACTGCATCCGCAAAGTCGAGAGCGCGTAGTTGGCTTCATAGCGTTCGTCGCCCAAGAGCAGCAGGCCGCGTTCTTCGGCGGAAAGCAGGAAAACCAGCCGCATCATCACCGTCAGTGCGGCTTCGTAGAGTTCGGCTTCGTTTACGCCGCGCAGCAATTCGCGGTCGCGGTCTTGATCAGCCTTGTCGAGCGCCTGGATGAGCACTTCGACCGCGCGCCGCACCTGCTCGCCCAAGGCGTCAGTCACTTCGTCCTGGAACTTCAGCGAGCGATCGAACAGCGCGGGCAGCCGTTCAGTTTCGTCAACGAAGAAGCGCTGGACGCCCAAGAGGTGGACGAATGCTTGGAGGGTGACGGGCTCCTGCGCCCAGATGCGCGCATACCAACTGGCGAATGTGGTGACTGCCCCCACCGGCGCATCGACCAGCATCCACCGTTCGCCGTTGGTCACCAGCCCGAGGCGGCAACCCGTGGCGCGACAGAGCCTGACCATGCGTTCCGCCGCCGTGCTAGCCCAGCCGTCCAGTTTCTGGGTGGCGTCGAGATCGACGTCCGGCCCGTAGGCGTGGATGAGCATCAGCGGCGCATCGCCGTTGCCGACGACGGAGAAATCAGGCGACAGGCTGACGCCGTGTTCGGGCAGAGCGACGGTCCGGTGCGCGGCGCACCAGTCCTTGCGTCTAAGCACATCGCCGCGACCGTCTTCGTCGAGTTCCAGTCCGCGCGACAAGACCTCGTCGATCCATGCCGCGTGCAGATCGGCGAAACGAGGATCGTCGGTTTCTAGCGCCTCGCGCCATTCGTCGTAGGCTTGGCGCAGCCGTTTGCGCTTGGCCGAATCGAGTTCTTCAAGCCCTTGCGGGAAGGCTTCCTTTAGGACGGGGACAGCGAGAAACGGGCCTGAAATCTCGATGAGCGAGAGCCATTCGTGGTGCATGCTCATGCGGCACCTCCGGCGGACTCGGGCACGACGAAGATCACCGCAACTGGGAAGGTTCGGTCGTCGAGCTTGGCGTAACGGGATTCGATGGCCTGCATTTCCATCTTGCGCTCGTCGGGGATACGCGCGAGACGCGCTTCCAGCGCGGCGATGTCACGCCGCAGTTGCATGCGCTCGTCGTCTGTGAAGAGCGAGAGCTGCTCGGGCTGCTCGCCTTTCTTCAATTCGGACTGGATCGCCTTTTCCAGTTCGTCGAGCACCGTGCCAATGTCGTCGATTTCCTGCTGCTTGCGAGTCTGGAGCGTGTTGGTCAGGTAGCGGAGACGTTCTTTGGAGCGAGAATCCACCGCTTTCAAGATGGCTTCCTGTTGACGGTCGAAGCGTACACGGAGCGCGTCGAACAGGGACGAGGCCGCCATGATCGGTTTCGCTTCGTCCAGCCACTGCTGAACTCGGGTGACACCTTCTTCGCGACGGAAAGATTGGTCGCGCAGGTAGCCGCCCGATACCGTCAGCTCCTCGTGCAGCCGATGATGATTGCCGCCGGTGATGACGAGCCGCGAGACGACGACCACAGCGGGGCCATCGACAAGCTCGTCCGGCACGGTACGGACGGTGACACGATGCAGCTTCTTCACATCGTCCTGCGCCCAGATTTCGGCGCGCAGCAGACGCAGGCACATCTGTACCAAGCGATGGTTCAGGTGGATGAGCACGACGTCATCGCGGCCACTGGCGACGGCGTGGTCGAAGGTGATAGGCCGAATCTTTTGCGTGTGCGGATGGCGCAGCCCTTCCAGACAGCGCGCCCACGAGCCGGACAGCGTAGGCATACGGAAGACGCTGCCAGAAAGCGCACCCGCAAGTTCGACGGGTTCCAGCGGCGGACGGCCCGCCAGCGCCAGGCCGGTCTTCACAGCCATCAGGACGTGGTCGGGCGTAAGATGGAAATCCTGCTTGGTGGTAAGCAAACGCTCGTGCAGCTTGGCGACGCGCTCCTTCAACTCGCGTTCGGCGCGCACGAAGTTCTTGGCGCGGGCGATCCGCGCCTCGGCCAGACGCGTATCCAAGTCCTTCAGGGAGCCTTCGATGAGGCCGGACATCTGCGGCGCGATGACCGGATTCACGCTGCCCATGTCAGCACGCATCGAGTCTAGTTTCCGCAAGGCACGCAAGATGTCCTCGCCGTGGCCACCGACCGATGCACCACTCGCGTCGCCACCATCGACCGGATGCCAGATCAGCACTTCCTTCTCTCGCTGCCCATGGCGGTCGATACGCCCGTTGCGTTGCTCCATCACGTTGGGGTTGTATGGAATCTCAAGGTGGATGAGTCGACTACAGTGGTTTTGCAAGTCAATGCCTTCGGACGCTGCATCGGTGGCAAGCAAGATGCGCACCGGGGATTCCTGCGGTGATGCCTGGAACGCCGCCTTGATAGATTCGCGCTCGTCTTGGGAAAGGCCACCGTGAAGCAGGCCGACACGCTCGCCGCTGAAGCCGTGGCTCGCTAGGATTTGATGAAGCCACTGGTGCGTGGTGCGATACTCGGTGAACAGGATCACACGGCGATCGCCCCACGAGCCATCCGGCTTGAGGTTCTCAGTAAGCCAGTCGAGGATCGCTTGGGCCTTGGAGTCGGCCTGATTCTTGGCTCGCTGTGCCCATACCCTCAAATCGTCCAGCATCGCACGCTGTTCCGCCGTCAGTGGCGGCGAACGGCGCGTAGCCTCCTCGATAGCTTCGGCATGGGCATTCTCGACTTCCTGGTCGTCCGCGTAGTCCTCGTCAGCTTTGAGGATGGCCTTGTGCAGAATGCGCTCTGCCATGGCGTCCTGCTTCGCAGGTCGCGCTTCGGATAGCGATGCGATGTGCTTTTCGAGCGTGGAAGCGAATGCCGCCGGCGACGAGAGCAAGCGCTTCTTGAGAAGCCGATTGATGAAGGCCGTGCCGAAACCATTCGCCGCCTTCTCAGCATCCTTTTCGCGACTGGTGCAGTAGTCGTCGAGTTTGCGGTGAATCTCTCGCTCTTCGGTCGAGTACGGAATCGTGAGCGCCTGCAAAGTTCGCCGGGCATACAAGGGGTTACCTTCCGCATCGACCAGATCGCTCTTCAAGCGGCGAATCATCACCTGACTCAACTGCTTTTCGTCAGGGAGGATGTTACGGGCAAAACGTTGGTCGTCGAGTAACTCCAGCAACGAGGTGAACGACTCCGTGTAGCCGTTGTGGGGCGTGGCGGTCAAGAACAACCGATGCTGGAAATGCGGACTGATGGAGCGAATGAGGCGCGTCCGCTGGCTCTCCAAAGCATAGTGAGTCCCTGCGGCCGGAGCAACGTTATGCGCTTCGTCCACGACCAGCAGATCGAACTTGCGTGGATAGCTGACATGCGGCGGAATCACGTCACGCATGGCGCGCAACCCTTCTCCGCTCTTTGCCCAATCCATCGACGTGATGAGACGAGGATGCGATGTCCACGGATTGGCATGGATACCACGCTCGCGCCGCAGTTGCTTGATGTAGGCGGTATCCACAACTCGGAAATCGAGACCGAATTTCTCCAACATCTCGATGCGCCACTTCTCCTGCAAAGACGCGGGACAGATGATCAATATAGTGCGGGCACGGTGCCGCAGAAGAAGTTCCTGAATGACCAGACCAGCTTCGATTGTCTTGCCAAGACCAACATCATCGGCAATGAGCAGATTGACGCGCGCCATGTCGATCGCACGTACCAGCGGATCGAGTTGGAAGTCCTCGATACTGACGCCGCTGCGAAACGGAGCCTGGAGAAACCCCCGATCGGCGTTGGTTGCTGCCCCCCATCGCACAGCATCAAGAAAGGCGTCGAGCGTACCCGAATCGTCCTGTCCCGTGATCAAGGGAAGGCCCGCGCGCTCGATGACTTGAGCACCCGGCTCGATTTCCCAAATGACTTCCAGCTCTTCACCAAGCCCATCCTCGTCGATCGAGGAAAGCGTTACGCAGTGTTGAGGTGCTGAATGGTCCGAATCCAGCCGAGCTGCATCAATATCCGCTACGACCCATTGGCGGCGACGCACTTCGACCAGTTGCCCTGGCTCCGGCCGAGCCCGGTATGCCAGTGCTTGCCGCTCCCCTTGGATACTCATGTGGCCACCTTTTCAATTCTTATCGTTTACACCGTGCGACGCGGTCCTACGCTTACCGTCGATTATGGCGACCGCGTTTGCCACGAGCTTCGCCGCATCAATCGGTGACTCGTGCGACCAAAATCGGAGCACTGTCCAACCGAGGGATCGCAGCCGCTCGTTCGTGTCTGCATCCCGTCGTTGATTCGCCTCAATCTTCTGCCGCCAAAACTCCGCGTTCCGTTTCGGCCAAGTGGCATGTTCTGGACAACCATGCCAAAAACAACCATCCACGAAAATTGCAATTCTCCGTCCTGGGAACGCAATATCGGCCACACGGCGGGGTTTCTTTAAGACCTCACAATCGACCCGATACCGTAAACCGATCCTATATAGCTCTCGCCGCAATGCGACCTCAGCACCCGTTGCCTTGTGCCGAACCTTCGCCATTCGACGACTGGTTTCAGCCGACGGTGGATCGCGGAAGGACATGTGCTCAGCCTCAATTATTAGTCGGCAAGCGAGATCGAAGCCAGGTGATTCTTGATACTCCGTGCGATAGCACGACCTAGGTTTACTGGCACGGCATTCCCGATCAGACGCCCCAATACCGTGAAACTGACTTCACCGTCTCTCGGGACGAAGGCATAGTCGCGTGGGAAGCTCTGTAGTATTGCCGCCTCCCTCAGTGAAATCGCGCGATTCTGCTCGGGGTGACCAAATCGCCCATTTCCGAAGCCATAGCACTGAGTCGTCATAGTAGGAGCCGGTTTGTCCCACTCCATTCGACCGTAGACACCCGGGTACGTACGTCCGCTCTTGGCGCGATGACAATCAGCGACAAGGTCTTTTGGCCAATCGCGCCACGTCCCGCCGGGCTTCGACGCCTTAATCCGTTTCAGATTCTTTTCCGATAGCGTCGACGCGATGTGCAACTTATCCCTAGGTGCACTCTCGCCAGCAGACAAAGAACGTAGTCGGCCAATGGCTTGGCGCACTGTCTTCGGCGTTTTGTGTGTTGGCGCGATCATTTCGATATCCCCGTGCTTTGATGCGAGCAGCACCATGCGTCGCCTCATTTGCGGCACCCCATAGCGTGAGCTATCGACCACGTCGAACCACACTTTGTAACCCAATCGCGTCAGCGTATCGACGAAATCATGGAAAACAGCATGTTTGGCAACCGTCGGGACATTTTCCATCGTGATGACATCAGGCTTAGTACCTTGCGCAAGGCGAGCGAATTCGTACAGCAACCCCCACTTGCCATCCTTACCATCAAGCTCATAACGCTGCGCGTAACTTGAGAAAGGTTGACATGGTGCACAGCCCGCAAGGATCGTCAACTCTGCGTCCCCAAACAATGCTCCCAGCTCTTCAGCAGCTACTGTGCTGATGTTCCGCTCTATGAACTTAGCTTGATTGTTCGCCTCGTAAGGAAAGCGGCATGCTGGGTCCAGATCGATACCTGCGACCACGGGCAAATCTTCCAGAACAAAGCCATGCGTCAGCCCGCCCGCCCCGCAGAACAAATCGACACAAGAAATACTCGCCACTTCAAACCTCCTCATTGCGTCTCAAGCAGACTATGGCGCAATTGAAACCGAACACAGTCAACGCTCTATTCCTTAACCCGGCCATCAGACTCCGCCGCACCACCGTACCGCACTCAGCCATCGATCTCGTCGTCAACCAGCGAAGCAACAACCATTCGGCTAGCTCCCTCAACGAACACCGATCTTCTAAACTGGACCTGCATCACCGCAAAAAGCGCGGGCCGCATGGGCTGCCACCCATACGACCCGCTGACCACCACCAACTCGTCACAGGAGAGTTGATCATGGCTAACGCCAATCATAAGTCACGCCCCGTCGTAACGGAACGCTTCGTCACCGTCCAAGAGTCAGCGCGCCATCATTCCTTGTCTAGGGTTCTCCGTGCCATCAGAGCGCACCGGAAACTGAACACGACGTACTTCCCGTGGATCAAATTGGCTGGAGTATGGCTTGAGGACGCGGGATTCGAGGCTGGAGAACGCGTTCGGATTACTGTCGAGGACAAGCGGCTCATCATCACGCCGATGTGATCAGCACATTGCCCATGGTGGACGTCGCAAGTCACCGCCGCTCAGGTAGCTCAGTACCCGAGACTCGATACCGTTAGTAACTGTGACAAGCGACAACTGCGATGCAGCTCAGCGGGCCAGACACTCAGGCCCGCTGCCGTAAGCCTTTCAGCACGAGCTGCAACCCATGCCAGACGCACCACACATTTCCGTCGCTCAAATGCAAAAACCCCCGCCTTTCGGGCGGGGGTTCTTGGCTTAGGGAGCCTGACGATTACCTACTTTCACACGGGAATCCGCACTATCATCGGCGTAGAGTCGTTTCACGGTCCTGTTCGGGA
>Ga0209566_100495_pt1 | contig 27501 bp, 27 predicted proteins | sample Araplavi_mTSA_r2_2_FD_184287 | JGI IMG/M metagenome (GOLD analysis project Ga0209566, IMG submission 184287) | Arabidopsis root microbial communities from North Carolina, USA - plate scrape CL_Cvi_mTSA_r2 (SPAdes) (version 2) | ecosystem: Host-associated > Plants > Roots > Endosphere | place...
AGCTGTTTCGGCATGTGCGGATGTCGGATTAAGCAGCATACTTCCCGTAGTCAATAAGGAGAGGCTAAGGCTTATCCCCAATAAAGATTTATAAAGACGTTTCTTTTTTAATGCTTTCATAATAGAATTCCTCCTATGAATCGTGATATTAGGTGCTCTACCTGTTAATACTCTATCACATATTCATACACCTAAAATTTACCGGTATTAGAGGAAAGTCAAGCTCTGCCTAGTATAATCAACCATTCTTAGAATTTCGTGAAAAATTGATGAGCATTAAAGTCTTGACACGACTCATTCTATTCATAAAGTGTTAGACTGACTAAAAAGAATATAGCGGAGGACTATTTAAAAAGCAGTCACAAAAACCATCGTCAAAATAATGGCGATGGTTTTTTGTCGGGAATGGGATAAAGTTCTTGTCATTTATGGCAACAAGTTCTTATCAACTGTCCAATGACACAAAAGTGCCTACATAAACCTAAGCAAGAAAGCTTGAGAAATCAGGCTTTTATTTTTTTATGTAAGGAAATTTGTGTCATAGAAAAAAGCACAAATTCCCCTACATTGTAGTCACGTGACATAAATCGGTGTAACTTAATGAATCAAGCCACTGAGCATCACATCGGAACTAGAGCCTGCTCTTGGGATGGTGTGACAGGAGCTCCTGTTACAGAGCTAGAGTATAAGCATGGAGTTCATGTCATACTCGATAAGACTAATCTTATGACGGATTAGTGAACTGGGGTGGCACCACGATGAATCTCGTCCCCAAGACTTTGTCTTGGAGTTGGGATTCATTTTTGTTTCTCAGAATCGACAGCTTCATTTCGTTTACTGGCAGTTATGCAAACATTCGTCCAAAGTTATTAGGCAAATAGGAGGTGGGAGGGCATTGAATCAAAAGTACGAACATACTTTTCGTATTACTAAATCAACTTGGGGTATTTTTATTAAGATCATTGCCGAATATACATCATTGTCTAAATCTGATGATAAAACATGCTGTACGCAAATCACCCCTAATCTCTATGCACTATTTGAAAAAAATGATGTTTTTCCAGAAACAGATGGTCTGTTAGATGAAGAGATTCCCTTCCTTTGGAGAGGATTAGAATTAGTAGAGCAGCAAATAGAAGCGCGCACACCGTATTAATCAGATACATTGATTATCGTTCGTTCAGTGACTTTTTCCTTGTGTGATTATCGCCGTGTAAGAGGTCTTGAAAAGGGATTTCGGATTAACTCATTACAAGACATTGTTTGAGAAGTGTACAGAGACGAGTTAGCTGCCGTTATTTTTTTTGAAATTAGTGGGTTGGGTTATGTACAAATGATACTTATTAATTTTTTGCAGAAAAGAAATGACTTATGGTGTATGACACCATAAGTAAGAAAAATGTCGGTTGTCAAGAACATTGTCCGAATGAAGTCCGCGCAAACCGCGGGCTTTTTTAGTTATCGGATCAAGTTCTTGTCATTTGGCGCTGACAAGAACTTGATCCGATTGCCGACAAGCAATAGACTGGCCTGTACTTACTAAACTAACGGGCAGTTTAACACTAAAGCAGGATTTGGAAAATGTTTGAGGAATACTTTCTAAAAACATAAATGTTCGGAAAGTTGATGATTGAAATGAATAGGAATGCTCTGAAAAAAATACATATTATTTTATAAAGAGGTGTAAAAATGCCTTTTTTCATAGGAATCGTTCCACCTGAAGATTATAAAGAACAAATTTTGGCATTTCGTAATAAATGGGCTAAGACATTTCGAAATCGATGGGATAATAATGGATTTAGGGCTCCTGTGGAGCCTCATATTACTGTTAAACTCTCAAATGGACTTACGGAGGATAGCCAATGCTTGGTTTAAAATCATTTGAAAGGGCAAAGAAAACGATTCAAGGCATTGACACGATGTATATAATCAAAAAGGGGCAGGTCAATTGAAAAATTTGTCTGTCCCCAATAACGTCCAACTCATCAATCAGTTATTCGGTCTTATGGCTTGAAAAATAATTTCATGATTCGTAGTTCTTGCATTTATTCATTTCTTGCACCAGAAGCGAAAATACTGTCATGGCTATCACAGTTTGATTCTGATTGATTCGGTCAGGTGAGAATTATAGCCTAAATTCGGCTCGATTCAAAGTTTCAAACATTAAACCAGGCAAGGAGTGAGAAATATGGTTGAGGGATTTATTGCCGAAGGAAAAAGGGAGTTTATGGAGTCTATTCCGTTTGGTGTCATTATATTAAGCCTGGAACGATCCATCTTATGGATTAATCAATTTGCCTGTGAGCAATTGTTTTGCGCTCGCGAACAGGTGCTTAATACAAGCTGGAAAGATACATTTCCTAATTTATTGGTGGATGAAGTCACGCGCGGGGTTCCCGACATTTTTCAGTTCAAATTTGGGGATAATCATTTCATTACCCAAATCTTAAGTTATGGGGAGAATGGCCGCGATCTTTTATTTATTTTTCAAAACATGAAAGTATTTGAAGAATTAATCAAGGAGATGGATTCTTATAAAAACTTGGATGCTGATTTAAAGGCGATTTTTGATATTTCATATGACGTCATTTATGTGTCCGATGGAGACGGAATTACATTACGGGTTAGCGCTGCAAGTGAAAGGCTTTGGGGATATAAGGAAAGTGAATTAATCGGAAAAAGTGTGTACCAGTTGGAAAAAGAAGGAGTTTTTTCGCCTTCGATTACTCGCTTGGTCTTGGAGAAAAAAGAGAAAGTCTCCATGACGCAGACGACCAAGACCGGACGGCGGTTAATGGTTGTGGGGATTCCCATCCAAGATGAGAACGGGCAAATAATAAGGGTTGTTAATGCGTCCAGAGATATTACTGAAGTTAGCAAGCTCAAGAACGAACTCACCGTGATGAAGCAGCTTACGGAGGGATACCGGCAAGAACTGATGAATTTACGCATCAAGAATGAGATAGAAAATCAATTGATCTATCGAAGTGAAAAAATGAAGCATGTGGTTTTGCTTGCCGAAAAAATTTCAAAGGTGGATTCGAATGTTTTGTTATTAGGAGAATCCGGTGTTGGCAAGGAACTGATCGCCTCGTTTATTCATAAATGGAGCGATAGGGAAAGTGGGCCTTTTATCAGTGTCAATTGCGGGGCGATCCCAGAAAATGTGCTGGAATCGGAGCTTTTTGGCAATATGGAAAAGGGAACGCAGAAAGAAGTAGGTCGCTTGGGTTCATTTGTTCTAGCTAATGGAGGGACGCTGTTTCTGGACGATATTGATAAGCTTCCCATCTCCTTGCAGGTCAAAGTATTCCGCGCAATTCAAGAAAGAAATGTGCCGAACATAAATGGTACGAATTCGATTGAAGTCAATTTTAGGATTATTGCTTCAACAAGTGTGGATCTAGAAGAAAAAGTTCGAGGCGGAACGTTTCGCAAAGATATTTATTATTTGCTAAATGTCATTCCGATGGTAGTACCATCGTTAAGGGAGCGCAAGGATGATGTAATCCCCCTCATTCTTCATTTTGCAAATCGCATCAACAAAAAATATAGTATGAACAAAAAATTCAATCCCCTTCTGTTGAAAACGATGCAAGAATATGCTTGGCCCGGAAACGTGCGAGAATTACAAAATATTGTAGAACGATTGCTGGTTACGGTAGATGGCAATTGGATCGAAGTTGAACAGCTACCGGATTATATGAACCCAAATTGTGCCAATCAAAAAGTAATTCAAGTGAACCATATTGTCCCACTGAAAGAAGCGATTGAAATACTGGAAAAGGAGCTGTTGATGTTAGCCCAGGAAAGATATGGATCAACGACTAAAATGGCGGAAGTACTAGGGGTGAATCAATCAACCATCAGCCGGAAGCTTCAACAATATAATAAATAGTTTGTCTCTGATTATTCCCGGTATATCTGCGATCATTTTTGTCGATCTGGATATACCATTTTTTGATTCCATGAATGATTGAAGCCTTATGGTGATTCTATGCAAATATCAGAATTTAATATGCAACAGCGCATCCGAGCCTACCTAACATGGAATTATCATTATAATTCAAGCAATAATAATGAAAGCGCATTCTATAATTCGCGCAACATATTTAATGTCACGTTTCATTCTGTAAATATCTATGCGTAAATGCATAGTTTTTCCGTTGTTTCAGCATTGTGCGAATTTACTGCCTATGTTTTAATATGCATATGAGAATAAACAACGCAGTTTGTCACAAACCATTACATTAGATTTAATGATAAGGGGGTGTTAAAACTGTAGCTTGGTCAAAGACGAAAGAGGTATAACTGCAAAGCAAAAATCAACTGATGAAATGGAATGGGAAAGTCATGGGGAACTTCAAAAAAGTGGCGGCAATCCAGATGGATTGTATGCTAGGGGATAAGGAAGCAAATTTGGCCAAAGCAAACGGGCTCATTCAGGAAGCGGTGGATCATGGTGCTAAGCTGATTATTTTGCCGGAATTGTTTAATACGGGCTACCGTGTAGAAGACAGAGATCAGCAACTGGCTGAAACTATTCCGGGAGAAACGACAACTTGGCTGGAACAAATTTGCAAGCAGCATCAGGTTTACATCGTAGGTTGTATTTTGGAAAAATGCAAGGTTAACGGAATTATTTACGATACCGCGTTTGTGATCGGCCCGGATGGATATATCGGCTCGTATAGGAAAACACATCTATGGGATAAGGAAAATGTACGGTTTACGAAAGGTTTGAATCTTCCGGTATTTGACCTTGGTTTTGTATGCTTAGGTATACAAATATGTTATGAAATTGGGTTTCCAGAGTGCACGCGCAGCTTGACCTTGCAAGGAGCAGATATTATTGCCTATCCGTCGGCTTTTGGTAAAGAACGGTATTATGCATGGGATTTAGCCAGCCGCTCAAGAGCTCTTGAAAATGGAGTTTATGTGATTGCCTGTAATCGAACGGGTCTTGAGAAGGGCGAAACGGAATTCGGCGGAAAAAGTCGCATTGTCGACCCGTCCGGTAAGGTTTTGATCGAGGCCTCTCTCACGGATGAAGTCATCTTGTCAGAAATCGATCTGGATCTCGTGGCCGTTCAGCGTAAAAAAATTCCGTATTTAAGAGACTTAAATCGTCATTTGATGCAAGAGGTTTACTACCATTAAAAATAACAGTTTATTTACGAGAGGGAGATATTAGATATTATGAAAAAGTACAGAGCGGCTTTAAAAGTATTATCGTTATCACTTGTTTTGTCCATGTTTTTGGCAGGGTGCGGAGCAGGAAAAACTCCGGCGCTCTCAAGTCAAGTCAATTCTTCAATTTCCGGAGAAACAGTAAAAATTGGAGTTCTAGCTCCGACAACGGGTTTCATGTCTACACATGGTGAAGCCATCAAATTAGGTGCTCAATTGGCTGAAGAACTGATTAACAAAGATGGCGGCATTGGTGGAAAAAAAGTTCAAGTCGTAATTGAAGATGATAAGTCTGACCCTGCAGTAGCTACTGAAAAAGCAAAGCAGTTAATTAATAAAGACAAAGTGAACTTCTTGATCGGCACAGGAAGCAGCGCAGAAACCTTAGCTGTTGTTCCTGTTGCAGAACAAAGTAAAATCCCTTTTATTTACAGTTTAGATGGTGAATGCAAAACTTGCGCTTTGGATGATAAGAGTAAAAAATCGAAATATATTTTTGCATCCGGTCCAACGCCGCAAATGTTATTAAATAATTTCTTGCCTTCTATGATGGAGAAGTTCGGCAAGAAAGTTTACTTCGTAGGTTCTGATTATGTTTTCCCTCACTTTATGAACGATATTGCTGCAAAAATTGTAAAAAATAATGGCGGTCAAGTAGTAGGTAGTGAATTTGCCCCTAGTGAAACAACTGACTATTCAGCAATTATCAATCGCATCAATAAGGAAAAGCCTGACGTTCTATTCTTAACTTTACCGGGTACAGCAGGAACAACTTTTGTAAAACAAGCACGTCAATTCGGTATTTTTGATAAGATGGCGGTTACAGGATCCGCGACTTTTGATACAGAAGCTTATTCTGCTATCGGAAAAATCTCTGATGGCGTCTATGTCGTAAATCGGTATACCGATCTTTTAGACAATCCTGTAAACAAAACATTTGTTGACGCTTACAAAGCTAAATTTAAGCCTGAAAATCCAATTGGTCCTACAGCGTCTTCTGGAACATATGGCGTTATGTTAGCAATTAAAGCTGCAGTGGAGAAATCCGGCTCAATCGAAGCAGACAAAGTGGTAATAGCAATGGAAGGTTTAAAACTGAACCTTCCGCAAGGGGAAGTGGAAATTGATGCTGGAAATCACATCTTCAATCAACATATTTACTTGATGCAAATTAAAAACAATGATTATCAAATGGTTAAAGATTTAGGAATCGCCAAACATCCAGATTTTGAAGATTGCTCTGTTGGTAAATAATTCAAAACAAAAAAATATAGACTGGGAATTACCAGTCTATATTTTTTAAATAGAAAGTGGTGGATAATTTTATGGGGTTTGGAATAGAAAATGTGTTAAATATCATTACAGCAATTGGAGTTTTGGCTGTTGTCACTGTTGGTCTTTATATCATTTTGGGTTTAATGCAAGTGATTAATATGGCGCACGGTGATATGGTGATGCTGGGCGCCTATTCTGTGGTCACTTTTACCAAAATGGGCATTAATTATTGGTTGGCAGCATTGTTTTCTGCATTTTTCGTAGCACTTGTAGGGGCAATAGTGGAATTGTGCGTGGTTCAATTTCTTTATAAAACAGGGAATCTATCCACCATGTTAGCAACTTGGGGAATAGGCATTGTTCTTCAACAAACAATTAAACTCATTTTTGGTCCACAAGGGGAGTTTGTCGATGTGCCTGTGACAAGTATGATTAATATAATGGGAATAGAGTATCCTGCTTATCGACTCATTTTATTTTTACTATGTGTGGTTATTTTAGTTGGTATTTTCTTTATCTTAAAGAAAACTAAAGCAGGCCTTTTAGTACGAACCACCATGGATAATAGAATCATGGCGCAGGCGATGGGAATTAATACGAAAAATGTTTATTTATTTGGTTTTATATCAGGTTCAGCTCTTGCGGGCCTTGCTGGCGCCCTGATTGCGCCCATTACGAATATATCACCACTGATGGGACTTGATTACGTTACAAAATCATTTCTTGTTGTTATCTCAGGAGGAGTAGACTCGATGCTATCAACAATTGGAGGTTCTTTTATTATTGCGGGTTTCCAAACTTTTTTCAATGGGTTTATGGGTGCTACAAATTCATGGATGACCGTATTAGTAATTGTGATTATTGCTCTATGGGTACGTCCGCGAGGGGTGTTTTCAAAAAAATGAGAAATTATAAAAAATGGAAAAACATGTTGATCGGTTTACTTATTCTTTTTCTAATAGTAGGATTTGTTGCTCCTGAATATCTATTAGATTTGCTGGCTACAGCGGTCATATTTGGTGTTTTTGCAGCGAGTGCCGATTTTTCTTACGGGTATGCAGGTATTATGAATCTAGGATCTGCTCTATATTTTGGTTTAGGCGCTTATATTATGGGTTATGGACTTAAAGCTTCTGCAAATCCTTTTTTGCTCATTCCGAGTGCTTTGATCGTTTCAATTATTCTCTCCTTAGTCATTGGTTATGTGGGTTTTCGGGTAAAAGCTTCCCAAACGCACTTTGGTTTGATAGGACTAGCCATTACTTTGGGATTTGAACAATTGGCGATTAGTCTTTATGGATTAACAGGGGGTTCCAACGGAATTACCAATGTTCCCAGACCTGTATTTTCCTTTTTTGGACTGGATTTGGACTTAAGTTCTCCAACACTCTATTATTTTTATGTCATTGTTGTTTCTATGGGAATTTTCTTTATCTTATGGAGATTAGTTAATACAGATTTCGGAAGAGCCTTGCAGGCGCTTAGACACGATGAAACCAAATTAGAAACCATGGGATATCATCCTCTTAAAGTGAAAATGACCGTTAACGCTATAACTGCTGCAATAGCATCTTTAGCAGGAATGCTACTTGTATGCATTTCTGGAATCGCTTATCCTAGTTTGTTTGGTGTAGGATTAAGTATGTCCGTATTGATTTGGGTTGCTTTAGGCGGAACAGGTTCTTTAATTGGTCCATTTATCATAGCTATGATTTTAAAATTAAGTGAATCCATGCTTAGCTCAACTTTTGAAAATTCTTATACGTTAATTATAGGTTTAGTTTTTGTTATTATGGTCATTGTTGCTCCTACTGGTGTATTTGGAATTGGCAAGAAAATCTTTCAATATATCAAACGAACCGAGGTGGAGCAATCATGAATAATGGAAGTGTTCTATCGACGGTTAATTTAAAAAAATCGTTTGGAGGATTAGTGGTAGCAGGTGGAATTAATTTTTCCGTCATGCCTTTTGAAGTTCGCTGCATTATTGGTCCAAACGGGGCAGGAAAAACAACTTTTTTTAATCTTTTAACTGGCTTAATTCCGATTGATTCAGGAAAAGTAATCCTTGAAAATAAAGATATTACAAAACTTTCATCTTCTAAGCGGCAAAACATGGGATTGATTCGAACTTTTCAAGCACCTCGAATCTTCCCTGAAATGACGGTTATGGAAAATGTATTGTTATCGTATCGTTCCCAGTCTTCCATTTTCCAATTGATGAAGGTACTTAAACCCAAGTCAGATGTGTTAGATAAAATAAATGAAACTTTAAAAAAAGTGGGCTTCTCTCATTTTATAAATATAGAAGCAGGATCGCTTTCTCATGGTCAGAAGAAGCGAGTGGAGATGGCAATGGCAATTGTCCAACAGCCTAAGATCCTTCTGATGGATGAACCGACAGCCGGAATGACTGCGAGGGAGACACATGAAATCGCAGATATGATCAATATTCTTCGAAAAGAGATGGCGATTGTCACTGTTGAACATGACATGGAATTTGTAAGAGAAGTCGCAGATAAAATCACGGTCCTTTACCGAGGTGATTTGGTTCACGAAGGGACATTAGATGAATTGGAAAACGATCCCTTTATCCAGGAAATTTATTTGGGGAGTGTGGATATATGAATACTGTTTTAGAATCTAAAAATTTATTTGCTTATTACGAGGGGGCAGCCATTTTACACGGAGTAAATTTAGAAATTAGAGAAGGGGAAATGGTTGCTCTTATTGGTAGGAATGGTGTAGGAAAAACAACATTCGTAAAATCTCTTTCAAGAATGGTTCCTGATATTAAAGGGGAGATTCTATTTCAAGGGAAACCGGTTCAGGGTTGTGCGATTCATCAGGTTGCTCGCATGGGAATACGAATGGTTCCTGAAAATAGAGGCATATTTCCCAATTTAAGTGTATATGACAACTTGGAAGTTGCCCGTTTATATGCCGATGGCGTGAAAAAAGAAGAAATAAAAAAAATATTTCAGTTATTTCCCCGGTTGGAAGAACGTAAAAATTTAAATGCAGGATTAATGAGCGGAGGAGAGCAACAAATGCTTTCAATTGGACGAGCGATTCTAGCCAAACCAAAACTTTTGCTTGTCGATGAATTTTCAGAAGGGTTGCAGCCTTCTATCACAAAAGATATTGCAGATGTTCTTCGAGCAATCAATAAACAAGAAGGTATGCCCATTTTACTGGTAGAACAAAATGCGAATTTAGCTTTAAAAATGACAAATAGAGCATATATCATGGTAAAAGGAGAAATTATTTATTCGGGTGATTCGCAAGATATTTTAAATAATGATACTGTCTTAAAGGAGAATATGGTAATTTAATATGGATAATAAAGTAAAAATTTCAGTTGTTCAGCGCGCACCAATCGTAGGTTTTGAAAATATGAAAAAAAATATGAATGAAAGCATGAATCTTGCCCATAAAGCAATTAAACAAGATGCAGAGCTTATCGTTTTCCCTGAACTTAACCAAACAGGGTATGTATTTGAAAATCGAAAAGAAGCCTTTTCTCACGCTCAGCCTATTGATGGCGAAATAATCAATCAGTGGATCGAATTTTGTAAGGAACAAGGTGTTTACATAGCAGATTCGTTTGTTGAGAAAGATGGAGCAAATCTGTATGATACTGCTGTTTTAATCGGTCCTAAAGGATATATCGGGAAATACCGTAAAACTCATCTTTGGAATAATGAAAAACATTATTTTACACCTGGGGATTTAGGGTATCAAGTCTTTGAAACTCCAATTGGGAAAATCGGACTACTTATTTGTTGGGATACATGGTTTCCTGAAACGTTTCGCATTCTCGCCCTGCAGGGGGCAGATATTATTTGCACACTTAACAACTGGGTATATACTCCAGGACCTCTTTTCGATGAATTAGGTCGTTGTATGGCAGTTTATCATACGATGTCTGCTGCTCAAGTAAATGGTGTATTCATTGCAGCATCGAACCGAATTGGGACAGAAAGAGGTGCAAAATTTTTGGGTAATAGTGTCATTGTTGGACCCAATGGCTGGCCGATTCAAAATGGTGATATTGATAGCGAAATGATTATCGCTGCCGAATTAAACCTGTCGGATTCTCGTAAAAAACATTGGACAGAATTAAATGACATCCATGGAGACAGAAGAAAAGACTTATATGATGAAATGCTAGGTTATCTCAAAAAGTGATTTCTTCCTTTCGGTCAAGTATCAGCCGTAGCGGGAAACGCTGCATTCATGTATTTGAAAAAAGCAATTGAACCTTGCCAATGAAGAGCAAATTGATGCTATATGTACAGCTCCTTTAAATAAAGAAGCACTGCACAAAGGGAGATCATATTTATCCGTGGAAATTCCGGGATTTTAGCCGAGTTAACGAACACAAAACACTATTCGATGATGCTTTCCAGTCCTAATCTCAAGGTCATTCATGTTACAACTCACATAGGTATCCTTGACGCTGAAAAATGATTGAGTCGGAAGGCAGTATATAATTTGATTCGATTGGCTCACTAAACTCTGCAAAAGGCTGGCTATGCCATGCTGCGAATCGCGGTCTGCGGTATCAATCCATATGCTTAGGCAAACGGGTTGTTTGGATACGTAGAAGAAGAAACAAAGATAGTTCCAGCGGTGGAAAAAGCACAAAAGGAAGGTATTCAAGTCGTTGGCCCGTTGCCTGCACATACGCTGTTCTTCCGAACAATAAGAGGGGATTTTGACATTGTGGTTGCCATATAGCATGATCAAGGGCTCGGTACCATGAAAGTATTGGGTTGAAGCGGGTGTAAATATTACCGTATGATTAGCGATTATCTGTACCAGTTCATGGCGCAATCTAGTTTTATTCTAAGGGTAGAGTTGAATCACAAGCATGTTACATTTGGGGATTTGGCTTCGATCATCAGTAAAGCTGGCGGGGATATATCCTCCATAGATGTGATTAGCTCAGGTAAGGAATTTTCCGTAAGGGACATTACCGTAGATATGTCGGAAAATACAGAATCTACGGTAGTTGAAGCGATTAAGCAGCACAAGGGCATTAAATTGGTCAATGTGTCCGATCGGACTTTTCTAGTCCATTTGGGAGGTAAGATTCATATACAGCCGAATCTGCCTATAAAAAATCGAGATGATCTCTCAAAAGTGTATACGCCAGGAGTATCAAGGATATGTACTTCCATCCATGAAAATCCGGAAAAAGCTTATTCTTTGACAATCAAACGAAACACAGTAGCAGTTGTGTCAGATGGTACAGCTGTTCTTGGTCTTGGAGATATTGGCCCTTTTGCAGCTATTAGCTAAAGTATACACTTAGTAATAAGCTGGGGTTATCTCATAAAAAAAACTGTCGGGTGACAAGAACATTATCTCATTAAATGCCGCTTAAATAGCGGCTTTTTGTGTTTATGGGATAAAGTTCTTGTCAAAACAAATGACAAGAACTTTATCCCATTCCCGATTGTTGACAAGAACCTTATCTCATTCCCGACGGGGGAGGGAAGAGGTGATGTCATTTGTAATCTGGACTTTTAATGATTATCAAGATTACTGTAATTTGTGTAAAAAACATAAAGTGCCTCCTTTAAGATATAAAGAATGGAAGGCGGCATTCGAAGAATCGAAAAAGCATCTAAATCGTATGGGTATGGCCAAAGATTCGCTGATAAGCTTCCAGAGATAGGTTTTGTATTATTTCTCCTTACTCTTATATACTTTGTTTGGTTTGGTATTAGTAGATATGGGAGAAAATGATCCGCGGGCCCAGAGGAAACGGACAAACTGAATATTAAGAAACATGGGAGGTAACGAACATGCTGGAGTATCTTGGAATTTTTGCAGTATGGAAGCGACCATGTGCGAACTAAAGAAGAACTAATCCATGAGTTAGAAGGAAACTAGCCGATATCCAGGCGACGCAAAAAGCTCCCCCTCAATGAAGAAGGGGAGTGTAGCTAGTCTAGGGGGAATATCATGTTATTCAGATTTAAATGTGATTGCCCTAGGTAAATGCGGACTAAGACCGACTGAGTAGTGGGCTATCTGTGGTAACTTTCAACAAAATGTCTGTTTAATTGATAATTGTTTGCTACAAAAGGATTAATTCATCTTACATAAGGGATAGAAGACAAACAAATTAATAAAATTGTTGTTTGACGAATATCTTGATGTTTCTCCGTTTGGTGCCGACGGCGACGAGTGTTGATTGTTGTTTGAATGGTTCAAGCTGGTTCGCAGCATAATAACACAATCAAGATGGAGGTGTTATATGATGCTTACCAAAAAGCGTAAAATCCAAGGAGCCGCTCTGCTTGTTGTGTCTTACATGATGATTGCGACAGGGTGCACACAAAATGCCAGGAATCAGGTCCAGCAGCAAGCAGTTCCGAATGGAACAGTGACCCCAATTCAGCAGAATCAATATCACCCGTACGCTGCAAGCGACAACCGAATAACTATTGCGAAGCAAGCCGCTGATAAAATTACGCAGGTGCCGGGAGTCAAGTCTGCGAATGTCCTTGTTACCAATCGAAATGCCTACGTGGCCGCTGTGGTGAATACACCACAAACCGAGCTGACCAAGGATTTGGAGAATCAAATTGCCCAGCAAGTCAGAGCTGTAGATGCAAATGTCCATAATGTGTATGTATCTACGAATCCAGAATTTGTCGATCGCGTGAATACTTATGTAGCGGATGTAGGTCAAGGAAGAGCGGTATCCGGCTTTGTAGAGCAATTCGGCGAGATGGTTCGGCGTATTTTCCCAAGCCCCAGATAATAGGCACCAGTGGACAAGCTACATAAAGATTCCATTTTATATTCGCTGAACACAATCCAATGAAAAAGAAGAGTGTCGGTTAGATTCTCATCAAGTGTCCAATGACATAATATAGTCGCGGGCTCTCAAAATATTTACTTCGCAGAATACGGGGGTTCTGCGAAGTATGTGGTAAATTGAGAGAGCTTAGAACGCTCCCCATAACATAAGCATATGCTGCTGCACACGAGGCAGAGCTACTAGCTCAGGCGCTGTTGTCTCATTGGTCGAACCACCCGTGATTTCTATGGTAAATGTATTGGAAACGGCAATTGATACGATTAAATCATTGACCGATGAGGAAAAACCCCAACCCCTTCATGTAGGTGAGGTCATGGCTGTTGGTACTATTTGGCGGGCCTTGAAATTGCCAAAGTTACAGTTCAAGCAGCCACTACCACCAGCACACGAAAACATGCCTTTCGGTTCGAATTGATTCTGCGTTCGCTGTTGCGGTGCGGATAACTAAACTAACGATTTTAAAAGCTAACTCATTGGCTAGGACATCATCTGTTAGTTTAACGCCCAAGGGAACCGTATTAGGATCTGTAGACCTGTAAGAAATTATTGTTTAATTTCGCCGACCAACTAAGTGATTGGCACAATGTGTCTGCTTATATTACTTCTTAAGTGAGTACAATATATATGTTTCAAATTACTCAAAGGGGTGTAAAGGAGGTAATCTCAATGTCCGATAAAACTAAAACTAAGATAACCAAATCTCAGCGTACCGTAGATAAGGAACTGCAATCTCGAACTCGAAAATCACCTGACCAGTCTGCACAAAATAATACACACGATCAACCAGGTGATGCTTAAACTGTTGGTCATCAAGGAGCTCATATCACAGGACAAATTTGAACAATCAAGCCCAAGCCGCGGAGCAAATTCAAGGAAGTAATAAGGTCGATCAAGAAATTATTTCAGCCGCAAACGAACATAGTTCAGAACTGGATGAAATCATTGATACGGATGTCAGTTCTAAGTTGAGCTTCGGCTTGGAACGATCTAAAGTAATACGAGTTAGAGACCTGGGGCATGCTTCATGCCTTCATGCTGCGGGTTTTTTTTCTTGATCGGCAGCACATGCATAATCGTTGTTTACAGTAAGTAAAAAGTGCGTAACAGCGAACACCAGTTGAGGGGCTTGCCTCGAGGCAATTCTCCTGAATGCTCCAAGAATAAATGGATATTCCCTTTCAAAGTTGTTTTAACCCCCGGGGTACGGTAAATTTCCCGCCATTTCGGAAGGTTAAGTTTGTACATTTCCTTACCCAGATTAAGTAAGTCTGTTTGCGATTTTTGACCTAATTACATCTGTTATTTAGTAATGGTATGTCCATTGTTTTACACCTATATAATGTGGCACATCATATCATATATTTATATATTATTGTCGGGTGACAAGAACATAGTAACAATTAAATGCCGCATAAATTGCGGTTTTTTTGTTTTATGTTACCAAGTTTTTGTCAAAACGAATTGACAAGAACTTGATAACATTCCCGATGGGTGACAAGAACTTGGTAACATTCCCGACATTACTAGCTGAACAGCGTTTTAATTGAGGTAACCAAGAAGAACATTAGCGCAATAAGCAGGGAGCACTTGCTTCACGGCAGCTGCTCCATGGTTTCCTTTGCATAAGCACTACTCCTATATTTCGCGATATCTAATTGTTCTAACGGGACACGATAGTTAAATGACAACAGCGGCAGTCTAAAACTTTATTTTTCAATCTTGGTCCGCCGCCGTTTGATTTCTTGAGCCAGTCTAATACTTAATTATTGAATGCTGATAATTTTCGACCTCATAAACTCCGTTAAATCAAGCTACTCATCTAAAACTTTATTTTCGCTGGACAATCGAAAAATTACACAATTTGAAAGAGGGTATAGAACATCAGATAAAGGATGGAGTACTCTTTTTAAATCATGGTATAGAGGTTTTGTTAAAGTTACTTTTAAAGAACACAGATGAAGTGCTATCACCTTAGACGTCTTATTGGTGCAGGAGTATTGCCGCCATTTGTTAATCGGGAAACTGACAAACTCGACCTGCAGCTCCTGCTCTTAGCAAAGCTTGCAGAGGAAGACAAGTGAGGCAGATGAAGCAGTGATGAATAATTTGGCCAGCTTTGGCTAAGCTAGAAAGGTTAAAGACCCGAGCTGCCGGAGGTTATAAAATTGCCTTTCGCTAATCTAAACGGAAACACGATTCACTTTCATGTTACGGGGAAAGGGACACCTATCATTTTTATTCACCCGCCTTTGTTAACAAGCGACAATTTCAATTACCAGAAAGACCAGCTCTCAGAGCGTTTCCTAATCATAACATTCGATATCCGCGGCCATGGTCTAAGTTCTCCTTCTAAAGAACCGTTGACATATCCGCTGATCGTTCATGACATGAAACTGCTTCTCGACGAATTGCATATTGAGAAGGCGCATGTTTGCGGCTACTCTACAGGCGGATCTATTGCGCTTGAAGCTCTGCTTGCTTTCCCCGAACGCTTCGTTAGCGGTATCGTTGTAAGCGGAACGTCGGAAATGACTGACTGGCTAAACCGCACAAGAGTAAGGATCGCCATGATGTTTTTAAGATTAAAGTTTAAACGAATCCTATCAGCCTCTGTTTCCAGGGGGAATGGGGATAAAATTGCAACCGGCCTCAGTTTGTATTTTAAGGCTGTAAATGGAGATATAAATAATATCTACCAGTATTATGCTTACTGCTTGAAATACAACTGTACGAAGAGACTCAACGAGATAAAAGCGCCAGTGCTTATTCTTTACGGTGAAAAGGACACCTACCCGTTTCATCAGTATGCGGCAATTATTCACGCCAATCTGCATCACAGCACACTCCATAGGATTGCAGGGGTAGAGCACCAAATCCCAACAAAAGCAGCGCTTGAAATGAATAAATTGCTACGTTTATGGGTCGAAAGTATGGAGAGTAGTTACATTGAGGTTCAAAATGAGCATGATCTCTTCTTGGACAATAGCTTGATGGGTGTGGACCCAGCTAATGCACCACCTTAATTAATGTCCGTAGACACAAACATGAGTGCTTTCAGATCCCCACAAACATTTGCGCATAATCACGGTGATAGTAATGAAGAGCTTGATATCATTCCCGACAAGCTATTCATGAGTTCCCAAGTAACCAAAAATCAACCACGATCGGAGAAGGTTATTTGTATGAAGTAGCGACAGTTTAGAACTTTGATAAGATACAATGACTAAGCCGATGGACCTTAGTAAAGGTCATCGGCTTCTCTTTTATGTGGCCTCAGATAGTGAATTGGGTAAGATTCTAATTCATATTTAATTCAGGTACTGGATCAAAGTTAGGGTATACATAAGGTGTTTTCGGATCTGGTATTTTTTCGACATCTAAAGTATGTATGAAATTTCCATAAACCTGGATAATAAAAGAAATGAATACAGGAAGAGCGTGGTGAGAATCGATGCTATTTTCAAACTGGTTCGGAAGGAGGAAGTATCGTTCGGTGCCAGAGCAAGTAAAACATCCGCCTAGCGATACCATCAGTACGTCATTAGTACAAAATATAACCTATTTACATAGTCAGTTCAGTCAAACCCCTGACCTGGTTGTGCGACATTTTTTCATCATGCAGTCTGGTGACCAGGCAGCGTTAGTCTACCTAAGTGGATTAGTAGATAAAAACACAATTAATAATAATGTGCTTCGTTCGCTGCAATTTGAAAAGGGATACAGCAGTGCTCTTGACGATATTACGGTTAATGTAGGCGAAGTCGAAAGGTAGGTTTGAATCGTGTTCAAATTTTCATCCTATAAAGCCTCTGAGGCCGGCCGATTGTACCGTATTGTAAATATTCTTCAACAATATGTTCTTCTAAGAGATAAGTCATGTAACTCCGAACAGTGGATCGGCTTACGCCTGCCCGCTGGGCGATTTGATCTACATTTTGATAATCCTTGATTTCTTTTAGATACTGTTTGATACGCTCAAGAGTCCTAATGTCAATTCCTTTCTGGATAGGATTGGGTGTGTTCATGCTAGTGCTGGAGTCTGGTGCGCGAAGCTTTTTTAGATTGTCAAGAGATTCCTGATTCAAAGGGTCGGAAGAAGATAACCGGGATTTAAATTGGATGTATTTAATAAGCGTTTTTCGCAGATGCTCCAAATCAAAAGGTTTAAATAAATAATCAAAAATGCCTAACCGAAATCCCTCTTCAACAATTTCACGTTCTTTTGCCGCGGTAATCAGGATAATATCGCATGGGAGGTTCTGGCTGCGGATTGTTCGCACAAGTTCAATGCCTGATTGATCGGGCAAATACACATCAAGCATTAACAAATCCGGCTTCATTGTAATTGTCGTGGACAGGGCTTGTTCGTAATTGTGAGCGGTACCTACCAATTCATAACCTTCTTGAGAGCTAATGAACTTACCATGCATTCTTGCAATCATAAAATCATCGTCAACAACCACTACGCGAAGAGGGGAATTACTCATGTACCGTTCCTCCTTTTTTAGGTAAACTTGCTGCTAAAGTCGAGCCCAAAGATGAACTGTTAATAGTGAGTTTACCATCAATATTTGTAATTAATCGAGCCAGCAGGGCAAGACCAAATCCACGTCCGCTTCCTTTGGTCGACACCCCGTCCTTGAACACATCTTCTCCAAGTAAAGGATCAATCCCCGGACCGGTATCTTGCACGGAAATGGTCAGCAATTCCATTTGATCCTCGAAACGGACGATGATTGTAGCCGGGCCTCCTTTAGAAGGGGCGCTCACAATGGCTTCCAGGGAGTTTTCGATGGCATTCCCCAGCAGTGTAATCACGATATCCCGGTGAGGACAGGGGTCGGGCAGTACCGATTCGGAATCAATGATTAGCTGAATACCAAGTTCTTTAGCCCTGTGCAGCTTGCCAATCAGCACGCCGATCACAGCTGAGTCATGAATTTTGGACAAGAAAAAGTTCAATAAAAACTGTTGTTCCTCATTAATTTCTTCGATCAATTCGTTCACCATCTCATATTCTTTCATAGTAATCAGCCCTGAAATCAGATGAAGTTTATTCATAAACTCATGGCGCTGACTTCGCAGAGAATCGGCGTATTGGCCGATATCGGCAAGACGCTGATCGATTTGGTCGAGCTGGAGTTTATCCCGGAAAGTAGCTACGGCTCCTATGACTTTTCCTTTGGCACGCACAGGTACACGATTAGTAATTACTAGCGTATTTCCTATAATCATAGGCTCATCCTGATGGAGGTTCCCTTCTTCAAGAACTTCCAACAATCGCGATGTCGGGAGAATCGAATTTATATCTCGGCCGTTGACGTCCGAGTTTTCCATTTCCAATATTTTTTTTGCCTCCCGATTGCAGGTTGTTATTTTCCCCTCGCTATTGATGGCGATAATACCTTCCCGTATGGAATTCAGGATCGCGGCCTGTTCTTGCGTGATGAAGGCAATTTCATTAGGTTCCATATTGAAAATTTGTTTTTTGATGTGTCCGGATAACAAATACGCTCCAAAAAGACCGAAGAGCAGGGCAATGATACCCGAGATCACGATTTTTAAAAGGATGCTGTATATGTCTTTCCAGATATCTTGAACAAGAAAACCAACAGATACCACTCCAATCTGATGATGATTGGCGTCAAATATTGGCGTTTTCCCGCGGATTGAAAGTCCGAGACTGCCTCCAGATGTGGATTGAACCTCCTGGCCGTGAAGTACTTTTTGATCTAGATCGACATCTTCCCCATCAAGCGGCAATCCAATTTTCATTGGATTCGGGTGGCTGAAGCGGATTAAATCCATATTAGTGACAACAATAAATTCTGCTTTCGTCTTGATTCTCAGGTCTTCAGCCAGCGGTTGTATGACAGAAGAGGGATTCGACTCCTGCAGTGCTAGAACCACTTGGGGCAGCCCCGCGATCGTTCTGGCCAGAAAAATAGCACGATCGCCTGTTTCCTTATACTTCCTGTCGATCGTTATGTATGACAACGCAGATAGTACCAAGATCAAAACAAACAAAATATTTAACAGCACCAGGAGATTGATTTTCGATCTTAAAGTCAACGACCGAGTAGGTTTCATCGAATGCAACTCCATTTCAATTCCGTTGGGTTTATTGCAAAAACCTTTTTTATTGGAAATAATGAACTTTTCAGCACAATGTATACGCTTTCTTTATGTTCCACTATACTCAAAATTGTAAACGCTATCAATCAAAAAATGCAAGACAGGAGGCAACAAGAAATGAACACAGAGCCAAAACACGTTCGATATGAAGCTAAAGCCAATGTTAAGCCTATGATCGAATTAATAGGAGTTTCCAAAGAATTTTTGAAACCGTCCGGCGAAGTCCATACGGTGCTCCGCGACATCAACTTAACCGTAGGAAAAGGCGAATTTGTTTCCATTGTAGGCCCGACAGGCTGCGGAAAGTCGACAACGTTAAGTTTAATCGCAGGATTCGAATCGCCAACGATGGGGACGATCCGGATTCAAAATGAACTGCTAGATGGGATCAATCGTATAGCCGCTTGCGTTTTCCAAACTGAAAATGCGTTCCCCTGGAAAACGGTGATTGATAATGTTTCCTTAGGCTTAAGGTTAAGAGGTACGGATAAGCGTCAAGCCTATGATGAAGCAAGAAAATGGATTGAGATTGTAGGGTTGAAAGGATTTGAGGGTCACTATCCTCATCAATTGTCCGGCGGAATGAGAAAACGCGTCGCTTTAGCTCAAACGCTTATCGTGCAGCCGCAAATATTGCTGATGGATGAATCGTTCTCCGCGCTCGATGTGCATACACGCCATTTGATGGAAAATGAGCTTCTTAAGATATGGGAAGAGACCTCAGCGTCGGTCTTCTTTATTACCCATGATCTGGAAGAGGCCATTGCGCTCAGCGACCGTGTCGTTGTTTTGAGTGCAGGTCCTGCGGCAACCGTGAAGGGTGATTATCGTATTGATCTGCCACGGCCGCGCAATGTGGCAGAAATTCGGTTTGATCCGGCGTTTATGATGCTTCATGAGCAAATTTGGAATGATTTAAGGGATGAGGTGATGATCAGCTATGCACACACTGTCGGCCATAAATAACAACACGAAGGAAGAAATCGACTCAAGGAAAAGAGAAATACGTAAAAAGGCATTGAAGATCAGAGCGCGCAACCTAATTCTTCAAATATTTCTGGCCATCATTATTTTTGGACTGTGGGAGTTTTTAGCAGATAGACAAATCATCGATAAATTTTTCTTCTCCAGCCCGTTGGAAATACTATTGCATATCGCAGATTGGTTTCAGAATGGCACGAGCCAGGGCCCTTTATATGTGCATTTCATTGTAACCTTTGAGGAAACGATACTTTCGTTTGTCATAGGGGTTGCCTTAGGCGTAATCGGAGGCTATTTGCTCGGGAGGAATGAGATTTTATCCGTTATTTTCGGTCCTTACATCCAAATGTTGAATGCGCTTCCACGTGTGGTTCTTGCTCCCATTTTTATTCTGTGGCTTGGATTGGGAATGCCGTCCAAAGTTGCTCTTGGTGTCACATTAACTTTCTTCGTTGTCTTTTTCAATGCTTTCCAGGGCGTACGCGAAGTCGATAAGAACTTAGTTAACAATGCACGGCTGTTGGGCGCCAACAAGAGACAGCTTGCGAGACATGTTATTATTCCTTCTGCATTAACGTGGATATTATCTAGTCTGCATTCCAGCTTCGGCTTTGCTCTCGTTGGCGCTGTAGTCGGCGAGTTCATCGGCGCTACCAAAGGTCTTGGATTCTTGATCTCGCAAGCCCAGGGTGCCTTCGACACTGCAGGTGTTTTTGCTGGTATGGTATTGCTTTCGGTTACCGCATTAGCCGCGAATTGGGCAGTTGGCAAGTTGGAAAAAAGGTTTATTGCTTGGCGCTTTGTCCGCCAATAAATAATAAAATCTCATGTGAATAGGGGTAAGAACGATGAGAAAAAGCCAAAAGATTGTAGTTGGGATGTCCAGCGTCGCTATTCTAGCCATGATTGCAACAGGATGTGGGGCTGCACAGCAGGCTGCTGCGCCAAGTAAAGAACCTGCTAAGCCTGCGGATTCGGCCAAACCCGCTGAAACGAGTGCGTCCACACCGGCAGCAGCTCCAATGCCGAAAGTAACGATCATGGTCGGAGGCTTGGAAAAGGTTATCTATCTGCCGTATAAACTCACGGAAAACTTGGGTTATTTCAAAGATGAGGGACTTACAGTTGAATTAGTGAATGAAGCCGCTGGACAATCTGCGGAAGAATCTCTGATTGCCGGAGAAGTGCAAGGGGTAGGCGGATTCTATGACCATACGATCGACATGCAATCCAAAGGAAAGATTCTTGAGTCCGTCGTACAAATGGCAGGAATTCCAGGAGAGCGGCTCATGGTATCCAATAAATTAAAAGATCAAATCAAAGGCCTGGCTGATTTAAAAGGTCATACGATCGGGGTAACTGGGCTCGGTTCTTCAACGAACTTCCTTGCAAACTACTTAGTAACTAAAGGCGGCAATACAACCAAAGATTATACACCGGTACCTGTTGGGGCAGGGCAAACCTTAATTGCAGCAATGCAGCAGGGGAAAATTGACTTGGCTGTAACGACTGAACCGACGGTATCCCTGCTCGTCTCCAAAAATATTGCCTCCGTTCTCGTTGATATGAACACGGTGGAAGGGACAAAGCAAGCGTTAGGCGGTAACTATCCGGCTACTTCACTATACATGCAAGCTTCATACGTCAAAGCTCATCCTGATGTTACGCAGCATTTGGCGAATGCCTTTGTAAAGACAATGAAATGGATTAATACGCATACGCCTGAGGAAATCGCCGATAAACTACCGAAAGAATATTATGCAGGCGATAAAGACATGTATCTGACTGCATTGAAAGGCACTTTACCGATGTTTACACCGGACGGAAAAATGCCTTCCGACGCTCCTGAAAAAGTGCTTGAGGTACTCAGTGCATTTAATCCTAAACTGAAGGATGCTGGCATTAAGCTCGATCAAACGTATACAACTGAATTCGTTGATAAAGCGCTGAATGCCAAATAGTAGACAATGCGAAAGAGCCCTTGCCGGGGCTCTTTCCGTTTTTAACCTTATATGGTTTGACTGCAAATCCAAAATGTTCTCCAACTTGAACTGAAGCAGCATCTGTGTTTTTGTCGGGTGACAAGAACATAGTAACATTGAAAGCCGCTTAAATGGTCATACCCCTGTCAAGTAGACAGATGAAAAAAGCTAAGCTGTCAACGCGCACCGGTACTCTATCGGTGCGCGTTGTTTTAATCTGGCTTGAAAACGGTGGTAGTTGTATTCGTATATATATTCTTCCACAGCTTGCCGAATTGCCGCTCCTGAATTAAACGGGTTGAGGTACAACTTCTCTGTTTTGAGATGCGAAAAGAAGGATTCGATGCACGCGTTATCCAGGCAGGTTGCTTTGCGAGAGTGGCTGCCTTTAACGCTGAATGCCTCTAATCGTGTGTTGTACGCCTGAGACGTGTATTGGAAGCCCTGGTCCGAATGGAGCACGGCCTCTGAGACGTCTCTTTTTCTTGTCCACTGCGCTAGGGTATCCAGCACAAGCTGGAGATCGTTACGTTCAGACATTTGCCAAGCGACAATCTCGTTGTTGAAAAGATCTTGAATAACAGATAGGTAGTGGAAATTCGTTCCATCGGAAATATAGGTAATATCCGTGACCATTTTTTGCTGTGGTGCCGTAGCATGGAATTGTCGATTTAAACGATTTGGATACACAACAGAAGGGGTGTAGTTGGACTGCTTCCGTTTCCTCCGTATGACAGATTGGATCGATAATTCTTTCATGATCCGGCATACTTTCTTGTGATTTACTCTGTAGCCGGCTTCCCTCAAGGCATTCGTCATACGAGGGTAGCCATAGTAGGGATGTGTAAAATGCATGGCCATCATGTGTTCCTTGATCTCATGATCCTTTTCTTGACTTGCCTTTCGCTGAGGCTGTGTGGCTCTCCATTTGTAATAACTTCCCCGTGGTATTCCCGCAATAGCTAACAGGACTGTAATGCCGTGCTGGTGGCGCAGCTCTTCCATGATTTCATAATTCATTCGCTCTTGTTGGCGCTTCTCCTTTACTAGATTTGGATACCGCTTTTTTAAGTAATCCACCTGCGCCTTCAGGTAATCTCGTTCTTCCTCAATGCTCTTGAAGGACGTGCGTGGCCGACCTTTCATTGGATTTGGCTCACTTTTACGCACATCGAACGACTCTCCGTTTTGCCATTTCTTCACCCACACCTTCAGTTGGGAACAGTTGCGAATCCCTTCGCGCTGAGCTACCACCTTGTAACTCGCAGAACCCTCTACGTACGCTCTAACCGCCTTTAATTTGAATTCTTCTGTGTACGTTTGAAATGTTTGTCCTTTTTTAGCCATAAAAAAATCCCCTCCAAGTGGCACTCGAGCCTCCATGATAACATGAAGGTTTTTTTGAGTGTCTACTTGAAGGGGATAATACCAGGTCACCGGCGTTTTTTACACCCCAATTGGATAAGGACGAATTTTCTTATCAAGCTGGAGAAGTCCGATGCTTCGTAGCTTGTTCATAAGCATACGCAAGCTTGATTAGGATGGGCTCACTATAAGCAGTGCCAGAAAAAACAATGCCGAACGGACCTTTCGTCATCCAGCCCTCCGATGTCGTGCTGCCTGCAGATGCATACCCAGCTGGGACAGTAATGTGTATTTGTTAACTGACACAAAGAAAATAAATTTATATACTGCTTTTAATAAATACCATATTATCTTAACGGATCTGCAAGAGAATAAATTATTCTGCAGCCATTGCTTCTGCTTTCGTTCTGTGAACCGTACCAAATGAATGTTGAGGTGGGGCATAAATAGTATAAAGTTTAAGTGGTAAGTTACCTGTATTGGTTACATTGTGCCATTTACCAGCAGGGACTATGATTGCATAATCATCATAGACTCTTTGCATAAAGTTCAAATTATCTTTCGTATCGCCCATTTGCACGACTCCTTGCCCCTGCTCAATACGTAAGAATTGATCGACTGTCGGGTGAACTTCTAAGCCGATATCTTCTCCAACATTAATGCTCATCACGGCAACTTGCAAATGATCCCCTGTCCATAGGGTAGTGCGAAATGTATTGTTTTGCTTTGTAGCCTCGTTAATGTTAACAACGTATGGTTGTCTGCCATAATCCGTTAATTCAATCATGCCGTTCGTGACTGATGCTTGCCGAAGTCCAAATTGGATAATTTCTTGTGGAGACGCCCCATACACAGGCTGTCTTCCATAATCATACATCAGGCTATTTCCATAGTATGGATACGGATAAACATAAGAACTGTAATACATTTGCTCATCCCTTCACAGGTTTTTTAATACGCTATTCACTATTTCTTGAGGATGTACTTTGTACTTGAGTTCGTGATGGACTTTTTTGTTACATTTCAGGCCGTTAGTCTAATGTCGTTCCAGGTCTACTACTATATTTTCATGCAGAAACTATTAGTAAATAAGGGGTTTCACATATTAGTCAGATCTAATATGTGAAACCCCTTATTGCTAAACTCTTGTGTCCGTTAGCGTAACAACTTCTTTTGAAAGGTTCTATTATCTTTTATCAAATAGCTTGACCGCTCATATGTTTTTTGTGCAGAATTATTACTTCTTGGCTCCGGTAAACTTTGTTGTTGATTTCATTGAACAAACAGGTATAAATATTGAATATATCTTTAGTGATTTTGGAAAAGAAGCCTTATAGGTATAACCTTGTTGAGAAACTCAATAAGCATCCCTAAGTTGTTTTTATGTTCACCCCAAGCCACTTGATAGTTGAGCTTGTAATTTAAGCATCCAAGAAGTATGAGGGAAATGAACAAGATTGTAAGATTAATCCATTTGTTTGGTAAAGGTCGTATGTATATTCCCCACAGCTTAATAATACTTGCCACATGACATATAACAACAAATGGTAATATTAGTAAACCTATAGAAATGAATATAAGTATTACAGCCACGCAGTATGCGATTATAAATGGGATAAGAGATAAGACTGAAAAAATTAGAAATAGCGTAATTGATCTAATACTAGATCGCATATTTATTACGTTCGGCATATCATCCACATTGGTCACCTGTTCCAATCTACATCTAATCGCACTATCCATTTGGGTCGGAAGTCTTCCTTATGTCTATTTCGCTATTATTTCTGTTAGTTCAGTAACATAGCTTTTATTGAAAAGGCTGACCTGGCAATTGAATATTTTGCTCCATCTGCTTATTATTCTGGTTCCAACTTAGCTTGATGGAGGCTTTACTTAAAAACAGTTCTAAATCATCTTTATTTTTGAAAGTATAAGTACAGTAATAAACATATTCTTCATTGTGGACACCACTTGAGGATGATCCACTTATTTGCAAAAATGGCGTTGGTACATTAAAACAACCTTAAAGGATTCAACATTTGATCTACCTTTATTGAGTGCGTTAAAAAGTATTTCGATCATTATTGGGTTATCAAGATGATTTTGATCGTGATCTGCTGCCGATCGTGCCGGCAGCCTCCCATTGCTGTGTATTAAACAAACGTTCTGCGTTACTTCAAGAAACTAACTTATACTTTTACTTCTTTCTCCCTATGTAAAGCAAATGGGATGATACCCCTAATACTGATGGATCCCCGGCTATTCTAATGAGTAGATCAATCAACTTTTCCTTTTCCCCTTGCTCGGTCCAATATTGTTTTTGTTCGTTATTTATTAATGCACCGATATTTGAAGAGCCAATTAAGTCAATCGTTTCGAACCCATGGCTCTCCATAAATGGTTTGATATCTTCAACATTGTAATAATAAGCTCCTGTGAAACGACCTTGATCAGTGTGATTAAAAATTCCATCTTCTATAAAATTATTAATGGATCCCATATTATCATTTGGTTTCCAAAATTTTGGGAAGAGCAAGGAAGTAAGTACCATCCTCATTCGACTTTGGAAAGCTACAAAAACGATACCGTTATTCTTGGTCACACGATGCAATTCCCTAACAGCAGCTATTCGATCATTTTCTATCTGCAAATGATATAAGGGGCCTAACATAAGAGAAGCATCGAAATTTTCAATTGAAATTCCCTGCAAATTAGTAGCGTTCAACGAATGGAACCCGCTAAATTTTTCAGTTAATCCCAGCTCGTTTGCCTTTTCTTTTGCAATCTCAACTAATTTAGGTGTGATATCAGAGAGAGTCACGTTATATCCATGTCTCGCTAATTCAAATGAGTATTTTCCTGGTCCAGCACCATTATCTAAGATAGAACCAGAACTCGGCAAGTATTTCTTCATATAATGCCAATTAATAGTGAATTCTAGAGGCTCCCTATCTAACCTTCCCCACTCATCAAAACTTGAATAATACTCAATAACGTTCTTCACACTTATTCCCTCCCTTTTTAAACACAAAAAACCCATCGCCTCAAAGAGGCGATAGGTATTACCTTCGCGGTACCACTCTTCTTGATTCGCAACAAAATAAATCACAAATCCTTAGAACCCGATTACGGAGGTTAACCCGTTAAGACTTACTGATTTCAGTCTTACCACTTATGGGTGAGTTGGGGAACCTATACACTGTCTCGCACCGACCGACAGTTCTCTGGGCAATAGTTTTTCCTTAATAATCCCAATCATTGCGTTTCGAAATATAAAATTTTGATTTGTTATGTAAGGATATAATTCCAAATAATACCTGTCAATCTAATATTTAACCATCAACTAAATATTGAAGATAGGGAACAGCTTCTGCGTTAACCTGCCTCTATGGAGAATCACTTAGCTCTTGAATGCTCTCGTTTTCTCAGTTTTTGGCCTTCAATACTTTTTAGCAGATAACATTTCAATGGTATGAAGTTGTAGAGGAAGAAATTTATGGATATGCTGAGGGGCAAAAGACTCTCTACCTAAACCACCTGTTGTAAAAAACGGATGGTATGGTAATGTATGGTTGCACCTTTGGATCTCCACTTAAACTCATGGCGGTCAACCCTCCCACATCTCGCAGAGTCTACGCTCCCACATTCCTCCCTCAGTATGATGAAATTATCTTACGTATGCTCGCTTGTTCGCAGGATTTCACATCCCATAGAAGTGAAGAACGAAAGAAT
>Ga0209566_100499_pt1 | contig 27318 bp, 25 predicted proteins | sample Araplavi_mTSA_r2_2_FD_184287 | JGI IMG/M metagenome (GOLD analysis project Ga0209566, IMG submission 184287) | Arabidopsis root microbial communities from North Carolina, USA - plate scrape CL_Cvi_mTSA_r2 (SPAdes) (version 2) | ecosystem: Host-associated > Plants > Roots > Endosphere | place...
GGATCGCAGCTGGCTTCAAGAATTCGGCGAGGTAGCACAGGACATGGGGTTCTCTACTTGGACTGCCTATGAATATCATCTCGGCAAGTATATGTACGACGAAGCCCCTGTTCCGACTGCGGTCGCCCGACCACAGCGAGACAAGGTCGTGATTTCGTTTCAGAAGCGGATTGATGAAGCTTCCGCCAAGCGTCCCGGCAGTGTGAGCATTGTAACGGGCAAGGCAGAGCTCCCCCTTCCACCAGAACTTATTTCTGTCGACGGCAATATGCTTATCATTCAATCCAATCAACTGCCGCAGTCAGCATTCTTCCTGCGAATTCAACAGATTGCGGATACACCTTCCTATTGGCTGTATAACAAGGATAAGCCCGCCAATGTGATGAAGGGTGTTACGATTGTGACGGTACAATAAAAAACAAAAAAAGCAATCTACTCGCCCCCGAGGCCATTCGGACGGCTGTTGATTGCTTTTTGTGGTGTTCAACTTATTGGCGAATTTTGGGCACTTCTTAGGTGTGAGAGCTGTCTTCCTGCTCTTCTTCATCCTCAACATATTCGAGAATATCTCCGGGCTGACAGTCCAAAATCTTGCATAGTGCATCGAGTGTAGAGAAGCGCACCGCCTTCGCTTTATTCGTCTTCAATATCGACAGGTTAGCCATCGTGATGCCCAATTGCTTCGAGAGCTCGGTTGAGCTCATCTTTCGCTTGGCCATCATTACATCCAGATTCACGATAATTGCCACAACTATAACCTCGCTTTATATCGTTTGATCGTTTTCCTCCTTGATTCTCGCAGCCTCCTCAAACAACTGAGCCAAGGTTAAGCTCAATAACCCACCTGTTAGCGCAATGAACGTTACGACTACCATCGGGACGATAGTCGCCGCATATAAGAATAGATCGTAAGCGTATATCAAAAATACGGAACAACCATTGAACAAGACAATCTCAATAAATGCACAGACTGCAATGACTTTCAATGCCTTTGCGGTATGATGGGTGAACGGATTGCCCCCTAACGCTATTTTACTAAGTTTCTTGAGCTGAAATAAAGCCATTACAAACGGCACCGCGCATAAATAGATACTGCACGTTATCACGGTCACCATGTCCTGATCGAGAATAGAATAGGCACTCTTTAAAAAGGCAGTCAGCAGTAAAGGAGTCGCCAAAAGTGCGAGCAAGGTTAACACAATACCGCATGCCACAATGATGTTCACAACTCTTGAACTCATGGATGTTTTCATTTCCCCAGCCTCAACTTCCGTTTTCTATGGATTTGAGACCCATTGTAGATCAGTATTTATTGTTAGTCAATAAATATTAACCCCTTAACAATAATTTCAACGTTTTGCAGACTTGTTACAGATAAGCTGAACACCCTTCCACATCAGTTCTGGCGAAGTTCCTTTTCCAAAAACCGATATATATTTGCGGCAGCACACCTTAACGGATGTTCCCCTGATCTACTGAGCATGCCGGACAGCATGTCCACTTCGACTCCGCCTATCACTCGTACAGTTGTCCCTTCAGGTAACGGGTTCACCATTATTTCTGGGACTAAGGCAATTCCTAGCCCCCTTTGTACGTAATGCTGCAGTGCCGTCATGCTGCTAATCTCCATGGTGTCCATAGATAACTGTCCGGCTTCCCGCAGGATGAAATCAAGCTTTTTGCGATACGGACAAGTCGCTGCTGTGATCAATAGGCAATGCCCCTCGATATCTGCCAGTTGAATGGTATTACGTGCAGTGAGCGAATGGTTTTCTGGCAATAACAGAACAAACTTCTCTACGAATAACGGTTCGAAGTGAAGATCGGTGCCTACCTCTGGAGACGAGCAGATCGCAAAATCAATTTCACCGCGAAGCAGCTTCTCCGCTAATACAGGCGTGCTCGCAATTTCCATAGCAATACGAATCCTCGGATAGTTGTTCTTGAATTGTGCGATCTGAATAGGCAGCCGATGGCTAGCCGTCGGTTCCGTTACGCCAATGCGGACTGATCCCGCTTCCCCGTTGTTCATATCCGCAATATTGATCTGCAGCTGTTCCATGCGATGTACAATATCCAGACTCTGCTCAAAGAACATTCTGCCTGCCTCTGTCAGTTGAATCGTTTTTCCTCGGTCGAAAAGCTGTGCGCCTATCTCTTTCTCCAGCTTCTGTATTTGCATCGTAATGGTAGATTGTGCGTAGTTCATTTCCTCTGCCGCACGGTTAAAGCTGCCGTATTTAACGATACACTGGAATGTTTTTAAGGTTTTGATATCCATTAGCGTACTCCTCCTTATAAATTCAATATTATTGAATCATCTCTTCATATCATTCAATTATACAAATAGACAGGCAGCCGATACAATGGACATAGGATGAACAAGGAGAGGGGAATACGTATGAACTTGAAGCATAAAGTGGCAGTCGTAACGGGCGGAGGCACCGGAATTGGCAGGGCTGTCGCTCTTGCTCTATCAAAGCGTGGAGCAGCGGTTGCCATTAACTACTCGCGTTCCGAGGCCGATGCAGAAGAAACCGTACAACTTATTCGTGCAAGTGGCGGACGCGCCATAGCGGTTCAAGCCGATATTTCACAAGATGATGAAGTTAGAACAATGATAGATAAGATTGTGCAGGCCTTCGGGACGATAGATGTATTGGTGAACAACGCAGGCATTACAAAGCATATTCCGATGGAGGATCTCGACGCTGCAACGGAGGACGTATGGGATGAGATGTTCGACGTGAATGTGAAGGGGATGTTCTACTGTGCGCGGGCCGTCACACCATATATGAAGGAGAAGCAGTGCGGCGCGATTGTCAACGTCGGCAGTATAGCTGGACAGACGGGACTCGGCTCTTCCCTTCCCTATGCGGTATCCAAGGCGGCAGTCCATGGCTTGACTAAATCCTTAGCAAGAGCGCTTGCACCCAGCATTCGGGTCAATTGCGTCGTTCCGGGGGCGGTAGCGACAAGATGGTGGCTCGGTCAGGAAGAACGGATGCAGCGTCTGGCTCCGAATCTGTTGCTGCAGCGGATCTCCACGCCAGAAGATATTGCTCAGTTCATCTGCTCCGCCTTGGAGCAAGAAGCGATGACGGGGCAAATCATCACGGTAGACAGCGGACAAACCCTGTAATCTGTGAAACGTAGTCAAGGTTACGAGGGGCTTACGAATATACTTACAATAAGATAAATATCCTCCTGCACCTCTTCTGCGGGAGGATATTTGCATCTTACAGCTAACTTACTAGCATGCTCGATGGAATGGCATTCTCTTCAGGCAATCCCTATTTACATGATGCAAAGGAGTGAACGGCATTGGATATTCAGTGGAAGGCAGCCGACATCGGAAAGTGGACTCGCTCAGGCATTATCTACTTCACATCCAAAATGGAAATGCTCGAAGGCTTGCCCTGCAAAATGTACAGGCTGTACAAGCAGCATAGTCTGACCTATCACTGCCACGACTATTTTCAAATTTGGTATGTGGCGAAAGGAGCTTTCCGGCATACCGTCAGCAATCGGCGATTCGAGATTAAACAGGGCGATATTTTTGTTATCCCCCCATTTACCTTGCACAGTATTGATATTCCCCCTGAGCAGAACATTGAAATCTATGGCTGTGAGTTTATGCCTTCTTTTATTAACGAGCGCTTCGAGGAAAAGCCGATGGAACCCCTCTTTTTCGATGTGGCCTATCTGGAATATTTCCTCAGCCGAGATGATAGCGTGCAATCAAAAATTACGCTCGAACACATTACGGAAATGCGCGTCCGCCATGTACTCCAAGAAATGCTTGCCGAATATGAGCGGCGATCCCCCTTCTTCCAAATCGTACTGAAATCCAACCTGCTCCTCCTCCTCTCGATGCTCATCCGGGAAATTAACAAGGATCTTGTGCAGGAAGGATACGAGAAAACAGAGAAATATCGCTCGATTATGACAGGGGTCATCGATTATATCCATGCAGCCTATCATGAGGACCTCCATTTGGATACGCTCTGCTCGCTCGCGAAATTGTCCCGCTCCACCTTTTGCAGCATATTCAAGGCATGGACAGGCAAGACGTTCAATCGTTATCTAGCGGATCTTCGCATATTTCATGCCCTTACGATGTTGAAGCAGCCCGAACTGTCCGTTACCGATGTCTGCTATGCGATCGGATTCAACGAACTTTCTTATTTCTGCCGCATCTTCAAGAAATACACTGGCATTTCCCCTACCTCCTACCGCAAGCAAGCGATCCAACCGGTGCCCGGCACGCATACGATAATCCCACTTTTGCACACGAAAATGAAATCAAAATAAAGCGCATACATGCTACCATGGGAATACTTCAAGTCCAGAAGGGAGGGGAAATTACGACGATATTTGAACACTTCCAGGTGCTTCAGGCAGCATGCCCTACGCACACGCTCTGTGTAATCGGAAGAGCGGAAGTATACATTTTTGAATGATGGAGGGGGAAAAGTCATGAAAAGAAAGCCGTTGATGTGGTGTCTTGCGTTCATTATCGCGTTCTCTATGCTTGCAGGTTGTTCTGGGGAGGGCACCTCCAGCGAAGAAGGATCGTCTGGCAATTCATCCTCCAAAGAGAAGGTAGAACTGAGCTTCTGGTATGGATGGACTGGGCCGGAGGCAGCAGCGCTGGAGAAGCTGATTGCCAAGTGGAACTCCGCCAATTCAGATATTCAGGTGAAGGGGTTGTCCCAGAGTGATTATCAGAAGCAGTTAACCGCCATCACGGGAGGCAATCCTCCCGATATCGCGTCCCAATTCGGGCAAAATGTAGTGCCCTGGGGACTTCGCGGTGCCATGATGCCGCTTGATGATTACATCACTAAGGACGGCGTCGATATGAAAGACTTCGTTCCCGCTGCTATAAGCACTTCACAGCACGATGGCAAAACATATGCCATACCGATTGCCATGCATGTAACGATGCTGTTTTATAACAAAGATATTTTGAAAGAGGCCGGCTTCAGCGGGCCGCCGGAGACGATCAGCCAACTTAAGGAGTACATTAAGGTACTTAGCATTGTGGAAAGTGGCGGCCGCCTGCAACGGCTCGGATTATGGCCAGGAATGGACACGTACACCTTCGCGAATGCGTACAATGGCTCGTTCTACGATGAGGCTGCGAAGCAGGTAACACCCGACAATGCTGGGGTCAAAGCTGCACTCGAACTATCCAAGGGCATCTGGGATCAGTACGACTCAGCTAACTTGGATCGGTTCTCTTCCGGTCTTGGACAATATATGTCCGCCCAAAATCCGTTTTTCTCCGGCAAGTATGCCATGACGATCGACGGCGAATGGCTGCCAACCTTCATTAAGCAGTTCGCTCCTACTCTCAACTACGGCATCGCCCCTATTCCCTACGACGAGAATCACCCCGAGCTGAAGAAACCGGGCAATGTAACGACAAGCGTATTCTACATCCCGAAGGGTGTGAAGCATCCTGAAGCTTCTTGGAAGTTCTTGAAGTGGATGACAGAGCCGCAGCAGATGGCCGAATTCACGGCAGCGATTGGGAATTTGCCGACGAAGCTGTCTGCGCTGAAGAATCCCGCCTATAATGACGTGCCTGGATTTAAGGAATTCTTGGATTACTCCACGAGCCAGAACTTGCGCTCTTTCCCTGCCACTTCCTTCGCCAACGAGTATATTGCGGAGTTCGCCGTACAGGTTGATGCCATTCTGAGGGGTACCGTAAGCATGGAAGAAGGATTGAAGAAGGTGAAAGACAAGATTCAGCCGCTTGTGAAATAAAAGCTGTGTAGAATTATGGCCTTCGCCTGTGCTTTCACTTTGCTGCAGCACCAGCGATGCTGGGTTAAATCACCGCTACATACTGACCGTCAGAGCACACAGCAGCACGTCCATAAGTCTGTAATTGATGTTGTGCCTGTCAGATATCCGCAATCCTGATCGCATCCGGTTGCTTGCAGCAAAGCCAGAGCCGATTCACGTATTGTCGACGAAAGGAGGACACTCAAGATGAAAGTCTCCTCATCCATTTCCCAATCTAAGCAGAAGAGAAGCTGGTCGAAGAAGGAGCGGCATACTTTCCTCCTCGGTCTAGTGTTCGCTGCCCCTTGGATTATCGGATTTCTAGCTTTTACGGTATATCCGTTCTTCAGTTCTTTATATTTCAGCCTGACAGAGTATGATCTGTTCAGCTCGCCCAAGTGGGTTGGATTGAATAACTATAAGCAAATATTTGAGGACGAGAGCTTCTATCGTTCACTTCGCAACACCTTGTTCATGACCTTCATTGCCGTGCCTATTACGCTTATTGTCTCCCTGTTGATTGCCCTGCTGCTGAATACGAAGGTGAAGGGAATTAACTATTATCGGACGATCTTCTATTTGCCTTCCGTCATTCCGATCGTCGCCAGCGCCCTCTTGTGGACGTGGATGCTGAACCCGGATTTTGGCCTAATCAATACCCTTCTACGCTCCTTAGGTCTTCCTGATCCTGCTTGGCTGCTGGATCCCCAATATACGAAGCCCTCATTAATTCTCATGAGCTTATGGGGAACCGGTGCAGGAGCTCTCATCTTCCTCGCTGCCTTGCAGGGCGTGCCGAAGCAATATTACGAAGCCGCTCAAGTTGATGGGGCGAACTGGTGGCATCGATTTTGGAACATCACCATACCTGGACTGTCACCTATCATCCTCTTCCAGCTCATTATGGGTTTGATCGGATCATTTCAGATCTTCACGGAATCGTACATCCTGGCGGGCGGGAAGGTAGACGGGGGTAAGTCGCTCGGCGGGCCGGATCAATCCCTGCTGTTCTATGCGGTTAACCTGTATCAAGAAGCATTCGTGTACTTGAAAATGGGCTATGCCTCTGCTCTTGCCTGGATTCTATTCATCCTTGTCCTGTTCATTACATTCGTGCTCATGAAGACCTCGGCACGCTGGGTCTATTACGGAGGTGACTGACGTGGCCGCGAAGCTTCGAAAATCGATTTTGCCGCATGCCGTGCTTATTCTATTCTCGTTTCTGTTTCTATTTCCGTTTTTATGGCTGGTCATGACCTCCCTAAAAACACCGGATGAGATCTTCCAGCTTCCGCCTAACCTACTGCCGGACACTTTCCAATGGTCCAACTATGCAGCCGCACTAGAAACAATTCCCTTCGCCCGGTATATGACCAACACACTCATCATCTGTGCCGTCAATATTGTCGGACAATTATTCGCAGCGCCGCTTGTTGCCTATTCTATATCAAGAATACCGTGGAAAGGGCGCGGCATCATCTTCTCGATCGTGGTTGCCACGATGATTTTGCCCGCACAGGTTCAGTTGATCCCGCAATATATCATCTTCACAAAGCTTGGGTGGGTGAATACGATTATGCCGTTAACGATCGGAGCTTTCTTCGGGGCGCCCTTCTTTATCTTCCTGCTGCGCCAATTTCTAATGGGTGTACCGACAGAACTGTCTGAGGCGGCTAAGATAGATGGGGCTTCTGAGATTCGAATTTATATCCGAATTATCCTGCCAATCCTGAAGCCCGCCCTCGTTACCGTGGCATTGTTCTCTTTCGTATGGTCGTACGTGGATTTTATGGGGCCGCTTATTTATTTGAACGACTCAGCCAAATGGACGATAACGCTTGGCCTGCAAGGCTTCCAGCAGGATCACGGGGCACAGTGGGAGAAGCTCATGGCCGCCTCCACCATTATGACACTGCCGATGATCGTCCTCTACTTCTTCGGGCAGAAATATTTCATGCAGTCTGGCTCAGCCTTAACCGGATTTAAATAAGTGAGGAGGGAATTCGAATGAATCGCGCCGCAACGATGCATAAGCCTCATACGTTCTACATGGCAGGGATATATGCGCTCGCCTTACTCTTGATATACTTCCTCTTGCCTTCCCATCACGCATTCGCGGATAGCGAGGAGGAACAGATCGCAAGTGTTAATAAGCATAAAACTTCGGCACTATTCGGGCCGACGATCCAGATTGATCCTCTGTTCGCTTATTACAAGAATCGCTCTGCGGCAAGTATCGCCGATGAGATTGTACAGAATGGATATAAGTCCGTCCGGTACTTCGTTGTCAACGAAAATAACATTAATCGCGAGTTAATTGAGGCATTTCGAGAAAGAGGGATCAAGGTATGGGCACTCGTTCTGGGCAATGGCTCCTATTCCGTTGACGGATTCCCTGCCGAATGGCCGAGCTGGCAGATGCAGCTGTTGACGCCAGTCAATGACGGGTACTATCGCTTCTCCCCTCATAGCGAGGGCTATGTGCAGTGGAAAAAGACCAGGCTCGCTCAACTGGTTAGGGAGTACCCATTCGACGGCATTGAAGTGGCGGAGCCTTATTTCCCTGAATGGGGTGGATTAGAAAGCGGATTGTACGGTGATGTCGGCCCTCTTGCCCAAACGGCATTCCTTAAGCAGTACGGCCATGCCAACATTCCAGATTTCAGAGATCCGCAGAGCCCCGATTATTATCAGACTAATCAAGAGCTGTATCAGGATTGGATTGACTTTCGGGTGAAGGCGGTCAACAGCTTTCTTAATGAGGTGATTAACGGAAATGGCGGGGTACGGGAAGCAAAACGTGATATTTTGGTCGCAACTTGGACATTGGCGATAGACGCTGGCCCTGATTCGGTAAGCAAGCTGCGAGAACTGCAAGGTCTGGATGCGGCGGAAATGATATCAGCTGTCCGTCCCGACCTGCATATGTTGCAGACGCATTGGCCGGATTGGACGAAGCCCGAAGAGGAGCTGCCTCCGCAGTATATTCACAACTATCAGAATTTCGTCGATGAGATACGCGCCGCCCACCCGAATATTCCACTTGGCGTGCAGGCTGATATCGGGTCTAGGACGTGGATGTTGAAGGATCGCGCTTGGTACAATGCGCTCGGTGAAGTCGCGCAAAGTATGGGGATTGGTACTTGGACGGCCTATGAGTATCACCTAGGCAAATACATGTACGATGAAGCTCCGGTTCCCACAGCCATCGCCCGCCCGGAGCACAATAAAGTTCTGATTTCGTTCCAGAAACGGATCGATGTGGCTTCCGCCAAAATCCCCGGCAGTCTGAACCTCATTACGAGGGACGGCGAAACCACTATTGCCCCGGAGAATATTACGGTGGATGGCAACATGCTGATGATTCAATCGAGCGACCTGCCCAAAAAAGAATTCCGTCTACGAATCGAGAACATAACCGATGCGCCTCCTTATTGGTACTACTATAAAGATGGGGCTCCGCATGTAATCGCAAGCAATACAATCGTTACAGTTGGTAAGAAGAATCACTAGCTCTTAAGCTTTTGGGCTGCCCTTTACCTTCTAACAAAGGCAGTAGGGGCAGCCTATTTGGCTGTGGCGGCGTCACTCCGTTCCATTCGCCAATAACTGATCTCGCACTTCGGTTAGGGCGAATCCCAACAAATTATCGCCCCGCCATTTCATCGGATTCTCCACATCTGGATGATCCTTAGCCATTCCAATACCCCAGATGCGGTCAACTGGGCTTGCCTCCACTAAAATCCGCTGCTTGCTCGCCTTGAGAAACGCACACAGTTCCTCATTTTGCGAAAATTTCGCGAAGTTGCCTCGCTTCACGATGTCATAGCATTCGCGGCTCCACACCTCGTTGTCAAAACGTTTCACAGCACGTCCGAACGCCTTCATTTGCTTCGGGTGCTTCGCGTTCATAATGGCTTCCAACATCTCATCATCACCGAACAGCCTTGCCTTTTCTGCCATCATATACTGTTCCGTGCAGCTATATTTATGGCCATCTACTGTAAAGCTAGCTGTCCACCATTGGCTGAAGCAGCTCTGATTGATGCTTCCGTCAGCAGGAGGCGTATGCCCCCAGAAGAATAAGTACTTGAGCTTCTTCCCCGCTTGGTGCGCTTTCTGTAACGCTTCAAGATTATATATCATCTCTATCACCTCAACTTGATTCATCCTACCATTTTACTATAATTGCAATCAAAAGGCGGTCTCCATCGAAGGTTCTCATGCCTAAAATCGGAAACGCCTACTATTGCATTGCGCATATTTCTTCACACGTAATAGTGATAAAATAAAGTATCCATTATAAAACGCATGTCGTGCGACATTCTTTTATCAACCGAGCCACATCTACATTGCACACACAAAGGAGCGTACAACCATGACAGACGCAACAACTTGGAAGAACGGTGCTCACGGACATAGATTCATTGCTTCCTTCAGCGGTGGGAAGGACAGTACATTGGCACTTTATAAGGCCATGCAGGGCGGAGAAGCAGTAGGCTTAATCGTCATGCTTGAAGAAGAGGGCAAGCGTTCCCGCTCCCACGGCATGCCGCCTGAGCTTATCCGTGCACAAGCCGAGGCCATCGGGCTGCCTATATTTGCAGGTGCGGCAAGCTGGTCAGACTATGAGTCCGTATTTATGGGGCTGTTGGCGCATGCGAAGGAGCAAGGCGCCGAAGTATTAGTAACGGGGGACTTGGATGTACCCGAACACGGCTGCTGGCATGATCGAGTGACGAAGAATGCAGGGCTAGGCTTGGGAATGCCGCTCTGGGAAATGGATCATCTGGGGGCAGTTCAGGAATTCATCAATCTCGGATTTGTTACGATGCTGGTGACAGTCAATCTGTCGAAGGGCATGAAGGAAGAAGATTTAGGACGTGTGCTGACTCACGAGTTCGTGGAGGAGCTCCTCGCACGCGGAATTGATCCATGTGGTGAAGGTGGAGAGTTCCATACGACCGTAATCGACGGCCCTCTATTTAAGCATCCAATTCCGATCCGCAAATGTGAGATCGTGAGGGACGGAGATTATGCATTTTTGCCTTTGGAGTTACAGAATTCGTAATTCAGCAATAGTTGCTTGAACATAAAAAGCACAGTGCTTAGCCATTCGCTAGGTGCTGTGCTTTTTCTATCCATGATTACGCCTTATTCCCGAAGATCGCCTCTACCACCTGCAGCGCCGAAGCTGCACGCGGCCAGCCTGCATAATACGCAAGGTGTGTTATCACTTCCACGATTTCTTCCTGCTGCAGTCCATTCTCTACCGCAAGTCGCAAATGATAAGGGAGCTGTTCCATCAATCCGCCCGCAACTAGCGCAGAAATCGTAATCAGACTCCGATCCCGCAGCGATAATTGCTTCCGTCGCCACAAGTCTCCGAACAATACGTTCTCGGAATAATCAACGAATGCCGGAGCTAATTCTCTTAACGACTCGCTTACTTGCGGTTTAATTGCTCGATGTGCCATGCCAATCACCCCTCTTTGTCTGACGATCCAGCATTTGAGCAATGCCATTGCCGAACGACCAATCATCGAATTCATTATCAACAAGCACGACAAATACATCTTCTTTTCTTATACTCACCGTGTTCGACAACTCCTCAGCCAGCATCGCATAAAAGCTTGTTTTCTGCTGTTCCGTCCTCCCCGATTTAAGTGTGATATGGATATAGAGCAAGCCATCGCTCCGTTCAACATTCAAGTAATTCTTGCTGTAGAAAAATTCCCCCGCCCTATGGGCATGAAAGACTTGAAAATAATCATCTTCCGGCACATTGAAGTGTTTGATCAAAGCGCACATGATTGTCTTACTGATTTGTTCAAGTAGGCGGGTGTCATATTGCTCCTCCATGTAACTAACCCGAATGAATGGCATGTCCGATCGACTCCTTCTCTGAGATGCCTCCATTGTACGCCCGTTAAATTCATTTGTATAATTGAATAAAATCATGATCTTATTCGATTATTTCGATAGAGGTGACAACAAGCAAATGGATCTCAAAGAACTAACCGCATTCAAAACCATACTTGAAGAAGGGACTTTCTCCCGAGCAGCCGAGAAGCTGAATTACGCGCAATCTACCATTACGAGTCAAATTCAACGCTTGGAAAAAGAGCTGGGCATACCATTGTTCAACAGAGGCTGGGATGCGGAATTGACCCGTGCCGGCCACATGCTGGCAGCGGAGATTGACAGTCTCATTCAGCATTGGAACTATATCTCGGAACAGGCGAAGGCATTGCAGCAGGACGAAATTGGGTCTATACGGATTGGAGGAATTGAATCCATGATGGAGACGGTATTCCCTAATGCATTGCGGAAGTTCCGAGTGCATAAGCCGAACATGCAATGTCACGTTGTGGCGGGAAATACCGATTTCCTTTCCCAATCTATCCTGCAAAAAGAGCTGGACTTTGCCATCTGTGGCGAGCCTTCCGACGCGTCTCACTTCTACTTTCAGCCGCTATATCACGAAAGGATCACGTTCATTGCAGATCAGGCGCATCCTTTGTGTGCACAGGAGAACACCTCATTGGAAGAGGTTCTCCATTACCCAATCATAGCTGGCGGACCAAACTGCTTATATTCGCTGCGTTTAGCGAAGCATTTCGCCAGATTCGAATTATCGCCTAACTTGAACACCGTAAGTCAAATATCCTCGATTCCACACTTTGTGAAGAATACTTCTGCCGTGGGCGTCGTATTGGATACCACACCACTGATGAAGGAAGTCGCAGCAATTAACGTCAACATCGCCGATCCCCTGATTCAAATCGGCTTCTTGCAGAGGCGAGGCGGCCAGGAATATATGCAGTCGTTCTCTGCTAATCTGCTCATGCAAATCATTAGAGGAGAAATGGAGTGAGGCAGCAAACACGGCAAACACAGCTAGTCTTATCTCAGCAAAACAAAAAAAGAGCACCTGCTATTATCCAAGCAGATGCTCTCCGACTACAATTATCCGTTATCCTTGTGCGAGCAGCTCTTTGAGCTGCTTGATTTGTTTGCGCTCTCCTGCAATGACGAGTGTCATATTGGGCGTAAGCTGTACCTCAGGATCGGGATTGATATACTGTTTTCCTTTTTCAATAGCAGCCAGGATCGTCGCTCCCGTGCGCTGGCGAATTTGCAGCTCGGCAATAGATTTATTAATGCATGGAAAGGACGGCCCCACCTTGCACCATTCAATGACCAGTTCATCAAGCTCCACCTGGATGGTATCCAACGCCTTCGGCTTATAGCTCATGCCACCGATAATAGACGCAAGCTGTCTTGCTTCTTCATCCTCCAGTGTCACTTGGGAAATGCTCTGCTCTGGATCATTATCTTCGAAATGGTATACTTCTCTTCTGCCATCATCATGGATAACGACGACTACTTTATCCCCCGACGCAGCTTCCATCTGATACTTTTTCCCGATACCCGGTAGTTCCGTTTCCCTTATCGTTGCCATATGGCCTGACATCTCCCTTCAATCCTATTTATTTGGTACGTTTGCTTTTTCTTTGGTATTGCTCCATTTGAATATGCGGTTCAGACCGCTATACACATATTTCGATTCTTTCGCCAGCAGTGGACCAACTATAGCCAGCACGAGTACATACAGCGCGGAGAAAGGTTTAAGTAAAGGCATCAAACCGGCTGATATACCTAAGTTCGCCACTATAATGGTGAATTCCCCCCGCGCCATGATGGTAAGTCCAATATTCGTCGAAGCCTTATAGGATAATCCAGCCTTGCGTCCTGCCATCCAGCCTGCAACCATATTGGACACCACCGTGAGCAGCACAGCCCCTAGTGCCATCCATGCAGCATCACCCAGCGTCAGCGGATCTATGCTTAGACCGAAGCTGAAGAAGAATATCGCACCGAAGAAATCCCGGAAAGGAACAACCAGATGCTCTATTCGTTTGCTGTGCTCTGTTTCTGACAATGCAAGTCCAAATAAGAGCGCACCGATAGCCTCAGCTACATGCAGGGTTTCCGAGAACCCGGCAATGAAGAATAGCAGGGAGAACACGACTATAATAAAGATTTCGTTCGATGTGATATTTAACAGCTTGTTCAATACTGGCGGCCCCACTCTTGCGATGATGAAGAATACGAGCATATACCCCATGGAAATCCCTACGGAGAGCAGAACTCCGCCAATAGATGTGGCCCCTCCAAGCAGAAGGCCGGACATAACGGATAAGAACACGGCCAGAAAGAGATCATCGAACAAAATCATGCCCAATATCAGCTCTGTTTCGGAGTTGCCTGTACGTCTAAGATCAACCAAAACCTTGGCTACGATGGCAGTGGAGGATACAGACATCAGCCCTGCAATGATTAGCGTTTCATACAGCGGAAAATTAACCAAAAATCCGTAAGCCATTGCCAGCACAAAGTTCAGTACGACATATACGGTACCACCAAATACAATATTGCGCCCAGACTTAATTAACTTCGAAACCGAGAACTCTAGACCAATGTAGAAGAGCAGGAATAGTACTCCCATCCGCCCGAGAAAAGCTATTATGTACTGACTCTCTATAAAGGTTAAGTCGAACAAGCCAATCACTGGAGCATGCGGTCCGACCAACATACCGAGAACGATGAGGAATGGTATGATCGAAAACTTTAGTTTCCCAGCGATTAGCGAGGCGGCGGTAACTAACAGCAAGGCGGTTCCAACCTGAAAAATCATATGATCCATATGGCGGCTATCTCCTTCTTTCAAAATCCTGTAGCCTTATCCTGCGCAACAATATTCCTTGCTATCCAAATTCGAACAATATGACACCTGTCATTCTAATTCCTTTACAGCTGTGAATATTCCGCCCCCCCTCTTCCCCACTACAATAAAGCTGCATGATGAATATGAGGGAAGGATGAGTAATTGTGGAACAACGTCAGGAGAGAATCCGTCTGCTCGATATATTGCGGGGATTCGCAATTCTAGGCACATTGGGGACAAATATTTGGATATTTGCACATCTAGGAGATTTATCTTATCTCACTACGTACGCGTATACGGGCTGGTGGAAGCTCGATGATCTGCTCCGCATGATCGTATTATTTTTCGTAAATGGCAAGATGCTCGGCTTATTAACGATCATGTTCGGAGTAGGCATGGAAATGAAGTATCAGCAGGCGAAACGCGCAGGCAAGGCCTGGCCGGGCGTCTATATGTGGGTGCTTCTTGTTTTGCTATTGGAAGGCTTGCTTCATTTTATTCTCGTAATGGAGTATGACATCTTAATGAGCTACGGCATAACAGGCATGATTGCCGCCTTCATTATTCGTGGTGGCGATCGCGCCATATCCAACACGATGAAAGTGATTGGTAGCGTACATGTCATCGCAATTTTGGGTATGCTTCTGCTTGGGCTAATGGGCGCCAATATGTCACTGGGGAACTTTGATCAGGTGGCCACTCTCTACAAGGACGGTTCATGGCTGGAGCAAGTCCAATATCGACTATCTCATTTCGCACAGCTTCGCTTTGAGCCCATTTTTGTCATTCCGTTGAATGTGTTTCTGTTTTTACTCGGCGTTCGCCTTATGCGCTCCGGAGTGTTCGCTCCAGATGAGAATGGGCAGCGACAACGCAGCAAGCTTTTGAAGCTGGGCATCTACGTCGGGGTGCCATTAAACCTGCTTATCTTCATACCCGGCGGCATTTTCGACATGCCCGTCCGCTATTTATTTGCTCCCTTTCTGTCAATTTGGTATATAGCGCTCATTGGTAAAGTGGTACAATATAACAAATTAGATCGGCTGTGGCGCCTGCTTGAAAACACAGGGAAGATGTCGTTAAGCTGCTATGTTATGCAAAATGTGATTGCATCCGTGCTCTGTTATGGCTGGGGCTTAGCATTAGGCGGCAAGTTGAATTCGTTAACCATTATCGCAATCTGGGTTGAGATTTCCGTATTCCAACTATGGTTCGCTTCAAGATGGCTGCGGGTCTTTAAGCTTGGCCCTATGGAGTCTGTCCGCAAGCGTGCGGTAGGCATTTTTCAGTCTAGGTGAATCTGGAGGCTATCGATGAAGATTTACCCAAGAGATCAGATGAAACAGTTTCTGCTCATAGATGTAATTGCGATCGTATATTTGTGCTATTTTGTCCTGAGCACGCGTTCCGATCTTGGTCTCTTGGGATCCCTTATGATCCTAAGCTTATTTTTGATTTCTTTCTATATTGCATTATGGCATCGGAATATCTATCTGCTGGCAGCTGTTGTATCTGGTCTCGGCACGATTGCGGTACTCAGTATCTTTATTGACCCCAATCTTCTCATGTTCGGATTTATATTTGCCGATCTGCTGGGCAGATCGAAATCCAAATGGCAAATCGGCGTCGGAACTGCAGCCATAGCCCTTATGTACGCGTTTGTCGCAAGATGGGGAGTAAGTGATTTCTATGCCAGGTATATAATGCATCTCCCCATTATCATTATCCAGATACTCCTGCCTTCTATCCTATACATAAGAGCGCGAGCAGCCAGCCTGCAAGGCCAGCTGGATTCTGCCAATGAACAGCTTGAACAATATGCCCTGCAGGAGGAAAGACACCGCATCGCACGCGATCTCCATGATACGCTGGGACAAACCCTAACGATGATCAAACTGAAAAGCGAGCTGGCTGCTAGATGGGTAGATAAAGACCCTAAGCAGGCCAAAGAAGAGCTGAACGACATCCTCAACACCTCGCGAATTGCCCTTAAGCAAGTACGGGAACTCGTTTCCGAGATGAAGTTCATTTCACTGACAAGTGAGCTGACACATTCGCGCAAGCTGCTGCATACGGCTGGCATTGAGCTTGAAATTATAGAGCATGGCCCTCCCCCGCTGCTATCCAGTGTCGAGGAAACGATGATTGCTCTCTCTGTGCGGGAAGCAATTACAAATACGATTAAGCATAGTCAGGCGCAGCACTGCACGATACAGCTTCAAATGATAGATAACAGGTACACCATATACATAACTGATGATGGTGTCGGGCTAAGCCACAAAGAAGGCGGAAATGGCATTCTGTCAATGAAGGAACGAATGCACGCGCTGAACGGCACTCTTACAGTGGAATGCTTGCCTGCCGGAGGGACTGCGGTTGCAATGATGCTCCCCCTCCATCATCTCGGAAAGGAGAGTGCAGCTACATGATTCGCGTTGTGATTGCTGAAGACCAGCAGATGCTGCGAGGTGCCTTTGCCTCATTGCTGAAGTTCGAAGACGATATTGAAGTATTGGCGGAAGTGGCGGATGGGAAGCAGGCATGGGAAGCCATACAGCAGCATAAGCCTGACGTATGCGTGGTAGATATTGAAATGCCGCACATGAACGGCTTAGAGCTGGCATTGCAAATCAGAAACACCGGGCTTCCTTGCAAAATTGTGATCGTTACTACCTTTGCCCGGCCTGGCTATTTGCAAAAGGCAATGAATGCCCAAGTGAATGCCTATCTGCTTAAGGATGAACCGATCGACTATCTCATTGAATCCATTCGTAGGGTCATGGCTGGAGAACGGGTGATCAGCACCGATCTGGCTGCAGTGCTCTTCATGAACAATGAGAATCCATTAAGCGAGAGGGAAGCCGAGATGCTGCGGCTAACGAAGGAAGGCTTGACGACAAGCGAAATCAGCAAATCCCTCTTCCTGACGATTGGCACAGTACGAAATTATCTATCTTCTGCCATTCAAAAGCTGGATGCTGAATCGAGACAGCAGGCCGCATCCATTGCCGAGGAGAAGGGATGGCTTTGAACCATCCCTACAAAAACTCTCCGACAGGGAGATCAAGATTGATCGTCGTGTTGCGGAGTACCTTCTTATGGGCAATAGCCTTTGCCGAAAACAGGCGCATCAGCACAGCGACCTGCAGCGAGTCGCTCGTCAACGCCCTTTCATCACGACTGCCAATAAGGCTTACATCGGGCACAGCCGGCCAGGAGCCGGCTTGATAGTAGAAACCAGCCAGATCTGGATGGCATGTAAATAAGCCAAGATCCACGCCGCTCTGCTCCATCCATCGGGTAGCGGCAGCGACTGTTTTTAGCCCATAGCCTAAACCACGATAATCAGGGTCAGTCGCTACACAGCTAAGTCCTGATAGCCTGAACCTCTCTCCCTCATGCTCGATCGCTTTGGAGACAACTCCCGTATAGCTGACTAATTTTCCATCTGCATAGGCATAGAAGGAACGCGCATTCAGCGCTTCATGATGGGCAGCCGGTATCGTATCCTCCAGCAATCCATCCTCCTCCGGCCATACGCGATGCAGCAAGACGGCAATCTCTCTCCGTAGGCTTGCAGGTGCCTGATTATAATTTATTGATTGTATGATATCATCCGCCAATAGTAGCTCATCCTTTACGTGAAAGGTCTGGAGGCGACAAATCCCCACTCCCACTCTATTATCCACGAAACAAAAGGCCCACACAAAGGATGTGTGAGCCTCCATCACATATACGATTATAATTTTACCGCGAACACCTCGTATGGCTTCATCGAAAATGTAGTAACGTCGATTTCAGCGCGATCATAGTTGCTCATAATGATCTCGGATACCTTACCATCGACAGCGATTCCATGCTCCTGCTCGGATATGTTTGCTGCCACGAGCCATTTCTCGCCTTCATAGATGCGGTAGTATGCAAATACCTCTTCAGGCGTATGCTCAATCAGTTCGAAGTCGCCCCATACGATAATCGGATTCTCTTGGCGCAGCTTGATTAAGCGCTGGTACGTATAGAAGATCGAATTCGGGTTGTCGAGATTACGCTGCACGTTAATTGTCTTGTAGTTGTCGTTCACATGCAGCCAAGGCGTACCCGTTGTAAAGCCTCCGTTCTTGCTGTCATCCCATTGGATTGGCGTACGAGCATTGTCTCTCCCTTTGGCATTGATCGAGGCGATAATGTCCTCTGCCGCGTATCCCTTGGACAAACGGTCATGATACATATTGATGGATTCAATATCCTCTACCTCATCAATGCTCGACACAGGGCGATTCGTCATCCCTATCTCTTCACCTTGATAAATGTACGGCGTCCCCTTCATCATGTGCAGAAGTACAGCGAACATTTTTGCGCTTTGTTCATGGTATTCCTTATCATTTCCCCATCTGGACACGATGCGCGGCAAGTCATGATTGTTCCAGAACAAGCTGTTCCAGCCCTGGTCCCCTAGCGAAGTCTGCCACTTCGCCAGCACTCGCTTCAATTCCGCAATTTCCAGTGGCTTCAGATCCCACTTATCCTTGCCCTCCTGTTGATCCAATCCGACATGCTCGAATTGGAACACCATCGACATTTCCTTGCGTGCCGGATCGGAATACAGCTTTGCGATTTCCGGCGTCGCGCCCCAAGTCTCACCAACTGTCAAGACGTCATGGGAGCCGAATGTCTTTTCATGCATTTCCTGCAAATACTCATGCAGCTTCGGTCCGTTGCCCGTAATTTCTTGATCCGGAATTTTGCCGATGAGATCGATGACGTCCATGCGGAAGCCGCCGACACCTTTATCCAGCCAGAAGTTCATCATGTCATACACTTCTTGGCGAACCTTGGGATTCTCCCAGTTCAGGTCTGGCTGGCGCTTGCTGAATAGGTGCAGGAAATACTGGCCGCTCGCTTCATCGAACTCCCATGCGGGGCCACTGAATATAGAGCCAAGTCCGTTCGGAACGCCTCCGTTCACCGGATCACGCCAAATGTAGTAATCGCGGTACTCGTTGTCTTTGCCTTTTTTCGCTTCAATGAACCATTTATGCTCGTCAGAGGTATGGTTTACAACAAGATCCATAATGATCTTGATGCCAGCCTCATTCGCCTTCGCAATCAGCTCATCCATGTCCTCCATTGTGCCGAACTCGTCCATAATATCTTGATAATCGCTAATGTCATAGCCATTATCATCATTCGGCGATTTATATACAGGGGATAGCCAGATTGCAGTAATGCCTAGCAGCTTCAAATAATCGATTCGATTGATGATCCCTCTCAAATCACCGATGCCATCTCCATCGCTGTCTTGGAAGCTGCGCGGATAAATTTGATATACAACGGCGGTTTGCCACCATTTCACGTCTTTTGCTTGTTTCATTGTTTCACTCATCGGACACCAATCCTCTCGGGTTGAAATATGAAGCTATCTGAACTAAACGTAAACGTTTACGTAATACGTAAAAATCATCTCTATTTCATTGACGTGCAATTGCACATGGATATACTCGTCATTACTTTGCATTTAATGATTTGACCGACTTGCGTACCACTAATTCATGGGGTATCACTTCGGACTCAATCTTTATCCTATGCTGAATCGCATCAATTAATTTCCGGCAGCCTTCTCTTCCCATCTCATACAAGGGCTGCGCGACTGTCGTTAGTGGAGGAATCGACATACGTGACACCTTGGAATTATCGTAACCGACCACGGACAACTCCTCTGGCACCCTAATGCCGTGTTCAAAGCATGACGATATAATGCCGAGTGCAGCCTCATCGCTTGCGCAGAATACTGCGGTAATATCGGCTTCCTCTTCAAGGAACTCCTGCATGGCCTGTTTGCCGGATTCGAAACTAAAGTCCCCTGACTTAATCAGGTTCAAATCTACCTTGATCCCCAGATCACGCAATGCATGCGTATATCCATCGATTCTCGGGGCACCAGATATCGGATCTCTTGGATTGGCTCCGGCCATCCCTATCTTCCGGTGACCATGCTGGGTGAGATACTGAACTGCGGTATATGCAGCACGGAAATCATCCACTTTGAGATAAGGTACATCTTCCCTATCCGACTTGGTAGATAGCAAAATAAAGGGAATACCCAGTGATAACATAGCGTCGATTGCAACCTCTTGCAGCTCGATGGACACGATAATGAGTCCATCTACTCTGCGCTCTCCCATCAACTTCAGGCAGTCCTGAATGCGGGAGCCATGGCTGCCGGCATGAGTCAGAATCACGCTGTAACCATGCGCATACGAAGTGTCCTCAATCCCTCTAATAATATCGCCATAAAAGGAAGTCGCCACATCCGGCATAATGACACCTATCGTATTGGTCGACTTCTGCACCAAGCTTCTTGCATTTTCATTTTTTCGATATCCCAATTCCTTGGCAACGGCGATAACCTTCTTCTCCGTCTCTTCGTTATATCCGCCAAGATTATTAATGACTCTCGATACGGTCGCGGTAGAGACACCAGCAACTCGTGCAATATCCTTGATCGTAGCTGCCATCTAACCACCTCTCGTAGGTAAACATTCTCGCAATAATTCGAAACTGAATAAGATCAGTGAACATCCTTTTTGTTAGTTAAACGTTTACGTAACCAATACTAGTTCCCTCTCGCTATTATGTCAATGCTTTTTTAAAGCGTTTTCAGTCTATACAATCTGTGTTCCTCTCACCCTTTTGCCAAGAAACCGGACATATCTGTGTAGGCACATTCGTCATCTATCGATCCCGATCCTTGAGCTTGCTCTCCCTTGCGCGCAAACATTGTCTTTGCGACAGTGAAGAAGGCTTGTACGGCTGGCGACGTGCATTGGAGAGGAGGACTGGCTAGAGCCACTTTACGCCAGCTCGATTGCTTCAGATTACCGATACCGATGTTGGGCTGATTATTGAACGACAGCTCAGGCCCGATGGTAACGCCAAGCCCTTCCTGCACCATACTGGAGATGGTATTACAATCCTGCACCTCAAAGCGTATGCGGGGAGTAACTTGAGCTTGCTCGAAAATTTCCTCTACATTTGCGCGATAAAGCCCTTTCGGCATAATAAAATCCTCTTCCTGCAGATCATGCACATCAATTACATCTTCACGTTGAAAGCGATGATCTGCAGGGAAAGCGACAACCATCTTATCCTTAACTAAGGGTACAATATGCAAATTCAGTTCTTTGTTCTGCTGGATGACGAAGCCGATATCAATGACCCCTGTCTCGAACCATTCCAAAATCTCCTCATAGGTTCCTTCATAAAATGTAAAGGCAATGTTGGGATGCTTTTGATTGAACTTCGAAATGATGCTTGGCAAAATATTAGCTGATGCGCTGGGAAAACTGCCGATCCGGATCGTGCCTGCCTCCAGATTGGAAGCCAAGGCGGCTTCTTGCTTGATGATTTCCATTTGGTTCAATATTTCTCGCATCGGTATCAGCATCTTCTGGCCAACCTCTGTCAGCAGAAGACCTCTTCGACGATCACGAATTAATAGTGCAACGCCCCACTCCGATTCCAGACTAGCTACTGCGTGACTTACGGCAGACTGGGTCATATTCAGCTTTCCCGCTGCTTTCGTAAAGCTTCCCTGCTCCACTACATGGGAGAAAACTTCAAACCTGGCTATTGTCATAAGTAAAACCTCATGTCATATATGAATAGGATTCGTTTGATTCATGCTAACACGGGATATATACTGATGCAAGAAATCGATATTCATACTTGGCGCGCGCCCTGACAGTAAAGGAGACCAAGTTGATGAATCGTGTAGGCATCTATTTATTGGCGTTAGGCGCTTTTATTATCGGAACAGTGGATTTTATCACGGTAGGGATTTTGAATATGATAGCTGCGGACATGAATGTGTCCATTGGGATGGCAGGCCAGCTTGTCACTATTTTTTCTATTTCATTTGTTATCGGATCATTGATCCTCGTAGCGTTGACGATCCGATTTGAACGGAAAAAAGTATTGTTATATTCCCTTGCTATCTTTTTGGTTGGCAATCTTACAGCGTTTCTAAGCACCCGATTTGAAATGCTTATGGTTTCACGCGTTCTTCTGGCTACTAGCGGCGGTCTGTTCACCGTCATCGCTACCGTGTTCGCTGCTAAGCTGGCCTCGCCTGGCAAGCAAGGTGCTGCTATTGCTACAGTGACTACTGGCTTTAGCGCTGCACTTGTGTTCGGAATGCCCATTGGCACGCTGCTAACGTCATACATGGATTGGCACTTCATATTCCTTATCATAGGTGCAATCACCGTGCTTCTCTTTATCATGCTTGGACGGATGATCCCGACTGCTCCAGGGCAGACACCCATTTCGCTAAAACAGCATCTGCTGATTATGAAAGATAAGCGAATCTTCAGTGGTTTATTAACGACATTATTTTGGATCATTGGGTATACGATTACGTTTACTTACATTTCTCCGCTTTTACAGGAGATAGGGCATTTTTCCGTTGAAATGATTAGTACGGCACTCCTTGTTTTAGGGATATTTGCCTTTATCGGCTCTCGCTTTGGCGGCTATGCATCTGACAAATGGGGCACAGCCGTAACGATTCGATCCAGCCTCATCCTGCACGTACTGGCGCTGATTGCTTTGCCTGTGGCGTTTGGTTCGACTTGGGGGGCTATGGTCACAATCATGATATGGGGTTTCTCTTCTTGGACGACAACCACAGCCAATCAAATCTATCTCATTTCCTTAAAATCGTCCGCTTCCGAAATCATATTAAGCTATCAGACAGCCGTATTAAACATTGGCATTTCCTTAGGCGCGGCCGTAGGAGGCGTACTGGTTGAACGAGTGCCGATTTTCCACTTCGGTTGGATTAGCAGTGTAATGGTGCTTATTGCTTTCGTTACAGCGTCCTATTCCTTCCTGTTAAGCGAACGTACGAAGAATCGAATGGGGAAACTCGAATTATGCTGTGAAAGTCCAAACAAAATAAAGTATTAGACTGCCGCTGTTTTGTTAACTGAAGGATACGGCTTTTATGAAACACCAACACTTCTTTTATTTAACTTCTTAAAAGCAGAGTATTCACGATTTGATCTAATAAAATTTAATATCAAATTGGCGCACTCATCTGGACTCAAGGTTTCAGTATTTAGTTCAAGGTCATACTCATTAAGGCAATAAACTTTATCATACTGAGAGATTGCTAAACCAATCTCTCTATCTCCCCTTAGTTTTTCTCTCCTAATAAGCTCCTCTTTCGAGCATGTTACTCCTACAAGCAGTACAGGATGATCCATTAATAAACCTAGAAATGTATTAAATCGATCGTCAGTATCATTTACTGTATCTACAACGATATTCGTCCCCATTACCGACATAAATTTAATTGTTGAATAAAACAAAGTAATCAATGGTTCAATAATGATATGGGTTGGGCCTTGCGCATCTTCTGCATATTTGGTGTTAATGAAATCAATGTAGTCATGAAACAATCCATTAAAAAAATCATCAATTGATAAATGATAAAACGAGACTTCATTTTGGTTTAATAATTCAGTCGCTATGGAAGTCTTTCCGGAACTTGAGGTTCCATTTAGAAAAACGATTATCCCTTGCTTCAATTTAATCGCCCCTTCAAAAAATAATCATTGCGTTTGCGTATCTTCCAGATAACGTCTTTTTTGCAAACATAGTAAAATCCGTCATATCTAAGGTATTCGTGTAGTGATTAAGCAATCCTGCCATTTAGCTTAGCCAACGGGCGCCAGGCTACAATTTTATTTTCTTAGTCTAATACTTTATTTTCTCCTGACAGTGAAATCAAATAAAAACATACAGAAGCCCACATAAGCTGTGTTCAGCATATGGTGGGCTTCATGACCTTCTATAACCTATATATGCATGGACTGCCGAAATCGCCTCACTATTAAAAACAAGGGCGGCAAGCCAAGATTGGATAACCGGTGTCCTGACTCGCCGCCATCTATAGACCCTAAGCATGTGCACTTATACAAGGAATTCCGCCATAATCTGTTCGATATCGAATGGAGTAACTCCTTTGTCTACCGAGAAGATCGTATCCGCTTGCTCTGCCGCTGCAACGACTTCCCCTCTTGCTTGAGCATGGAGCATGAACAGATCATACAGATTCGGCTTTTGCAGAGTAGTCATTGCCTTGCCGATCAATACCATCCCTTTTTGATTCCCTTCTACATTGTTGCAGTAGTCTGGATGTCTTGTCAGCGAGAGATCGGTCCAAATTACAGTTCGCTCCACCAAATCCAGAATGACGGGAATTGCAATTTGCGTATTGGCTGTGACATCGATCTTATTGGCGACCGTTGCAGGCTCGAATATTTCGCCGGAGCCGGGCTTCTTGCGCATCATCCAACCTGCGAAGCACTCCGGCAATTCGCAATACGGCTGCATCGTAAAGGAATGAAGCGATGCGACAATATAACGACCGCCATAATTCACAATGGATGGAATGTGCAGATCAATAAATTCACAGGCTCCTTGTGGAGCGGACACGATGTCTCCGCTGTGCACAGCTCGGTACTTCGAGGATCGCAGATTCGTGTATGAAATATGCTCAACATACTGCCAATTGTGATCGTACATGACAGCGGACAGATCGATATCCACACGGCCGGTAGGAATGCTGTTCACCGTACCTTCCTTCCACCAGGTGAAGAAGCGAACCGTGTCCCCTTCCTCCATCGGCACGCGGCTTCCCCGAACGATCGTGTGCAGCGCCTTACTCGCCGAACGCTGGGAGAACGGAACATTATACCGCTTCATACGTTCATCGACATACACCTTTCCGAGTGATGGAAGCGCCGAGAACCGCTCCATAAGCGTCTGTTCACACAACTGCACAATATCTTGGCATACCGCTGTATCGAGCTCTGGGAGCGTATTGGGAATTGCTACAGCCTTGGCAACATTCCCTTTCGGGAAGAAGGTACGAAGCTCCTTGGGCTCGTTACGATGGGTGAAATGGGATTTCACTTGCATAAGCACAGGTGTCGACACATGATTCGCGATTTCGCCGAATGCCAATACCACGTACTCCGCTTGTTCCGCGATGCGCAGCAAATGATCGAGCCTTCTGGCGAACTCGCCAGGGCGCTTCGTCAACAGATCAATTAGCGTCCACACATTCTGATATTGGAAGGCAAGCTCCACACTGCTGTTATAAGTCGTGAAGGGCTTGTTATTGCGCAATATATCAAAGGCTTCCTTACTTCTCGCAAATTGCTGCTTATATTCCGATGGATGCAAAATCTCGCCTAACCGAATCCAGCGCTGCTTATATCTCAGCATATCCTCGGTAATCGCTCCGCATTGTTCCAGCAGACCAAGCAGCAGCCGTCTCTCCGCCCGTTTGAACTTCCGGAAGCGCGCAGGCTCAGCAAGACTAACGTCGCCAGATGACCAAGCGACAGCGAGACGCAGGACATCGGTAGCCGTCTTGAAGTATGGCCGGATCACATTCACGTTCGCCTTGTCATGCTTCAATAAGGAGCCAGCCACGAAGCCGACGTTCTCCTTGAATGGAATCTCGTCAGGGAGAATATCCCCCAACTCATCTGCATCCGCATCTTCGATAGCGGCGTCGATATCGTTCTGATCTGTTTCGGAAATGGATCCCTTAGCCTGAATAAGCTGGCGAATCATCCTATGGAACTCTGCTCTGCTGCCCAGACCAATTACCTTCAGATCGATCTGATCGAGCAGAGGCGTACGATCCGCTGCCTCGTAGCGCGGCACATCCAAGGTCACATAATGATAAATCGCATTCAGGTACAGCTCCACGTCATCTTCCTGCATCACCTGCTCCGGGAAATCCGGATACATCGGTGTGTATGCCACATGGGCACCTACCATTACCTTAAGATCCGTGACCAGCTCCTGATAGAATACAGTGAACTGATCCCTGGACAAAGTACGGACAGCATTTATTAATGGCTTGGAGAACGTATACCCAAGCTGCTCTATGTTCTTCAACGTCGTAGCCAAATGGGCTGCAGAGATTCGATGTTCTCCTTGCCCTTGATTCACAATTAATTTATTCGCTCTTCGCAGATAGATGGTATTCATCATCATAAAAAGACTCCAGGAAAGCCATATCCCTAATTTCAATGGAAGATTCAATAGAAGGAAGGAATATGATAGCCTGGATGCCCCCTTTCCTAATTAACATCTTCAGGAGAGCTGCGACCCTAATTCGCCAATGAGTTAGAAGGAAGGATCGCAATAGCCTGAAGGTCAAAAGCTCAAAGCCGAGTGGCCTCAACCTCTGATGCATCCATCTTCACATACTTCACACCGCGCGAACAGGGTGAAAGTATTACGACTGCCGCGATTTGGTCATACAAAATGGAAGGTACTTAACCTAAAAAAGTCGCCAGCTCTCTCAATGATGTGAAAGAGCTGGCGTTTTAGATTCTAGACAAGAACTAGAATTATTTATTATGACTTGCACGTATTGATTCGTTTCGGATTTAACTCGAACAAATCATCTTCCAACTCTGATAATTTGTCTATTAAGGCATCCATACCGTGCTCCAACTTATAATCCATTTCCTCTTTGTACAGAGGGATCAGGAAATAAGTATGAACTTGATTGCCATCCTTGGTCGGAATGACGCTGACTTCCTCTGTTAATTGATAAAATACAACCCCATTTAAGCCTGTCCCATCGGCATAAGGTTCATAGTCTTGGAAATTCGGGATCGTATGTCCATATCCCAGCCACGTGTTATACTCATGTGGAAAACGAGCCATCTGCTTCATAAGCCGGATCGGCCAGTAAT
>Ga0209566_100500_pt1 | contig 27278 bp, 25 predicted proteins | sample Araplavi_mTSA_r2_2_FD_184287 | JGI IMG/M metagenome (GOLD analysis project Ga0209566, IMG submission 184287) | Arabidopsis root microbial communities from North Carolina, USA - plate scrape CL_Cvi_mTSA_r2 (SPAdes) (version 2) | ecosystem: Host-associated > Plants > Roots > Endosphere | place...
AGACCTTGTACAACCGGGTCGGGGGACTCTCGGCGCTGCTGATCGCCGTGGCAGAGCGCGCGCTGGAAGAGAATCGGCAATACATGGACGCCGCATATGCCTCGCCGGGCAGCGTGGAAGACCGCTTGTACGCGGTGGCGGCGGCCTACACCAACTTCGCCAGGGAACGCCCGCACCAGTTTCGCATCCTGGTCGACCCGCCGAACGAGCCCGAGGCGCTGACGCAGATCGCGAACTTGATCCGGGAGCAAAACGCCAAATTGAGCGCCTTGATCCGCCGGGGCATTGACGAGGCGGTCGTTGACAACGGGTTCGATCCTGAACTCACTGCCACCAGCCTATGGGCCATGATGAATGGCGTATTGAGCCTGATGTGGCGCACCGACAGCCTGCGGGCAGACGCGGCGCAAATTGACGCCCTGTTCGGCACGGTGATGAACATTCTCACCGATGGCCTCAGGAAGCGCGGGGTGTGAAATCCGCCGCGGTTCGGCTGGGCTTTTCCACAGCGTCGAACTGGCGAGGCGGGTGGCCGAAAAATCTGGGATGTGTTGGTAGTCGGGTATTGAAATACGCCTCGTCCGTACCGCTCGGATGGTCATACCTAGTGCGCGTCACTTGCTTTTTCAGGCGCCTACACACCGAGCATTGCACGCGCGTAGTCAGCGGCAGTGACATGCTCGAACGAGAGCGGCGCGCAATTGTGGAGCAGTAGTGGGATGTTTGCAGCCAGGCGGCTGGTGCGCTTGTTGCCGTCGAGGAAGGGCTGCAGATATGCGAGGTGCACCCAGAGGAATAAGGCGGCCTCGATCGGGTTCCTGATGAGGCAAGCTTTAGCGATGACCGAATCTAGCAATTGCTCCAGAGCCTCAGGGCTTCGGATTGGTACGTAGCGTGTATCGGTGATGCCGACTGGAATCTTGCGAATCGCGCCAAGCAAGCGGCTGTCCGGCAAGAGGTCTTGCATGAGTGCCGCGTGCAGGTTCTTGACGACGCAAGTAGAGAGGCCCTCTTGCGGGACGTCCTCTACGAGGAATTCGATGGCGACCTTGTGATTAAGCAACATCACGGTGTCGTCGTCACAGAGGGCGTCCGCGCTGTCGAACAGCTCCTTGACCGCTTGCCGGCTGTACTGGTTGCCCTCCAATCGACATGAGTTCCATGAAAGGTCGACAAGCATCTGGGTGAACACCTTCCGAGCGTAGGCGCCTGGAGACTGTATTTCGCGCAGATGTGCCAAACGATAGATGTCTTCAGCCACTTCCGGTGGTATCAGCCAAGATGCGTTAGGAGCGTAGCTTTCTAGGAATGCGCGCTGGTACGCTGCCGCGCTCCTAGCAGCCAAGGGGCGGTCGAGCTGTCGCGCAAGCTCGATGCCTGCTGGCGATCGGGGGAGGGCGGACGTGGGAGGCGGCTCGGGGAACGCCATGGTTCCTATGGTGTTTGGATGGATTCCATTCTCATGTCGGCTTTCGGCAGCCTTTGCTAGTTTGTCCCCACCTTGCGTAGGCGAAGCCCCCCGCCGGGTAAGCGCCTCACCTTAGGGGTGTCCCCGATGGTCCAGTCCATCGCAGCCAGAACGTCGTCAGCGAACTCCAATAGTCTGCCCCGTTTCCATCGTCGGTGTCCACGAGCGTTGCTTTCCAGTGATCGCGTATGGTGGTGCCTGGTATCCAAGGCGGCCATGGGTCGCCCAGCAGGCGGGCCAATAACTCCAAGTCATTGCTCGGGAGTGCTCCCCAATTCGTTGCATGGGGGCTCGCGCCGTAAAACCAAGCTGCTGCAATATCCTCATCAGTGGCGACGTATGCCGTTGAAACTGAACGGCATTGGACATGCGCGTTCACTGCTGCAGCGATCAAGAAAATACATCGCATCGTACGTCTGGAGCTGGCCAAGGGGCTTACCGACCTGAGTCGGCGTTTCATTTGCAGCCCGATGGAAGAACGAATCACGTAATACACCCGCCACGCTGTTGAGTGCCAAGCGGCCTAGCCGCCGAACGGAGGGATCCCTATTGCTGCACGCGTCCATGGCCGAAGCCACCTTGGCCGGACTCGAGCAGCAATTTCTCAACAAACGCTCTGCGTTCCGCTTTTTGCGCCGGGGTGCCCTGGTCCGATAGTAGTGACTCAGATAACTCGTAGCTGTAAAGCACGAAGGCACGAGCACGCGCCTCGGCAATGCTGTATCCGAGCGCGCTGAAGCATTGTGCGATGTAGGACAGGCGCTTGGCGTCGACCTCGTCAACGATGGCTCGCGCCACTTCATCGCGGCGTCCCCATGCCCGAATAGCGAGTTCGGTGGCAGCAGCTTGCTGCGCGGCGGCACCATGGAACGGCAGGCTGAGTAGGTCCCGCACCAATTCTCGTGCGGGCAGCCCTCGGCTTTCAAAGCGAAAGATGATCTGCTCGGTTGCCTCGTCGCGCCAAGCCATGAGCATGCGCTTGAGGAGGTCATCTCGGTCCTTGAAATGCCAGTAGAAGCTCCCTTTGGTAACGCCCATCTCTTTCGCTAGCGCCTCAACGCGCACAGCGTCAATGCTCTTGGTCACCAAGAGCTTGCGGGCTTCCGCAATCCAGACTTCGGGGCCGAATTGCCCGCGGTTGCCCTGGGATGCGTGGGTGTCTGCCATCACGACTCCGTCGAAAGCTACTATTGTACGCGCCAGAAACATACGGATACGTATGCATGGTGTTCAGGTCACAACGCTACTTCGTTCGCGCCAAGTACAGCACTTGTAGGAGTTTACCCGGACTCATCGAAGGTTGACGATTCTCAAATGTGTTCCTACCATACGCATACGTATGGGTATGGAGAAATGAGACATGTCAAGCTTTGATGGGATTGGGCAGACCTTGGTGGCCGCTGACCACAAGACAAATTATTTCGATCTCGGCAAAGGTAAGCCGCTGTTCTTGTTGCATGGCTCGGGGCCGGGTGTTTCGGGCTGGAGCAATTGGAAGGGAGTGATGCCGGATTTGGCCGAGCAGTTCCGGGTCATCGTGCCGGACATCGCGGGTTTCGGTTTCACGGAGTTCAAGGAAGACAACAAGTACGACATCAAGCTGTGGGTGCGTCACCTGCTTGGCATCATGGACGCGCTGGACATTGAGAAGGCTTCGTTTGTCGGCAACTCATTTGGTGGTGCGCTGTCGTTGGGTCTGGCCACGTTTGACCCGTCGCGTGTGGAGCGACTCGTGCTTTTGGGGACCCCTGCCGGCGAATTCGAGCAGACGCCTGGTTTGCGCTCGGCTTGGGAGTACGAGCCATCGCTGGAGAACATGGAGCGCGCCATGCGCCTGTTCCCATATGACCAGGCGATCATCACGCCGGAGATGGTGGAGTCCCGCTACAAAGCGAGCGCGCGTCCTGGGGCGCAAGACGCGCTCCGTAAGCTGCTGCCTAAACCCAATGTCGAAGGTCCGACCATCGTCAAAGGTTTCCCGGAGCATGTGGTGGCCAAGATCGAGGCACCCACACTAGTGCTGCACGGCCGCGAGGACCGTGTTGTGCCACCGTCGTGCGGGCAACTGCTGGCGCGCGCCATCCCCAAGGCTGATCTGCACCTGTTTGGCCATTGCGGCCATTGGGTGCAGACGGAACGTCGCGCGGATTTCCTGCATCTGGTTCGTCACTTCTGCGGGTGACGCCATGAGTCGCAACGTACTCGAACGCGTGCTGCACCAGCTCACCGTGGATCGCGCTGCCAAACAGCGTTTCCGCGAAAACGCAGCTGCCTACCTGGCGCGTTTTGCACTTACGAATGCGGAGCGCGAGATGCTGATCGGCTTCGATGTGCTCGGTCTGCAGCAAGCCGGTGTCAACCCGATGCTGACCATGGGCTTCTGGCAAGAGCTTTCGCCTGAGCGCGATATGCGCGCTTACATGAAGAAATTGCGCCCGGTGGGCGCGTCTGAAGCGGTATATAGCGCCGCACTGAAATCGTAAAGAAGCGAGAAGAGAGCAATGGGACAAATCGTTGGCGGCTTTCTGGTGCCGCATGACCCCGTGATGTTTTTGGCACCGGAAGCACCAGCCATCGCTGTGCGAGCGAGCATTTGGGGGGCCTTCAGCCAATGCGCCGAACGGTTAGCGGCGCTTGCGCCCACCAGTGTTGTCATCGTGGGTGCTGACCACTACATGCTCTTTGGTACGACGTGCTTGCCGAGTTATCTGATCGGCACCGGTGACGTCGATGGTCCGCTCGATGCACTGCCAGGCCTCAAGCGCGGCGCGATTCCGAACAACGAAGCGCTCGCTACCCACATCGCCGCCGACGGTCATGCACGCGGTTTCGACTGGGCGGTGGCGCGTGCGTTGACGGTGGATCACGCAGTTGGCATCCCAAATCAAATGATCGTGCAGCCGTTGCGCGATGCGGGCATGGCGGTCGGCACGATCCCAGTTTATGTGGCCGCAGGTGTGGACCCGTACATCCGCATCGGGCGGGCTGTTGAGGTCGGGCGCCAGATTCGCGAAGCAGTCGAATCTTTCCCTGCGGACGAGCGTGTAGCGGTGATTGGCAGCGGTGGAATCAGCCACTGGGTCGGCACGGCCGAGATGGGGCGCGTCAATGAGGTGTTCGACCGCGAGATTCTCGACTACGCAGTGCGTGGCGACATAGCGGCGCTGTCGGCACTGAGCGACGAGTACATCCTCGCAAACGGCGGAAACGGTGGCATGGAAATTCGCAACTGGGCTTGCGCGATGGGCGCCCTGGAAGGTGCGCGCGGCGAGATCCTGGCCTACGAGGCCGTACCTGAATGGGTGACGGGTCTCGGTTTTGTACAGCTGCATTGTCAGTGAACGGGTGGCAGAAATGAGCAATAAGGTTTTTCTGATCAAGCGCGATGCGCTCCAGCCGGGGCAGGTCTGCAAGGTTGAGACAGCAGGGTGCCCGCTGGCGGTCTACAACGTCGACGGCACGTTTTACGCGACGAGCGACGCCTGCACCCACGCGACCGCATCGCTGTCCGAAGGTGAGATCGTGGACGGCGACCTGATCGCGTGCCCGGTGCATGACGGCCAGTTCCATATCCCGACCGGCCAGGCCATGGCCTTCCCGTGCACGGTCGATCTGCGCACGTACCGCGTTATCGAGGAAGGCGATGAGATTTACGCCAACCTTGACGAAGAATCCGAAGCCGCTTCGTCGGCCATCTGAGAGGGCGGGACCATGACACACAACTGCACTGGCAATTGCGATCGATTGCACAAGGATCCTGTCAGCGAGCCGCTGCGCGATCTCGATAAGCTGATCGACCTGGATGTCGGCCGCCTGTCGCGCCGGGTCTATTGGGATCACCGGATCTACGAACAAGAACTGGAAAAGATCTTCGCGCGCAGCTGGCTGTTTCTTGCGCACGAGTCGCAGATTCCGAATGCCGGCGACTACCTGTCCACCTACATGGCGGAAGACAACGTTCTGGTTGTGCGGCAGAAGGATGGATCGATCAAGGCTTTTCTAAACACGTGCCCCCACCGCGGTAATCGCTTGAATTTTACCGACGCGGGCAATGCACGCAGCTTCGTCTGTAACTATCACGGCTGGAGCTTCGGCATTGATGGCGCGCTGCGGGGCATGGCCGGCCAGGAGCTGTTCGATCAAAGCGGCATGAATAAGGCCGAGCACGGCCTGCATCCAGTCGCGCAAGTGGCAAGTTACAAGGGATTGGTTTTCGGCAACATGGATCCCGATGCCCCCTCGCTGGAGGAGTACCTGGGTGACTTCCGCTACTACCTCGACGTATTGCTCGACATGGACGGGGAGGGCACGGAATTCGTCGGCGGTTGTGTGAAGTCGGTTATCAACTGCAACTGGAAGGTGCCGGTCGAAAACTTTATTGGCGATATCTATCACGCGCTGTGGACGCATGACTCGGCCGCGCGCGCGATGCTGGGCGGACCGGTTGCCGAGGTCTACAAGGACCCGGACTCCTACCACGTCAACTTCAACGGCCACGGGTGGGAGTTCAACCTTGATGTGGTCGGCAATGCCGCGACGCTGGGCGACAAGGAAATCCGCAAGTACCTGTACAGCATCCAGCCAAAGGTGGCCAAACGCCTGGGCGAGTTCCGCTCCAAGATGATCGGTTCGATCTCCTCGGTCAGCGTGTTCCCGAACCTGTCGTTCCTGCCGGGGCAAAACACGTTTCGCGTTTGGCACCCGCGCGGGCCAGGCAAGATCGAGTTGCACACCTGGACCATTGTCAACAAGAGCGCGCCGCAGGACATCAAAGACCGCTGGCTAAAGGGAACGATGATGACGTTCTCACCTTCCGGCGTGTTCGAGATGGATGACGGCGAGAACTTCGAATTCTCAACGCGTACCAACGCTGGCTTCGTGACGCGCCAGCAGGACCTGTACATGGGTCTGGGCCGCGACAGCCGTCGGGACGACACCGACCTGCCAGGCAATGTGTATCGCAATCAGGTCAACGAAGCTAACCACCGCGCCTTCTACCAGCGCTGGCTAGATCTGATGCAGGCACGGCACTGGAGCGATGTGCCCCAGCGTGATCAAGCCAAGCTGTCCGAGACCGCTTTTGACCATTCCAATACCAGCACCGGCGTCCAGGAGGTTGCATGACCGCGCTGCTTGAACCGATTGTTGGTGACGTGACGACGGAAGATGCCGGTCGTCCCGTGGACCGCGAGACCGCACACCGCGTCGAACAGTTCCTGTTCCGTGAGGCTCGCGTGCTTGACAACGAGCGCTGGGATGACTGGCTCGCCATGATGGCGGAAGACATCCATTACTGGATGCCGGCCATCGAGAACCGCCGCCGCGCTGACAAGATCGGTGCCTACGCGCACGGGCGGGGCGCCTATTTCGATGACAACCACTTCGACCTCAGCCGTCGCGTCGCGCGCTTCAAGCAGCCGTCAGCTTGGGCGGAAGATCCTCCGACCCGGCACGTGCATGTCATCAGCAACGTGGAGGTGCTGACAGGGCCGAACACAGGCGAATTCACCGTGCACTCCGTGTTCGTGAACTACCGCAGCCGCGGCGAGGCGGACAACGACTTGCTGCTGGGCCGCCGTGAAGATCTGCTGCGCGCGCATGGCGACGACTTTCGCATTGCGCGGCGCAAGATTGTCATCACGCAGTCGCTGCTGATGTCCAAGAACCTCAATACCTTCCTTTGATCATGGGCTGGCTTGACGACGACGTTGCGCTGGTGACTGGCGCCAGCTCGGGAATTGGGTTGGCGCTGGTGCGCCGTTTCTTGGCTGAGGGCGCGCGGGGGATCGGCGCGCTGGTACGCAGCGCAAGCGCTGCAGACGCAATGCGCGCGGAATTCGGTGATCGCGTGGCCGTTACTGTCGGCGATGTGCGCTCCGATGAAGCCAACGCCGAGGCGGTTGCTACTACACAGGCCGCCTTTGGCAAGCTCGACACGCTGGTCGCTAATGCGGGGGTGTGGGACTACTTCGCTTCGCTGCGCAAATTTGCCGATGGCAAGCAGCTCGCGCAGACGTATCGGGAAATCTTTGATGTCAACGTGCTGGGCTATCTGCTTGCAGCCTATGCGGCGGCGCCAGCGCTGCGCGAGACGCGTGGCAGCATGATCTTCACGCTGTCCAACGCCGCATTCTATGCGGGCGGCGGTGGGCCGACCTACGTGGCCTCCAAGCACGCCGGTGTTGGCCTGGTCCGTCAACTGGCCTACGAGTTGGCGCCGGACGTTCGCGTCAATGCTGTGGCCCCAGGTGGCACGGTCACGCCACTCAAGGGGCCGGAATCACTCGGCAAGCAGACCTCCAAGCTATCCGAGATTCCCGGTTTTTCCGATGCGGTTGCGAATGCGGTGCCACTGGGCTTCATTGCGCAGCCGGAGGACCACACCGGCCACTACGTGCTGTTGGCCTCGCGGCGCAATTCCTCGGCCACCACCGCCGCCATCTTGCAAAGCGATGGCGGGTGGGAGGTGCGAGGTAGACCTGGGCGCAAAACCTAGGCAGCCAAGGCACTGAACATAAGACAAGAGAGTCAGCCGCATGAACGCCCCCAACCCAAGCGCGCCATCCTCCCAAACGCAGTTGCGTGACATCTTTCGCCATGCCCGTTTGCCCGTGATGGCCGCGCCGATGTTCCTGGTGTCGAGCCCAGATCTGGTCGTCGCAAGTGCGCGCGCTGGCATTGTGGGGACCTACGCCGCACCCAATGCACGCGATGTCGCGGCGCTGGATGTCGCGCTGGGCAGCATTGCCGAACAGGTCGGAGCCCAGGCTCGCACACAGGGCGCTGAGCACCCGGTGGTGCCGTGGGCGCTGAACATGATCGTGCACAGCAGTTACGACCGCTTTGACGCCGAAATGGCACTCGTCGAGCGTTATCGGCCCGGCATCGTCACCACTGCGCTCGGTAGCCCGCGCCGCGTGCTCGATCGCGTCCACGGCTATGGCGGTCTCGTGATGGCCGACGTGATCTCGCCCGCGCTGGCACGCAAGGCGATTGACGCCGGCGTTGATGGGTTGGTGCTCGTCACCAGCGGCGCCGGCGGCCATACCGGTCAGTATCACCCGTTCGCATTGCTTGCCGAGGTGCGGCGTTTCTGGGATGGACCGATTGGCCTGGCCGGCGCCATCTCGAGCGGCGAGCACATTCGTGCCGCCCAACTGCTGGGCGCGGATTTCGTCGTGGTTGGCACCCGGCTGATTGCCACCAGCGAAAGCATGGCGGTCTCCGCCTATCGCGATCTGGTGGTGTCCAGCCGAATGGAGGATCTGGTGCTCTCCAGCGCCGTCTCCGGTGTGCCTGCCAATTGGCTCAAGCCCACGCTCGATGCTGCCGGCTTTACCGCAGAGCAATTGAAGACGGAAAAGAAGATCGACTTTTCCGGCGACATCGTGGCCGCCCCCAAGGCCTGGAAGGACGTCTGGTCGGCAGGCCATGGCGTAGGTGCGGTGCAAGCGGTGACTTCAGTCGCCGACGTGGTGGCTGAACTGGAAGTCAGCTACGCCGCCTGCCTGCGCGCCGAGGTGCAGGCGCTGGTGGAGCTACAAAGCCGCTACGCCGCGCAGCCGACGCTGGCTGCAGCCTGAGCCCGTTCGCAAACACTTCATCCTGCGCGCCCCTGTGCACGCACGGATCCCATCCAAGAGAGACACGGTATGACGCAAACCTCCATTCAGCAGGCCGCCGAAGCGATCTACGAGGCGCGCCGCGCGCGCACCACCATTGCGCGTATTTCCGAAACGTATGACATCTCGGGTCTTGAGGGCGCCTACGATGTTGCTGCCGTCAACACGCGACGCGCCCTGGCTGAAGGCCGGCGCATCAGCGGCAAGAAGATTGGTCTCACGTCGGTCGCGGTGCAGCAGCAGCTTGGTGTGGATCAGCCCGATTTCGGCGTGCTGTTTACCGACATGGAGTTTGTCAGCGGCGCCGTGGTGCCGGTTGACACGCTGATCCAGCCCAAGGCGGAGGGCGAGGTCGCCTTCGTCATGGGGCGCGATCTTGACGGCGAGCTGACCTGGGGCCGCTTCCTGCTGGCCATCGAATATGCGCTGCCTGCCATCGAGATTGTCGACAGCGTGATTCAAGACTGGCGCATCACGCTGGTGGACACGGTGGCCGACAACGCCTCGTGCGGCCTCTACGTGCTCGGCACCAATCCCAAACGCATCACCGATCTCGACCTCGCCACCGCCGCCATGCAATTCGACCGCAATGGCGAGGCTGCATCGCGCGGTAGTGGCGCTGCCTGCCTCGGGCACCCGCTGCACGCGGCCTGGTGGCTTGCGCAAACCATGCAACGCGTGGGCGAACCGCTGCGCGCCGGTGACGTGGTGCTGTCGGGGGCGCTGGGGCCGATGTTCCCGCTTGTGCGCGGCGACGCGCTGCACCTGCGCGTGGATGGGCTGGGGGATGTGACCTGCCAGACGATCTGATCCGCCTCACGAACGACCCGCCCAAACAGTGAGAGTCGAGGAGACCACAATGCGACAGAACCAACAATTAGAACCAACCGCCCCGCACAGGGTGGAGCGGGCGCGCAATCGGGCAGCTAGAGACCGCGTCTGTACAGCGGACGCGTCCGCTGTCTAGGGGGCAATCCATGAACGTCCCGTTGACCACTGACCTGCCGCGCATGGCGCTGCTGGCCACTCCTTCTATCGACCGTACTGATCGCGCCGACGGCAGCTTTGTACTGCGCTCGACTGAACCGCTGCAGCCGTATGAACGCTGCGTGGGTGACTGGCTGGAATACTGGGCGCGTGAGGACGGCAACCGAATCTTCGTCGCCGAGCAGGCCGGCACCGGCTGGCGTTTGCTCAGCTATGCCGACACGTTAGCAGCGGTGCGCAGCGTTGCTCAATCCCTGCTGGATCTCGGTGTGGCACCGGATGCGCCAGTAGTGGTGCTGTCAGACAACAGCGTCAACCTGGCGATCCTGTCACTAGCGGCGATGCATGTAGGGCGCCGCATCGCCGTGGTGTCGTCGGCTTATACGCGGATGGCGCGCGATCACGCCAAGCTGCATGCGATTCTCGATCGCTTGAAGCCGGGGCTGCTGTATGCCGAGCAGGCGGACGTCTACGGTGCAGCCATTTCCACATGGCAGCCTCACTGCCCGGTGGTCTACACAGTGGGTGCGGAGCAGGCCGGAGCGCTTTCGTTTGATCGTCTGCTGTCAACGCAGCCCGGCCCGGCGGTCGATGCTGCCTTCCAGGCTGTCACCGGCGACACCGTGGCAAAGCTGCTGCTAACGTCCGGTTCGACCGGTGCGCCGAAGTTGGTGCCCAACACGCACACCATGCTGTGCGCCAACCAGCAGATGATCGCGCAGTGCTGGCGTTTCATCGACAGGGTGCAGCCGGTGGTACTGGACTGGCTGCCGTGGAGCCACACCTTCGGTGCCAACCACAACTTCAACCTGGTCCTACGAAACGGCGGCACGCTTTATATCGACGGCGGGCGCCCTACGCCAGACGCTGTTGGCCCGACCCTACAGGCGCTGCGGCAAGTCCGCCCCACGCTGTTTTTCAACGTGCCGCGCGGCTACGACGTTCTGCTGCCTTACCTGGAGGCGGACGACACGCTGGCCGCCGCACTGTTCGGACGGCTTGACATGCTGTTCTTTGCCGCCGCGGCGCTGCCACAGCAACTCGCCGAGCGTCTGCGCGCAGTGGCTGCCAGGGTGCGCTCGGCCCCGCTGTTCCTTACCACCGAGTGGGGTTCGACCGAGACCTCGCCGGTGATCACTAGCGCCCATTTCGAGACTGTCGACACGCGCAACATCGGCGTGCCGGTGCCGGGTGTCGAACTGAAGTTCGTGCCGTGCGACCACAAGTACGAACTGCGCGTGCGTGGTCCTTCGGTGTTTCCCTGCTATCTGGGCGATCTGGACAAGACACGCGATGCCTTCGACGAAGAGGGTTTCTACCGCATGGGCGACGCCGGCAAGCTGGCCGACCCGAGCAACCCCAGCGGTGGTGTGATCTTCGACGGCCGTGTATCCGAAGACTTCAAGTTGACCACTGGCACATGGGTGTCCGTCAGCACGCTGCGCGCAAACGCTGTGGCAGCACTGGCTCCTTTCGCGCAGGACGTGGTCGTGTCGGGCCACGACCGGGACGAGGTGGGGCTGCTGATTTTTCCGACGCCGACACTCCGTGCGCTGGCTGGCTACGCAGAGCCGCAGCCGTGCGGCAAGTCGCTGGGCGAGCACCCGGCTGTACAGGCCGCGCTGGCAGAGGCGCTGGCGCGGCTAGGACGTAATGCCGGCAGCTCTCAGCGGGCTGCCCGCGCGGTGCTGCTGTCTTCACCACCCTCGATCGAGCAGGGTGAGATCACAGACAAAGGCTATATCAACCAGCGCGCGGTGCTTACGCTGCGTGCCGACGATGTGGCGCGGCTGTATTCGGACTGCGCGTCGGTGATCCGACCAGCTTGAACCCGACAAGCCTCTCAACATCGTCGCTTTCTTTTTTCGAACGCTGATTTACATGGAACACGTCATGACCCGCAAGCTCAAAGCTGCCATCGTCGGCTCAGGCAACATCGGCACCGACCTGATGATCAAGATTCTGCGCCACGGCAGGCATATCGAAATGGGGGCGATGGTGGGCATCGACCCCGCCTCCGATGGCTTGGCGCGCGCCTCCCGAATGGGCGTGGCTACCACCCACGAAGGCGTGGAAGGCCTGACTCGGCTCCCCGTCTTTGCCGACATCGACATCGTCTTCGATGCCACTAGTGCCGGTGCCCACGTCAAAAACGATGCCTTCCTGCGCGGCATCAAGCCTGGTATTCGCATGATCGACTTGACCCCGGCCGCCATAGGTCCCTACTGCATCCCGGTGGTCAATGGTCAGATGCATCTTGATGCGCCCAACGTCAACATGGTCACCTGTGGTGGCCAGGCGACCATTCCGATGGTCGCGGCCGTTTCGCGCGTGGCCAAAGTGCACTACGGCGAGATCATCGCCAGCATCTCCAGCAAGAGCGCTGGTCCCGGTACTCGCGCCAACATCGACGAGTTCACCGAAACCACCTCCAAGGCAATCGAAGTCGTCGGGGGTGCCACCAAGGGCAAGGCCATCATCGTTCTGAATCCAGCCGAGCCGCCACTGATCATGCGCGACACGGTCTATACCCTGAGCGACTTTGCGGACGAACAGGCTATTGCCGACTCCATCGCGCGCATGGCCGCCGATGTGCAGGCCTATGTACCGGGCTACCGCCTCAAACAGAGTGTGCAATTCGACCGCATCGAGCAGCCTATCCGTATTCCGGGCGTGGCCGATCGCATCTCCGGTCTGAAGACCTCGATCTTCTTGGAGGTCGAAGGTGCAGCGCACTACCTGCCGGCCTACGCCGGCAATCTGGACATCATGACCAGCGCAGCGCTGCGTACTGCCGAGCACATGGCAGAGGGCAAGCTGTCTGTCGTCGCCGCGTAGAGGGAATAGAGGAAACCGACATGAACACCAAAAAGATCTATATCTCGGACGTGACGCTGCGTGACGGCAGCCACGCCATTCGTCACCAGTACAGCGTTGAGCAAGCCAAACAGATTGCCCGTGCACTCGATGAAGCGAAAGTCGATTCAATCGAAGTCGCCCACGGCGACGGCCTGCAGGGCGGTAGCTTCAACTACGGTTTCGGCGCTCACACCGATCTGGAATGGATCGAGGCCGTTGCCAGCGTCGTCAAGCACGCTAAGATCGCCACGCTGCTGCTGCCCGGCATCGGCACCGTGCACGACCTGAAGGCCGCGTATGAGGCTGGAGCCCGCGTGGTGCGCGTCGCCACGCACTGCACGGAAGCGGACATCTCCCGTCAGCATATCGAGTACGCCCGTCATCTCGGCATGGAAGCCGTGGGCTTCCTGATGATGAGCCACATGCAGACGCCGCAAGGCCTAGCCCAGCAGGCCAAGCTGATGGAAAGCTACGGCGCCACCTGCTGCTACGTTGTGGACTCTGGTGGCGCGTTGAGCATGAACGATGTGCGTGAACGCTTCCGCGCGTTCAAGGACACGCTCAAGCCCGAGACCGAGACCGGTATTCACGCCCACCACAACCTGAGCCTGGGTGTGGCCAACTCCATCGTGGCAGTGGAAGAAGGCTGCGACCGGGTGGACGCAAGTTTGGCAGGCATGGGTGCCGGCGCAGGTAACGCGCCGCTGGAAGTGTTTATCGCTGCCGCGGAACGCATGGGTTGGAATCACGGCACCAACCTGTACATGTTGATGGATGCAGCCGACGATATTGTGCGACCGCTGCAGGACCGTCCTGTGCGCGTGGACCGCGAAACGCTCGCGCTCGGCTATGCCGGTGTGTATTCCAGCTTCCTGCGCCACTCAGAGGCCGCCGCGAAGAAGTACAACCTCAAGACAGTCGACATCCTCGTCGAACTGGGCAGGCGCCGCATGGTCGGAGGCCAGGAGGACATGATCGTAGACGTCGCCCTGGACATCCTCAAGGCGCAACAGCAAGCGACCGCCTGACATCATGACTGACACAACACCGGTTCCTGCCGACGATTCCGCCACACAAGGTATCCATCGCGTGACCTTTCTGCCGGGCGGCGCAAGCATCGACTGCCCGCCCGGAAAAAGTGTGCTCGAGAGCGCCATGGCGGCTGGCTTTTTCCCTAAGCACAGTTGTCGGCGTGGCGAGTGCAATGCTTGCACCGCACGCATCGTCAGCGGTGCGGTGACCTACCCGGATGGCTATGTCGCGGGGAACGTCGCCGAACAGCATTGTCTGACCTGTATTGCAATGCCGGCGGCTGACCTAGTGCTGGAGTCACCGGAAGTGGCTGCGGAGCCGGGCCGACGCATCGTCCAGGCGGGCGCGCGCGTGGTTTCGGTGGAGCGTGTCAGTCACGACGTGGCGGTAGTCCGCTTGCAAGTGCCGCCCGCCACGGGCTTCGGCTTTGCGCCGGGCCAATATGTCGACGTGATCCTGCGCGATGGCGCGCGTCGCAGTTACTCGATGGCCAATGCGCCGGACGATAGCGGCATAATCGAATGGCATGTCCGCGCGATGCCCAATGGCCGCTTCTCGAACCACGTCTACCAGTTGCTTAAGCCGCGCGACCTGATCCGCATTGAGGGGCCGTTCGGCACGTTTGCGCTGTCCAGATCGGACCGTCCGGTGGTGCTGCTGGCCTCTGGTACAGGCTATGCGCCGATCGCAGCGTTCATCAAGGCGAATGGCGCGGAGCTGGCTGCGCGTGGCGCCACGTTGTATTGGGGGGGGCGCCGACGCGAGGATCTGTACGTCTTTGACGAGGTACAGCGATGGGCAGAGAGCGATACGCGTCTAGGCTTCGAGCCGGTGCTTTCCGACCCCGAGGCGGGATGGCAGGGTCGGGTCGGCTTTGTGCACGAGGCCGTGACTGCCGATTTGCCGGATCTATCTGGCCATGAAGTTTATGCTTGTGGCAACCCGCTGATGGTGGCGGCTGCGCGCACGTTGTTTTGCCAGGATCATGGACTCGATCCCGCGAATTTTCTCAGTGATGCTTTCGTGATTCGCGCTGAGAGCCAAGCACAAGTGTAGTTCGACGCGCGCGGAGTCTTCACAAGAGTCGGGCGAACTGGTCTCGCCCGTGGTCACGTCGACCATGTGCCTCGGTCTGACCGTGCGTTGGTGAATAGCCTGTTGCCGGTGACGTGAAGCTGGTGCATCCAGTGAAGCGCATCTATCAACCGTGTGGCAGACCGAGCGGGACGTCAAGAAATTCGCGATTATCGGGTGTTGGGGATCGTTCCACTAGGAGCAAGCTGCTGGGGGTGACCCCGAACGCCTGCTTAAAGGTGCGACTAAAGTGAGCTACGTTGTTGAAGCCCCAACTGTAGGCCACTTCCGTCACTGTCTGCGTGCTAGCCGCATGAGAGAGTTCGCGATAGCAAGCTCTTAGCCGCTGGTCACGAATCCATCGGCCGACAGTCCTGCCGGTGTCTTCGAATGCGACTTGCAGTGTTCGTACGGAGATGCCGTGTGCCGCTGCAATTGAAGATGCGCTGAGCCCTGGATCGTCCAGGTTGGCCGCAATGTGCTGCTCGATCCTGCTCAACAGCGAGGCTCTAGGCGATTGCCGCCCCCATGAGACCGTTAGCGTCGTGTCGAGCATGTCGATGACAGACTGGCACGCCGTCGCCAGGGCTCTGTCGTTGAGATAGTCGAGCTCTCGCGCGATAGCCTGCAGTTGATCTCCAGCGATCGAACAGAGCCCGGAGCCGGCGCGCGTCGGCACTGCTGGCCCTGGGCGTGCTGCTGCGCAGGCTATTCCATATGGGACGCGTTCACGGGGAAGCAGCAGATAGACCTCGCGATGGGGGTCCAGAATTTCGAAGTCGTCTGCCAACTCGCTATCCCAGATCAGCAGTTGTTGGGGTTCGAGCACGACCTTGCTGCCGTCTGCGTATCGGCATATCAGGCGTCCGCCCAGGTTCATCAGAACACCCACCAAGGGCTCCCCGCCAACACTTGCACGTTGGCCGCTGATGCGGTCACTGCGCAATTCACCGATCGTCAGCGTATCCAGCTTGCGATACCGCGCTGACACATCAAAACCTCGGGGCTCCGGAAACGATAGCGTCCACGTCGTGTGCAGCTCTGGAAGCTTGGCGCTGCAGGTGTCCGCAATTTGGTCTCTAGGCAACCCGTGGGTCGACCAGGTTGCTGTGGCAGCCATAGCAGTCTTTCCTTCCGTTGGCAAATGGTCAGGGTAAGTAGCTTGTAACCACGCCAACGGCGTGTCAAGCGCATTCCCATGCAGGGTAAACCTGACGCCCTTCTGCGCTTATCGGCAAATCGCTCGCGCTGGCAGGCAAGCGAAGGATTGGGTCGGCCGCTAAATTTCCAATCAACAACAGTTGTGAAACTACTAAAAAAGGAGGAGACAGTGAGCGCACTGCGTCCAGTCGTTATTTACGGCGCTAGCGGCTATACCGGCCGGTTGGTAGCCGAGTACCTACGTGAATACAGCATTCCGTTCGTGGCTGCAGGTCGAAACAAGGCCAAGTTGCAGGAGGTCATGAATAGTGTCCCCGGTATCGAAACCGCGGACTATGAGATTGTCGAAGTCGATGGCTCCGTGGAGTCACTGATCGCACTTTTCAAAGGCAGGAAGGTCGTCTGCAACATGGTTGGGCCGTTCTTGCGCTATGCGCCTCCGGTCCTTGAAGCTGCGTTGCAAGCTGGCTGTCACTATCTCGATACGGCGGGCGAGCAGGAGCACCATCTGCAGCTGCTTGATGAGTGGGGGCCGAAGTTCGCTGCGGCGGGGCTGGTGGTGTCCACCGCGGTGTCGATGCAGTATGCAATTCCTGACATTGTCGCCCGCATCGTGCTGGAGACGCCTGGTATCGACACGCTTGAGTTGGGCGAGTACGTGAGTGCGGTGCCCACCGTCGGTTCAACGCAGTCGATCTTCGACGTGATCCGCACTGATTCCTATTACCTCGAGGATAACGTCCTGAAGAAGTACAAGGGCATTGTCCAGCAGGACATGGTCGTGCCTGGTACCGGACATGTTGTCCCGGGCCTTCAATGGGGTGGTACGGCTCTGCCAGTGTTCTTCAGGGACGATCGCCGGGTACGCAACTGCCGCATGTTCGTGGCGATGCGCAATGACAAGGGCGATATCCCACAACAAGTGCGTGCTGCGGAACGCATGTTCAAAGTTGTGTTCCAGTGGCTGCCAGAAGAGAAACTTTACCCGGTGCTCGATCGGGTCGCTGCCAGCATGACGCCGCGCACGCCCCCGCGCGAGAACCGGCAGGTCCATCGCTCTATTGATTGGTGTACTGGCCGCGGCAACAACGTCACCGCACGGGCGGTCATTCACGGCACCTCAGGCTATCAGATCACCGGCCTCATTCAGGCCTATGCCGCGATGCGGTTGCTCGGCAACACGTACAACGGTGTGGGCTTCCGCTCGCCCGCACAACTGGTGGGTCACCGAGAACTTATCGGAGCCCTGGAGGCCTATGGGCTGGCGCACGTGACCGAGGAGACGGTCTCGTGAACGAGATGCAAGTTTGGATTGTCGGGGTTGGCATGACGGCCTTCGGGGTACGGCCCCAGGCTTCTGTCAAAGATCTGACGAGGGAAGCCGTGACGGAAGCGCTTTCGGATGCGGGCGCTGACATTGGAGACATAGAGGCCGCCTATTTCGGTAACACCTGTCAGGATGTGCTGGAGGGACAAATCGTCGTAGCCGGCCAGATGGCGCTGCGCTCGATGGGCTTCGAACGCATACCGATGGTTAACGTCGAGAACGCGTGCGCGACAGGTGCCACGGCATTACACCAGGCAGTTATGCACATCCGCTCCGGTGCCGGTGACGTCGTACTCGCGGTGGGCGCTGAGAAGCTCAACATCGGCGACAAGCAGAAGTCGCTCAGTGTCTTCGACGGTGGAGTTGACGTTAGTGATCGAGATGGCGTTCGTGCAGTGTTGGCCGAGCTTGGCGGTGCTGCCTCGGATGACGCCAAGCCGCGTAGCCTGTTCATGGACGTCTATGCTGCACTCGCTCGAGCGCATATGGACGCGTTCGGAACGACCAAGCAGCAACTCGCATTGATCGCCGAAAAGAACCACGCGCACGCGGTGCATAACCCTCTTGCTCACTTCCGCGTGCAGATGTCGATTGAGGAAATCCTTTCGGCACGCCCGGTATCCGGACCGCTCACGGTTCCGATGTGCGCCCCGCTTACTGATGGGGCTGCGGCGGTGGTCGTGTGCAACGCCGCAGGTTTGAAGCGTCTGGGCTCCCGTAACCCAATTCGGATACTGGCTACCGTGTTGCAAACCGGCACGGTGCGTCCGCTGTCAGCCTGGGACCGCTCGGTCAGCCGGCTCGCGGCGCAGACAGCGTATGAGCAGGCCGGAGTGGGGCCGGACGATGTCTCCGTAGCGGAGGTCCATGACGCCTCAGCGTTTGGCGAACTTTTGCAGACTGAACTGCTTGGTTTTTGTGAGATCGGCGGTGGCGGCAAGTTTGCCGAGTCCGGCGCCAGCAGGCTAGGCGGCCGACTACCCGTCAACCCGTCAGGTGGTCTCGAATCTAAGGGCCATCCCATGGGGGCTTCCGGAATTGCGCAGATCTACGAGCTCGTGCATCAGCTTCGTGGCAACTGCTCAGAGCGCCAGGTCCCCGACGCCCGCGTTGCACTCGCGGAAAACGGCGGTGGCCTGTACGCGGGCGAGGAAGCGGTCGCTGCGATCACCATCCTCAGCGCCTGACCATCAGCACGATCTATCGGTGGAGAAAACAATGACTTACGAGACACTTAACGTCCGGCGCGACGGCCGGATTCTGCACGTCGATTTCAACAACCCGCCGCTGAACCTGATGAACTTCCAGATGGTCGGCGAGTTGTTCGATCTCTGCGGGTCGTTAGCGTTTGACCAAGACACGGCTGTAGTGGTCTTCGGCAGCGCCAATCCTGAATTCTTCATTGCGCATTTCGACGTGCGCGACGTGGTGCGATCCGTGAGCGATCCGACGGTGCCGCAGAGCCGCTATGACGACATCAATGCATTGCAGGCGCTCACGACGGCGTGGCAGATCCTGCCTCAGGTGAAGATCGGCGTGGTTGACGGAATCTGTCGCGGGGGCGGCTTGGAATTCTTGCTGGCGATGGATATGCGCTTTGCTACCCCGGAGAGTCGGTTCGGCTTGCCTGAGGTCAGCGGCGGGATCCTGCCGGCAGGGGGAGGCACCACGCGGCTCGCAATGCAAATCGGCCCCGCCCGTGCTCGCGAAGTGATTTTGTCATCTCGCGACTTCACCGGCGAAGAGGCCGCTGCCTACGGCATCGTGAACCGCGTGCTTTCTCGCGATGACTTGCGGACCTACACGAACACATTGGCACGCGATGTAGCCAAGCGTCCGGCAGGCACGATTGCAGGGGTTACCGATGTGTTCAAGAGCGTCTACGGCGCTGCGGTTGAAGCGCAGTTCGCGGGATTCGCTAGCGAGAACCTGGCACTCAAGAAGCTTCTTGAAGCCCCTGCCGCCGGGGAGTTTCTGGCGAAGATGGCGGCTGTGCAGGATGTTGAGCACGAACGCAACCTGCCAGCGACGATTGCCGCTGCTCAATAGCCGACGGAAACCAGAGAACACATAAAGGAGACATTGAGATGGCACAAAAACCTGACCGTGAGGCGGCCGTGCGGCCCGGGCTGCCTTACGTTGAGTTGACCGGTTTCGAGATCCTGAGTGATGACGAGCGCGCGGTCCAGGATGCGACGCATAAGTTCGCACAGGACGTGATGCGTCCGATGGGAATTGCGATCGACAAGCTGAGCGCGGAAGAGTCCATCGCGAGCGGCTCGCCATATTGGGAGTTCATGCGAATCGCTGCGGCGTCTGGAATCGGATTCGATGCCGATCCCGGTGACGTATCTCCGCAGCAGTTGGCCCGTTTTCAGTCAATCGTCATTGAGGAACTGGGTTGGGGCGACATGGGCCTCACGGTGTCTTTGGCTGCCGCCGCGTTCGCGAACATGATGGCCAAGCGAGCTGGCAGTCAAGAACTGATAGACCTGACGGCAGGCAAGCTCGGATGCTGGATCGCGACGCAGCCCGACCGTGGCTCGGACGGCACGATGCTGTATCCGGCCGAGCGGCACCCCAGCGCAACCCAGGGCAACAAGGGCAATTTGACGGCGAAGGTAAGCGGTGGCGACATCGTAATCAATGGTCAAAGCTCTGCCTGGGTGTCCAACGGCCCAGTTGCCGAAGTCGCAATCATGTCGATCGCAGCCGACTATGGTGAAGGGTTCTTCGACGACGACGGCCATCCACGCGGTGTCGAAGTCATCGTTCCCCTCGATCTACCTGGCGTCAGCCGCGGTAAGCCGTTGGAGAAGCTCGGGCAGCGGTCGTTACCCCAGGGCGAGGTGTACTTCGACAACGTAAAGGTGCCCGTGCGCTATGCGGTGTCGCTTGGCGATGACTATTGGCGCGGCCATGCAAGCACCTGGTCGACTGCGGGCGTAGGGATGGGCCAGATGGCCACGGGCCTGGCTCGGGCAGCCTTCGAGATCGCGCTGCAATACGTCCATGAGCGGCGTCAAGGTGGAGCGCTGCTCGCTGACCATCAAATGGTGCAATACCGCCTCGGCACCATGGCACGCAATGTGGAGACCATGCGTGCGGTTGCTCGGCGTGCGACCGAGTACACGGTGCTCACGCCGGCCAAGCATCCGTACTACACAGGTGGCTCCAAGGTGACCTGTACGGACCTTGCCTTTGAAGTGGCAGATGAGGCGCTGCAGCTCTTCGGCGGATACGGTCTGACCCGGGAGTATCCGCTGGAAAAGCTCTTCCGCGATGCGCGCGCTGCGCGGATTGAAGATGGGGAGAACCATCTTCTGAACATGAAGTTTGGTTATCTAAACGCGCTGCTGTACCGCAGTCGCCTGTAAGAGAGAAAGTTGTATGGCTATTACCGATTTTTTTGATCGCGGCTGGCGCGCTGCGCCTGACCGGGCGGCCTTTATTACCGAAGAGCGGACGTTCACCTATAAGGAGATCGGCGAGCTTTCGTGTCGTGTAGGCAATGCGCTGCTGAAGCAAGGTATTGATCAAGAAGCCAAAGGTGCGGTCCTTGCGAGTAACGACCCAACAGCATGGGCTTGTGTGCTTGGATTGTGGCGCGCGGGATTGGCATGGGTTCCCGTTAATCCGGTGAATCCACCTGAAGAGATCCAACGCATGTTGGACGGCTTCGACTGCGAAGTTCTGTTTTGCCACGAGCAGTACCTGCCGTTAGTGAAATCGTTGCGCGGCAATCTGACGAAACTGCACACCGTGATTTCGCTAGGCGAGGATCTGGAAGCAGCCTCGGCAGTTGGTGGGATCACACTTGCTTCGTTACTGGAGGGAGCGTCAAGCGCTATCCCTGACTACATTCCCGAGCCAGACTCCCTAGCTGGGATTATGCCGACCGGCGGGACAACCGGTGCCCCAAAAGGCGCGATGAACACGCACCGGAGCTTGTCCGTAAGCGCGCTGCACCAGATGTTTGCCGCTCCGTACTCGTCGGACGAATCTATCGTGAACCTGGTTGCGGCACCAATGACGCATGCGGCAGGCACCCTTACGCTACCGTGCACGGCTCGCGCAGGCACGATTGTCGTGATGACCAAGATGGATCTGAGTCGACTGGTCGACCTGATCGAGAAACACCGTGTTACCGAGCTGTACTTACCGCCCACAGTGATCTACCGGCTGCTTGAGATGCCCGGCATTGAGAAGCGGGATTTCTCCTCGCTCAAATACTTTATCTACGGTGCGGCGCCTATGTCCACTGAGAAGTTGCGGCGTGCTATTGAAGTATTTGGCCCGGTGATGTTCCAAGGATACGGCCAAGCCGAAGCGCCCTCTGCGATCGCCTTTATGCGACCTGAGGAGCATTTCCGCGACGGCAAGATTGCAGACGATGCAAGGTTGTCGGCGGCGGGGCGGCCGGCGCCGCTGGTGCGAGTCGAGATCCTAGACGACAGCGGGAAGATTCTTCCGACGGGAGAGGTCGGTGAGATCTGCGTTCGAGGCGACCTGTTGATGGCGGGGTACTACAAAGCCCCGGACAAAACCGCTGAGACCATCATCGACGGTTGGCTCCACACTGGCGATGTGGGCTACCTCGACTCAGAAGGCTTCCTGCATATCACCGACCGCAGGAAGGACATGATCATCACCGGCGGATTCAATGTCTACCCGAGTGAGGTCGAGCAGGTCGTCTGGACACACCCAGCTGTGCAGGACTGCGCCGTGATTGGCATCCCGGACGCAGACTGGGGGGAAGCTGTTACGGCGGTGATTGAGCTGAATCAGGGAGCTCAAGCGACCGAGGACGAGATTCTTGCGTACTGCCGGCCCAAGCTCGGTGGAATCAAGACTCCGAAGAAGGTCGTATTCGTCGACGCGCTGCCACGCAGCGCGAACGGAAAGGTATTGAAGAAGGATGTGCGGGAACCGTTCTGGCGAGACCATCAACGCAGAATCTGAGTGGTAGATGGCTCACCATGATTTGGCGGCCTGCGTACGAAGACCCTGGTGCAGGCTGTCGAATTTCTGCTTGAAAGCGAACGATAAAACAGTATGCCATTTCGGCCATTAGCCGAGTGAGGATACGGAGGAGGAACAGGATGACCAAGCCTGTGGCGATTATCACGGGAGCGGCAAGCGGAATTGGTCTAGCTGTGGCCCAACGTCTTGCAAATACGCATCGCGTTGCGCTGCTGGATATCAACGGTGAAGCTGCGGAGAAGGCCGCGGCGGATCTCGACCAGTCAGCCCTCGGACTGCACTGTGATATCACCGATTCTACGTCGGTCATGAATGCCGTGAACTGCGTGGTCGAGCGCTTTGGGGCGGTCGATGTCGCTGTGTCCAATGCGGGCATCGGTACGGTAGGTGCAGCGCGGCACCTTGATCCGGACGTTCTTGCTGCAGTGCTTGATGTAAACGTGACCGGGAACTGGCGGTTTATACACGCATGCATACCGCACTTGATTAAGAGTCGTGGCTACGTGCTTGGCGTTGCTTCGGCGGCGGCGATCTTCGCGCCGCCCGGCGAGTCGATGTATGCCGCGAGCAAAGCGGGACTTGAAGCGCTGCTTAATGCGATTCGCGTGGAGGTCGCTCACCATGGCGTTGACGTGGGAGTGGCTTATCTGATGTTCATCGATACGCCGATGGTTCGCGACGCCGACCGGGAACATGCCGAGTTCGCCCGAATGCGGTCAATGTTGCGCGGGCCGGCCGGCAAAACGTACCCGGTGTCGCTGGCCGCTGATCGTCTGGTGCGAGGCATCAACAGACGCAAACGACGCGTGTTCGTGCCGGCGTCGCTTCGCCTTCAGTACATTCTGCGTGGCGCTATTTCAAGGCTTATCGACTTTGAATTCCGGCGCATCGCGATCGAAGTCGATCGGCTTACCGAGAAAAAGGTCACCGAACGCGGAAGGTTTGCGGCAGGACTGAGCGAGTCGGAGCTTACGACACGCAAAGGCCGATCCCAAAGCGGCTAATTCCAACGCCGCGCACGACAAGCTCGCGTCACGATCAATCACCCCGTCTTCTTGACGAAGAGGGGTGAGTATCAGATCGCGTACGGAAGCGAGCGACTCACTGCATTTCTTGGTGGCGCATTGAACGCCCCTTTCTTAGCACCTGACCCTGAACGATTCCGCCGTGGCGGGACCGTGCCGGCGATTCTTTGCGCGCAAAAGACGCGCAAATTCAATAACTAATAGAGACGGAGACAACCATGAAGCAGTGGCGATATGCAGCGATGGTAAGCCTGGTCAGTGTGATTTGTATTGCAGCAATCTGTAGCAGCGCGCATGCGCAGAGCGCAGGGGACAACGTCGTGAGTATTGGATGGGCACACATCGCTCCACAGACAGGCAGCGATCCTGTCGAGGTGACCAGTGTGGGAGGGGTTCCCATGAAGAGTGAGATTTCGGGTTCCTCAGTGGGTGCGCGCCCCCTCGACACGCTGGGCATTGTCTTCGAGCACTACGTCACGGATCAAATTGGTCTGGCGTTCATGGGCGGGGTGCCAATGAGGACGCAACTGGAGGGACGTGGATCCCTAGGCGGCTTTGGCGTGCTAGGAGACGCGCGCACATGGTCACCTGAGTTGCTGCTCCGCTACCACTTTGGTCAGCCGGAGAGCCGGATTCGGCCATTCGCTGCTGTTGGCGTCGCCTACACGTGGTTTACCCAAGCGCGGCTCACAAATGGCGCTTTCATCGAGCAGACTGCCGGGCCTGGCGGGTCGGCAACAGCTGAAGCCGCGAGTTCATGGAGTCCAGTCGTGCAAGTGGGGCTCGACTATCGGATCAGCAAGCATTGGTCAGTGGGCGCGTTGGTTGGCTACATGCCCACTGACACGAGCGTTACCGTAAGAGCACGCACAGCACAGGGCGTGGAGATTGTCAGTGGAACCAAGGTGAGGCTGCATCCCATCATCACGTTCCTGAGCGCCTCATACACCTTCTAGTGTGTCATCGAAGTCTTGCGCGTGGCCGGTCGAGAAGCGTCACGCTGGACAGACGGCGATAGCAAATGCTCACCGCGTAGTGCCACTCTATGGAGCAGACAATGAGCAATCGGCATCGAGGACACGCAACGGCAGTTCGAGAGGGAGCGCCAATACGCTTATTGCCAGTGATGAGTGACCTTAGAAAAGAGGTGCGTGCAATGAGCCGCCATGCACACAAGACAGCACTGGCGCGCGCATCAGGAAGCGCCAACGACTACCGTGCACAACTATTGGCGTTGTTCGAGTCATGGCTAGATACTGATGCGCCGGAGGTGCAGTTGATCTGCTTCTCCTCTGCGGCGGAGTTCGGCTTGCCTATGCGCCATCACGCAGAGCGCTGCGGAGCCTGGGCGATGCAGCATGGCACCCGTGCGCATCGGGCGCTGTACTGGGCGGCGCTACATCGCAGTCGTTTTGGTACGACCACTAAGGTGGCAGATACGCCAAGTCGCGAAGGTTACGCACGCTGCGTGGGTACGCCATCGATGCCCCTGCTACCTGAACGCTGGCAGAAACCGTGCAAGCTTTGCGAAAGTCTGCGCGGCGACGCGCGCAATGCAGATGGGCACGAGGCGCTTCGCCCGCTTGGTGATGCGCGCTCATGTTGGATCGGGGCGGGAGCGCTGTGCCAGATGCGAGAACATCAATGCGCGATCTGCGGCATGCGCTGGACGCAGCACCGCAGAGCAGCCGATCCCTTCAACGGCTGGACTATCTCAGCCCCTCGCAGATAGGCAGGAACTCGGTGCCTGAACGCGCTGGAAGGCGACACCTCTGAGCCTTTCTCCAATCTTCGAGCGAGCCGTACTGACCTTTCCTTTTTGACAACTTGAAGAGATTGAAAATGATGCGTGGAGAGTTGACTGTTGCCGCAAGACTGGGAGCCAGTTTCGCGCTGTTGATACTGACGGGGTTGATAATGACCCTCTTCAGTCGCTATCAGTTGGGCAACATAGGGGACCAGATGAGATATCTGGTCGACGACCAAGTGCTTAAGTACGTCGAGGCGAGCCAAGTCGCTAACGACATCAATAGCACGGACCTCGCAGCGCGCAATCTTTTGCTCCTCAGCGAGGATCAGGGCATCGCCGAGCAGAAGGCTCACATTGACAAGGTGCGGGCCAATATCAATGAGGTGCTCGAGAAGCTCCACGCCCAATCCAAGTCAAGCGAAGGGCAAGCTTTGCTCGAAGCCGTTATTAAAGCAAGCGGTCCGTATAACGCTGCGCTTGATAAAGCGATCACATCGGGCTTGCAGCACAAGAATGTGGAAGCTCGCGACACGTTGCTAGGCGAAGTGAATCCACTACATGCAACGGTGCAGGATAGCCTGAGTCGCTTCTTGCTCTTCCAAAGAGAGCAAATGAGAAAGAGTGCCGATCAGGTGCAGAAGAATGTGGCTGCCACCGGCATACTGACTCTGTTCTTTGCAGGACTGGCTTCCATTGCAAGTGCGGCGCTCACATGGCTGATTACGCGATGGTTAAGCCGGCAGCTCGGTGGTGAGCCAGGTTACGCGGCGAACGTTGCCCGCGAGATAGCGGGAGGCAACCTGGCTGTGGACGTGCATCTGCGTGCGGGTGACAGCTCAAGCATGCTAGCGGCCATGCGTGATATGCGGGACAGCCTTGCTGAGGTCGTCGTGGCCGTGCGCCAGGGTTCGGAAGCTGTGGCATCGGCCAGTGCGCAGATAGCCCAAGGCAATATGGATCTATCAGCCCGAACCGAGAGCCAAGCCGGTTTTGTGGAGGAAACCGCTGCTTCGATGGAGCAGTTGGGCTCTACCGTCAAACAGAATGCCGATAGTGCACAACAGGCGGATGTGCTGGCACGAAACGCCAGCGAAGTGGCAGTGCGTGGCGGCGAGGTCGTCGCGCAGGTCGTCGAGACCATGAAGGGTATCAACGACAGCGCCAAGATGATCACCGACATCATTGCAGTGATTGAGAGTATCGCCTTCCAGACCAATATATTGGCCTTGAACGCTGCGGTCGAGGCGGCGCGGGCAGGAGAACTCGGCCGTGGGTTCGCAGTAGTGGCGGGAGAAGTGCGTGCGCTAGCGGGGCGAAGTGCCGAAGCAGCAAAGGAAATCAAGGGCCTGATTACAGATAGCGTCGAGCGCATTGAACAGGGGACGCAACTTGTGGACCAGGCGGGCAACACGATAACCGACGTGGTTGACAGCATTCAGCGCGTCACCGACATCATGATGGAGATAAGCGCTGCCAGCAGTGAGCAGAGCGTCGGCGTGGCTCAAGTGGGCGAGGCGGTGAGCCAGATTGACCAAGCTACGCAGCAGAATGCGGCATTGGTTGAAGAGAGCGCGGCTGCCGCAGAGAACCTGAAGGCACGAGCCCAGGAACTGGTGAAGGCGGTGGCAACATTTAAGCTTTCTCGCCAGCCTGTCGATGCCAGGGCAATGCCAGCGCTTGATTAGTGATGCCGAAGGCCATTCGCCAATGTGGGTGGGCTGCGTTAGATATCGGTTCTGCTATTGGCGGGAGCGCGCTCTTTTGCTTAGCAGGGCCAGTGAATCTTGGCATGCATATGAGCGTCGCCATCTTGTCGCCAACGAAGCAATCACTGGCTAGTCGCTCAATCCAATTCTCAGACTGAAAGGAAACACGCATGAATATCCATGAGTACCAAGGCAAGGAAATCCTGCGCAAATACAATGTGCCGGTTCCGCGCGGCATTCCGGCCTTCTCGGTCGAAGAGGCCACCAAGGCTGCTGAAACCCTG
>Ga0209566_100501_pt1 | contig 27177 bp, 22 predicted proteins | sample Araplavi_mTSA_r2_2_FD_184287 | JGI IMG/M metagenome (GOLD analysis project Ga0209566, IMG submission 184287) | Arabidopsis root microbial communities from North Carolina, USA - plate scrape CL_Cvi_mTSA_r2 (SPAdes) (version 2) | ecosystem: Host-associated > Plants > Roots > Endosphere | place...
GTCATGTGCGTGAGCAGGATGCGCGCATCGGGACGCGCGCGCATCAGCGCGTCGATCAGCGGCTGCGCGGCGCGCGTCTCGCCGACCGACACCGCATGCACCCAGATCAGCGGCGCGCGGTCGTCGCGCGAGCGGCCCGCCACGTGGCCGAAACGTTCGGCGATGTGCTCGCGATAGCCGCGCTCCTTGCGCGAGCGCACGTAGAGCCGGATGACCGCGGCCGGCGCGACAAGCCACCACAGCGCGCGATAGATCACCCGCAGCATGCAGCGGCCCTCGTGTTGCTTCGGAGAAGAGGCGCGCTCAAACCAGCGCCCTGCCCTTCAGGCGTTCGAGAATGCCGAGCGGCGCGCATTCGCGGCGAACCATCGCGTCGACCGGCAGGAAGAACGTCTGTTCGAGCATGAACTGGCCGGACATCACAGCGTGCGAAGTCTGATCCGAGAAACATATCCACACGCAACCCGGCGGAAACGGCATCGTCTCCTGCGGGCTGGTCTTCTGGTAGTCGAGATCGGCCTTCATGCTGTCGTGCAGGTTCAGCATCAGATGGTCGTACGCGCTGCGCGGCGACTTCGTCACGTGCAGCAGGTTCAGCAGCCACGCGGCGCCCGGCAGCTGCGGCTTGATGCGCGGCAGGAAGCGCTTCGCGACGTCCTCGAACGGCTCGCCGACGCGCCACACGCGCGGCACGCCGGCCGGGTTCACGTTCGTGAACACGCGCAGGATGCGCTCGCCGTAGTTGGGCCGCGACGGGAACGCGTCGACGTGCAGCCGGCTGTCGTCCTTGCGCCAGGATGTCTGGCGCGTCTCGACCTGCATCAGCCGCAGGCTCGTCGGCGCGACGCGCAGCTTGCCGCGGTATTCGGGAAACAGGCCGTCGACGAGCGTGCCGGCCTGCTGCTGGAAACGCGCGACGAGCGCGCGCACCGCCGACTGCGTGACGCTGTCGCCGAGCACGCCGGCGAGCGCGCCGCCGTTCGGCGCGAGGCTGATGTTCTTGCGTTTCGGGTCGGCGAGCGCCGGATCGAGCAGCGCTTCCTCGCCGCCTTCGATCGCGAAGCGCAGGTGCGGGAAATACAGCACCTTGCCTTCCTCGACGGCGGCCAGCAGCTGCTCGCGCGGCGCCGACAGGTTGTGTCCGCTCCAGTCGGCGGACGGGACTTCGATGATCTGGGATTCGCTCATGATCGGTTCGCTTGGGTTCGCGCGGGTGCGTGCGGGTTCGTGCGTATGGCGCGGGCGTTACAGGAGACCGAAGCCCGCGAGCGCCGACTTCACCTGCGCGATCGACGGGGGTTGCCCCGCCGTGCCGAGATTGACGACGTTCGGCGACCAGTAGCCGCCGGTCCGCCAGGCCGTCGCGAAATTGTACAGTTCGACCGTCGGACGCTTCAGCGCCGCCGCGATGTGAACCAGACCTGTATCAACCCCGACGGTGGCGGCCGCGCCGTCGATCAGGCCGACCACGGCCGGCAGCGACAGCTTCGGCGGCACGATCGCCGCCGCGCCGAATTCCTTCGCGAGCCGCTCGCTGGTCGCGCGCTCCGCGTCGTTGCCCCACGGCAGCACGAGCGATGCGCCGCGCCGCACGAGCGCCTGGCCGAGCTCGATCCACGCGGCGTCCGGCCACTGCTTGTCGGCACGCGACGTCGCGTGGACGAATACCACGTACGGCACCGGCAGGTTCAGGCCGAGCGCGGCCACCGCGAGCGCCGCCGCGCGCGTATCGAGGCCGAAGTCGACCGGATCGGCCGGCGTCGGCGCCGGGTCGCCCAGCGCGGCCGCGACGAGTTGCCGCGAGCGCTCGACGACGTGCGTGCGCGGCGCGATCGGCACCCGCTTGCGGTAGAAGAAACGCACGGGCCACTCGTAGCCGGCGCCGTCGGTGCGGTTGCCGAGCCCGACGAGCGGGCCGCGCGCCCAGCTCGCGACCCAGGCCGTCTTGATGAGACCCTGGCAATCGATCACGAGGTCGTACTGCTCGGCCGCGAGGCGCTGGCGGAACGCGCGGATCTCGCGCCATGTGGCGCCCGAGAACGGCTTCTTGCGCCAGCGGCGCAACGAAAACGGCAGCACGTTGCGCACGCCGTCGACGAGCTTCACGAGGTCGACGAAGCTTTCCTCGACGAGCCAGTCGATCTGCGCATCGGGATGGCGGCGCCGGATATCGGCGATCACCGGCATGTTGTGCACGACGTCGCCCAGCGACGACACGCGCACGATCAGGATCTTTTGCACGCTGAAAAAACGCCGGCTGGCAGCCGGCGACAGGCATAAAGACGCGATTTTATCGCGCCCGGGGGGCCGATCAGGCGAAAAACTGAGGTCGGACTGAATTAGTGGCAGTCAACCGGTTCACGAGCAGTTGATAGCCCAACGCACAGTGTTACGACGCGCGCTCGGTGTGGCGAATCAGACCTGCTGGTGGCCTGCGAGTCGCGACAGCGCGAAACAAGGCCTGCGTGACCAGATGTTTCGTCAGCCGTTCGCTCATCGCGTAACCGGCGATTTCACCGCGGTGCAGGTACCTCTGGCCGGCAGGACACAACCAACCCTCATCGATCGCAAAAGAGGTGACGTCACCACACCAGACTTGATTGGGCACCGTCACCGAGACATCCTGGTTCAGCGGATTCGACGCGACAGGCAGGTCGTGCTTCGAATTCGTCGTGGCCTTGATCCGGCGCTTCTGCTTGCGGCGCTATCCCGATTTTCTGCGCAGCCTCCTGACCCGGTGCAAGCCGATTCGCACGCCACGCTCCTCCAGATGTCGCCGCAGGCGCTCCGGCCTGAAACTTTCCCGGATTCGCCGGTGGACCGTGAGCACCTCCGCTTCCAGGGCGAAGTTCCTGCCACGTGCTTTCGGGTGACTTGCGCTTGCACCACACATGGTGGCCGCTCATCGGTACGCCCAGCACTCGGCACATTGGCGGCACGGGGTAGTCTCGTCGCATTTGTTCAATCCGCACCTCACCTCGACGCCTTCGCGAAGTACGTCGCGAACCTTTTGAGGAGGGCGCGCTCCGTTCCGACCTCGACCAGCCAACGCTTGGCCCGTGCCAGCTCGGCCTCCATTTCTGTCAGTGGCTTCCGGTGTCGGTCGACGACATCTTTCCGCTGCCGGCCTTCGTCGCCCCCCCCCGCCCCCGGTTTGTCAGCATCTTGATCTGACCCTCACCATCTCCTGCCCCGTTTCGCCGCTCCTCGCGCGGCAAGGATCCGCAGGGTTCCAGTCGATAGTTTTGTGTCATCCGCAAGTGATAAACTCCGCGAACCTTTCGTAATACATCGTAACGTTTTTAATACGTCGTAATATTAAAGGCGCTCGCCGAGCCGGGTTCCTCGTCGCTCGATTCATCTAACCCTGTTTCTCTAACACTCGCGGTCACATGTTCGTAGTATTCGATAATGTTGCAAGCAGATTGCTGCTGGTCGGTTCGGTGCTCATTCTCGCGGCGTGCGGCCACGGTACCGACGAGGAACCACAAGGGACGCCCGCTCCGCCCGTCGCCATGCCGGTGCCCGCGCCAGGATCCGACCCTGCGGATGTCCTCGTCTACGGCGCAACGCCGGGCGGTATATCCGCGGCACTGGAAGCCGCGAAACTGAAAAAGCGGGTCGTCATTCTGGAACCGACGAAACACGTCGGTGGGATGACGACGAGCGGGATCGGCGTGACAGACGCCTATCCCCAGGATCGTCTATGGGCAATGGGCGGTTTCGCGCATCGTTTCGTCGACACGGTAAACACGCGCTACGGGAAGACCTGGACGATGGGCGGCATATTTCACGAGCCGCATGTCGCCGAGAGCATTCTGCTGCAGATGCTTGCCGACGCCCCGTCCGTTTCCGTCGAATACGGTGCCGAACTGGCGAGCGTTCAAACCAATAATCACGAGATCAAGGTCGTCCAGACGAGCAACGGACATAGTTACGCGGCGAAGATGTTCATCGATGCGAGCTACGAAGGCGATTTGCTCGAGAAAGCCGGCGTCGACCATACGCTCGGGCGCGAAGCGAAATCACAATATGGCGAACCCCTCGCCGGCGTTGGCCCCATTTCCATCAAGGACGGCGCGCGCGTGGATCCCTACGTTGTGCCAGGTCAACCGAACAGCGGATTGCTTCCGCATGTGGCGCCCAACAATCTCGGCGCACCGGGCACGGCAGACTCGGCCGTGCAGGCATATGGCTATCGGCTTTGCCTCACTGCGGATAAGGGAAACCAGATTCCCGTCGTCAAACCGGCCAACTACGATCCCAAGGAATTCGAACTGCTGGGGCGCGTCGCCCTGGCTCACCCGGAAATCGTCAAGACGTTCAACTACATCGCGAACGTTCCGATTCCCAACAACAAGTTCGACGTCAATAGCCTCGGCCTGCTCTCTACGGACGAGATCGAGGGAAGCGCGGAGTATGCCAATGCGAATGCGAACGGTCGTCGCCAAATCGAGGCGGAGCACAAGCGTTATACGCTGGCGCTCCTGACGTTTCTCGCGACGGATCCCCGCATTCCGCCAAACGTACGCGATGACGTTCGCTCGTGGGGATTCTGCAAGGACGAGTTCCAGGATAACGGCGGGTTCCCATGGCGTCTTTACGTACGGGAAAGTCGCCGGATGGTCGGTAGCTATGTGATGACACAGCACGATCTGTACACGGAAACCAGGATCCCGGATCCCATCGGTCTTGGTGCATTCCCAATCGATCAGCATACGGTCAATCGCATTGCGGTAGACGGACAGGTCGGTACCGAAGGCGCCATTTGGCAGCCGCTGCCGCGTCCGTACCCGATCTCGTATCGATCGATCGTCCCCAAGTACAGCGAGATCCGGAATTTGCTCGTGCCGGTTGCACTGTCCGCGTCGCACGTCGCGTATTCATCGATACGCGTCGAGCCGACATTCATGATTACCGGTCAGGCGGCCGGAGCCGCCGCAGCGCTCGCCATAGATTCGCGAAGCAGTGTTCAAAACATCGACTATGCAAAGCTGTCCGCGACACTGGTGAGCGAAGGTGCGGTGTTGGCGAACAGATGACGCCGACGGGACAGCATGGCTGCTTGTACTTTCTGAGGATCCCGATGGAATTCTTGGTCGCCTTCACCGACTCAACCGAGAAAGTAGTCGACCTTGAACAATCCTTGAAGGCATATACAGCAAGGCTGCAAGGTCGAAACGATACGGGAGTTGCAGGGAACGGGCATATTGGCGCGTAAAACCTGCAACTCTTTACAAGGCGACTACAAGGACGTTGCGATCGACGGCAAACTCGATCGGAACTGACTCAAGGGCGCGCTGGGTGACGCGTGCCACGCAGTGCCGTGCGGCGCCACGCACAACCTGCGGATGATGCCTGCGCAAGCTGATCCACGATGGACGTCTTACGCTGCTCGGTTTCCGCGAGACACCTTGAATTCACCTGGTGCCTGATTGGCTCATGTCCGGTGCGCCGCCAGAGAGGACGCCACCTTTTGCGCGAACCACATTTCTGCAAGGGTCAACTATCTGCCTGTTCAAGTATTCGAGCGCCGCCGAGAATGCCACGGCCAAGGGGAGCGTGAACCAGAATAACGTCCAACCAGCTGCCTTCGTAGAAAGAAGGAGCTGGATGGCAAAGGCAGCCTGATAGTGGATGAGATAGATCGGATAAGACAGACCTCCGATATTTCGATCGATCCATCTGAAATAGCGCCCTTCCGTCGCGGACGCGATGAAGAAGAATGCCACCGCGAATCCCGCCAGATTCAGGTAGTAAGGGATTCCTGCAGCATCGAGCGGGAGGAAATGCAGCGCGCATATAAATCCTGCGTACAGGAGCGTAGCGGTAACCGAGGCATACGTAGTGACGGAAGCCCGACATGCCTTGACTGCGAAATAGAGGCATATTCCGATGCCGTACGGAAGTGCAGCCGCAGGTATCGCATATATCCGCTCGTTCACGTCATGAGCCATCGCAACATGGAACGACACGCCGACAAGCAGGCACAGCACGCCGGTTTTGATGTTGCGCGCAGCACCCAATGCGAGCACCACGTACATGGCAAATTCAACGGCTAGCGCCCATGCCGGCGGCACGACGTGCGATACGCTCGGCTTGCCGGGCAGGGGGAAATCCGGGCGCCAGTACCAGTTCATGGCCAAGCAAGCCCACGATCGCAGCGAATCGGGCAGCAGAAAATTTCGGTGATATGCCTCCGCAAGCGTGGGCTCAAGGGCAATCAGCAAGACCGACATGCCAGCTGCAATCCAGTACATCGGATAGAGCCTCAGGAAGCGGTTCAGGAAGAACCGAAAGAATCCCGACGACCCGAACCCATAATTGCGATGGAGCGTTGCGGTCATCAGATAGCCACTGATCACGAAGAACGTCGACACAGCATAGGTTGCCGTGAGATCAGTCCATCGCCCAAGATGGGCGGCCATGACGATCAGCGCTAGAAAAGTGCGGAGTGCTCCGAGCATGTTGACGGGTCGAATCGGGAAGGGGCGCAATCGCATGTTGCGGGTTGCGCCAATTTTCTCACATCGCGAATCGCCTCTGGTTCGCTCGTAGTGCGCTGATCACAATCGGCCGCAGAACCGTTTCGGCATACCGTCTCGTTCGGTTGCGTGCAGGATCTCGAGACATGGCCGTATCAAGGGGCCCGATCAGACACTGGCGAGCGGCGTGATGTTTACGCCGATTTTCTCCCCGCCGGAACATTTGGTTTCGTAAATTAATTACGCCCAGCGAATCGCCTCGCTGCAAGCTTTAGCCTAAGGTCGAGGTTATATAACTTCCGTCGAATTTGATTCTTGACCAGCCGTAGGCCACCCTCTTTCCAGATTTTCTCGGACGGCAGGTTGAGATTGTGCGGCCTCCGGATTCGCTGGGCCGGCTTCTCGATGATCATGAACTGATCATCCCCCCGGTCGGACAATTCGTAGTTTGAGTTCCTCATGAACTCTTCAACCGGACTGAAATCCCATAAATGCCATACAAACTCGGCGTTATGTTCAACGACCTCAAATCCGGCATATTCAACGATCTGACGCATTTCGTGTTTCGTGAATTCACGGAAGTGCCAGTCATACATCAATGGCGCTTGTTGCATCATCGCCCGCTGAATTGCCCATAGGCTGGTCGCATTCGGAGTTGAGATCAGCGCACGCCCCCCAACTCGAAGAACCCTGTAGACCTCATCGAGGAAAAAGAATATTCCGTTCAGCGTCGTAGCCTGCCGATAAGAAATGTCCGAAATATGCTCGATGACTTCGGTACAGATTACGTTGTCGACTGAATTATCGGCAAAAGGAAGCGGATCATATCGCAGATCGCTTTCGGTACCGCGGACGGTTGAGCCTGGAAAGAACGACCATATCACTTTGGAGCTCAAGTATTCGAGGCTACCGATTTCGACACAATACCCTCGGTGAAGCTCGAACGCTTTCATGTATTCGACCGTCAGCGCGAAACGCCTCGTATCGAAATGAAGACCTCCGCCGCCGACGCCAAGACGTCGGCCCTCCTCGTCGACGCGCCTCGTCGCTTCGGTGATTGTCTCCTGATTTATATATGGCGAATCAAACCTCATTCCTGCGGCAATGGTTTCCATATGTCAATGCTCTGTTGACAGCTGGTGGGAATGTTCGGTCAGGACATTGTATAGCATCCTCCGCTATTTCCGAATTGCACCAACCAACACAGTGATGATAGGGCGCAAACCCGTCTCTGCGTTAGCCGCCTTATCGGCATATTCCACATCGATCGGATGAGTCAGATATTCGGAATAGCCATGAACGCCAGCCCGGGAGCCTTTAGGCTCGTCGAATACACAGATTTTCCCGTATTTGCGCGCTATCTGGCCCGCTTGGATTCTGGATCCGATATGAACCTATATAAATGAAGTCGATGATTTGGGTGTGCATCCGACAAGCGAAGCTGCACTCGACTACCCAATGTCTGGGCAGCAACACGAAACGCGAAGCTGTCCGGGATCATTGCACTGGGTTGAGCTTTGCATTCATCGCACACGCGCAGCTGTTCTCGCAGGTCACGCACCATCTGAAGCAAGGTTCGTAACACGCTCCGGCGTGAGCTGACGTTCGCCGACACCGAGCAAGCAGCCAAGGCCGCATACAACCCGGTGACACCGGCGCAGCGTTCGCGGCAAGCTGCAAGACAAGATGGTCAACCACAACGCCCGTCCACCGCTTCTCCACGCTGATGGCTGAGCTGGGCGGCAGCGTGCGCCACATCTGTCGCCCCCCCCGGACCGGGCGCCGACCTTCGACATTGCCACCACGCCCAACGCAACGCACTCGATCTGATCAGGCAGGCCTGGCCGTAGACAGAAACCGGGACCTCAAAATCACATCGAATGCTTGCGGCACAAGGACAAACCCGCCCCGCTGCGACTGGAATTGCAGTCTAGCCGCACACAGTGCGAAAAGCGGCCTCACGCGATGCGCGTGCGCCGCTTTTCGGACCCAGCCCTGAGGGCGTTTAGCACCAGTAGCGGCCGCGCCGCCACGGGCACTCAGAACGGCAGCTTGACGTCCGGCTTCGCGGCCGTCAGCACGCGGCGGAAGTCTTCCTGGATGCGCTTGAGCCCTTCCTGCGTCTCGGCCTCGAAACGCATCACGACGACCGGCGTCGTGTTCGACGAACGCGCGAGGCCGAAGCCGTCCGGGTACTCGACACGCAGGCCGTCGATCGTCACGACTTCCTCGGCGCCGTCGAACTTCGCCTCCTTCTGCAGCTTGTCGATCAGGCGGAAGTTCTCGCCTTCGTCGAGCCAGAGCTGCAGCTCGGGCGTGCTCATCGCGTCCGGCAGGCTGTTGAGCAGCGCGCTCGGGTCGGCCGTCTTCGCGAGGATCTCGAGCAGGCGTGCGCCCGTGTAGAGGCCGTCGTCGAAGCCGTACCAGCGATCCTTGAAGAACACGTGGCCGCTCATTTCACCGGCGAGCGGCGCACCCGTCTCGCGCAGCTTCGCCTTCACGAGCGAGTGGCCCGTCTTCCACATCAGCGGCTCGCCGCCCTTCGCTTTCACCCATTGCGCGAGGTGGCGCGTGCACTTCACGTCATAGATGATCTGCGCGCCCGGGTTGCGCGACAGCACTTCTTCCGCGAACAGCATCAGCTGGCGGTCCGGATAGATGATCTGGCCGTCCTTCGTGACGACGCCCAGGCGGTCGCCGTCGCCGTCGAACGCGAAGCCGATCTCGGCGTCGGTGTCCTTGAGCGCCTGGATCACGTCCTGCAGGTTTTCCGGGTGGGCGGGATCGGGGTGGTGGTTCGGGAACGTGCCGTCGATGTCGGTGAAGCGCTCGACGAGCTCGCAGCCGAGCGCCTTGAACAGGCGCGTCGCGAGCGGGCCGGCCACGCCGTTGCCGGCGTCGACGACGAGCTTCATCGGACGGGCCGGCTTGATGTCGCCGACGATGCGCGCGATGTATTGGTCGGCCACGTCGAACTGTTCGTACGAGCCGCTGCCCGTTTCGAAGCGCTCGTCGACGATGCGGCGGTACAGCGCCTGGATCTGCTCGCCGTAGATCGCGGCGCCGCGCAGCACCATCTTGAAGCCGTTGTAGTCGGGCGGGTTGTGGCTGCCCGTGACGACGATGCACGAATCGACGCGGCGCTCGCCGTCCTTCAGCGCGAGCGGCACGTTCGCCGCGAAATAGCCGACCGGCGTGGGCACCATGCCGACGTCGACGACGTCGACGCCCGCCGCACGCAGGCCGTCGGCAAGCGCGCCGACGAGCTCCGGCCCGGACAGGCGGCCGTCGCGCGCGACGACGACCGCATCGCCGCCCTGCGCACGCACTTCGCTGCCGAATGCGCGGCCGATCCCGCGCGCCGTGTCGGTGTCGAGCGTCTTGCCGACCACGCCACGGATGTCATATGCCTTGAAGATGGATTGGGAGATCATCGATTCACTTCTCTCAGTTGCGTGCATGGAAAATTGTCTGGCTTGCCTGGCCGCCGCTCGCCGGTGCCGCGCATGATACATGCCCGCCCGGCGAGGAGCGCACCCGCTGGCGCAGAACGGCGGAAGCCACCCCGATCCCACTTATAATCGCGGGTTTTGATGACGCGCATGCCGCCCATTTTAATGCCTAGCCGTCCCGCCGCCGCCGACCTGCAGCCTTCGGGCGCCCTGCCGGCCCCTTTGCGCGCACGCCGCCACAGCGCATGCTGAAGCGCTTCGGCAACCCGGACGTCGCGAAGGCCGTCGCGAATCTCGTCTGGCTGGGGCTCGAACGGCTCACGCAGATCGGCGTCGCGATCGCGATCAGCGGCCTGCTGGCCCGTTATTTCGGGCCGGATGTGTTCGGCAAATGGCAGTATGCGAATACGCTCCTCCTGGTACTGGCGCCGCTCACCTGGGTGTGCGGCGCGGAAATCCTCGTCCCGACCATCGTCCAGCGCCCGCCCGCCCAGCTCGGCGCGGTACTCGGCAGCGCATTCGCGCTGCGCATCGCCGTCTCCGCCGCCGCGCTCGTCGCGACCTGGATCGCGATCGCCGCGGGCGCCTTCGATCCGCTGGTCGGCGCGATGCTCGCGGGCCTGGCGGTCACGATGGTGTTCCGCGAGCCGTTCGTCGGCGTCATCAACGCGTGGCTGCAGAGCATGACCTACAGCAAGCCGCAGCTCGTCACCAGCATGGTCACCGCGCTGGCGAAGGCGCTGCTCGTCTGGCTGCTCGTCCGTGCGGCCGCGGGCCCTGCCCGCTTCGCATGGCTGTGGGCGCTCGAGGCCGCCGCCATCGGTTTCGCGCTGATGCTGTACTACCGGCATCGTAACGGCGGCTCGCTCGGCTGGACGTTCGACAAACCGCTGTTCAGGCACTTTGCGACGGCCGGCACCGTGTTCTGGCTCGGCCTCATCTGCATGTACCTGTTCCTGAAGCTCGACCGCCTGATGCTCGAGCGTCACGTGTCGTTCGCCGATCTCGGCCGCTACTCGGCCGCGCAGCAGCTCAACGAGAACTGGATCACGCTCGCGCTGATGCTCGCGCAGACGATCGCGCCCGCCTTCGTCTATCGCGTGCAGGACGTCGCGCGGCTGCGCCGCAACATCGTCCGGCTGATCGCGATGACGGCCTGCCTGATGACGGCCGGCGCGCTCGTGCTCGACGCCGCCGCCCCGCTGATCGTCGGCAAGGTGTTCGGCCGCGGCTACGAGGCGTCGGTCGACATCTTCCGCTGGGCGGTCTGGCTGTCGGTGCCGGCCGGCATCGAGGCGATAGGCAATCTTATCGTTCTCAAATATCAAGCAAAATTCGTGTTGCTGTCGAAATGGCTGCTCGCGCTCGCGATCGCCGCGCTCGTCAACCTGTTCGCGATCCCGCGGCTCGGCCTGTACGGCGCGCTCGTCGGGCTGGCGGCCGGCTATCTGGCCGCCGCCGCCGTCAACTTTTATTACATCCGTTTCAAGCTGCGACCATGACGTCCCCTGATTGCCCGACCCCGCTCGACGACGTGGCCGTGCTGATGCCGGCCTACAACGGGCACGATGACGTCGTTCGGACCCTCGCATCGTTTCGCGAGGACGCGCCCGTGCACGTGCTGGTCGTCGATGACGGCAGCACGCCGCCGATCGTCGCGCCCGACCTGCCCGGCCTCACGATCGACGTGCTGCGCATGCCGGAGAACGGCGGCATCGAACGCGCGCTCGCGGCCGGCATCGACGCGCTCGCCGCACGCGGCTTCCGCTTCGCGGCGCGCATCGACGCAGGCGATCTCGCTGCGCCACAGCGCCTCGCGAAGGAGCGCGCGTATCTCGGCGCCCACCCGCGCGTGGCCTGCGTCGGCATGTGGACGCAGGTCGTGTCGCGCGCCGGCGAACCGCGCTTCATGCTGACGCCGCCCGCCGATCCGCGCACGCTGCGCCGCACGCGCTTTCTGCGCTCGCCGCTCGTGCATCCGTCGGTCATGCTGCGCATCGACGCCGTGCGCGAAGTGGGGAACTATCGTGCGAAATACCGTGCGGCCGAGGATCTCGATCTTTTTTTGCGGTTAATGCAACGCTACGATTGCGCGAACCTGCCGGAACTCGGCCTCTATTACGAACTGAACGAGGGCGGGATCAGTGCGACCAAGCGCCGGCGCCAGCTGGTGTCGACGCTCACGCTGCTGTTGAGCCACTTCAACGCGCTGAACCCGTACGACTGGGCCGGCCTCGCCAAGAACCTGCTGCATTTCGTGACGCCGTACCGTACGTTGCAGCGGATCAAGCAGACGCTGTTCGCCGCTCGGCCGTCCGCCTGACGCGCAGCCGGCGTTTTCGGCCATTTCGACGCTTTATTTTTTCTTTTTTTCATGTCCGCCACCTCCCCGCTGCGCATCGCGCTCGTCTGCAACACGGCCTGGGCGATCTACACGTATCGCCACGGGCTGATCCGTGCGCTCGTCGCGCGCGGCGCCGACGTCATCGTGATCGCACCGCACGACCGCACGGTGCCCCTGCTCGAGCAGATGGGCTGCCGCTACGTGGCGCTCGCGGTCGCGTCGAAAGGCACGAGCCCGCGCGAGGATCTCGGCACGCTTGCCGCACTGTTCCGTCATTACCGCGCGCTGCAGCCCGATCTCGTGTTTCACTACACGATCAAGCCGAACATCTACGGCTCGGTCGCCGCGTGGCTCGCGCGCGTGCCGTCGATCGCGGTGACGACCGGGCTCGGTTACGTCTTCATCCAGAAGAGCCGCGCGGCGAGCGTCGCGAAGCGCCTGTACCGGTTCGCGTTCCGCTTCCCGCGTGAAGTGTGGTTCCTGAACCGCGACGATCTCGCCACCTTCACCGACGAGCAGTTGCTCGCGCATCCCGATCGCGCGCGGCTGCTGCACGGCGAAGGCGTCGATCTCGAACAGTTCGCGCCGGTGCCGCTGCCGGCCGGCAGCGCCCCCGTCTTCATCCTGATCGGCCGCCTGCTGTGGGACAAGGGCGTGCGCGAATACGTGGAGGCTGCGCGCGTCGTGCGCGAGCGCTTCCCGAACGCGCGCTTCCAGCTGCTCGGGCCGCTCGGCGTCGACAATCCGAGCGCGATCGGCCGCGCGGATGTCGATGCATGGGTCGGCGAAGGCGTCGTCGAGTATCTCGGCGAAGCACACGACGTGCGCCCCCATATCGCGGCGGCCGACTGCGTCGTGCTGCCGTCGTACCGCGAAGGCGTGCCGCGCACGCTGATGGAAGCATCGGCGATGGGGCGCCCGATCGTCGCGACCGACGTGCCGGGTTGCCGCGACGTCGTCGCCGACGGCGACACGGGCTTCCTGTGCCGCGCACGCGACAGCGCAAGCCTCGCGGAGCAGCTGCTCCGCATGATCGAACTCGGAACGGCCGGACGCGACGCGATGGGCGCGCGCGGCCGGCAGAAGGTCGCGGCGGAATTCGACGAACAGCAGGTCGTCGAACGCTACCGGCGAACCATCCATTCGCTAACCGGCATCACCCTCTGAAGGAGCGCATCTGCAATGACCGCTAAAGGCACCATCCTCGTTACCGGCGGTGCGGGCTACATCGGCTCGCACACGGCCGTCGAGTTGCTCGACAACGGCTACGATGTCGTGATCGTCGACAACCTCGTCAACAGCAAGGCCGAATCCGTGCGCCGCATCGAGCGGATCACCGGCAAGACGCCCGCGTTCCATCAGGTCGACGTGTGCGACGAAGCCGCGCTCGCCAAGGTGTTCGACGCGCATCCGATCACCGGCACGATCCATTTCGCGGCGCTCAAGGCCGTCGGCGAATCGGTCGAGAAACCGCTCGAGTACTACCAGAACAACCTCGGCGGCCTGCTCGCCGTGCTCAAGGTAATGCGCGAGCGCAACGTGAAGCAGTTCGTGTTCAGCTCATCCGCGACCGTGTACGGCGTGCCCGAACGCTCGCCGATCGACGAGTCGTTCCCGCTGTCCGCGACGAATCCTTACGGCCAGTCGAAGCTGATCGCCGAGCAGATCCTGCGCGATCTCGAGGTGTCGGACCCGACGTGGCGCATCGCGACGCTGCGCTACTTCAATCCGGTCGGCGCGCACGCGAGCGGGCTGATCGGCGAGGATCCGGCCGGCATCCCGAACAACCTGATGCCGTATGTCGCGCAGGTTGCCGTCGGCAAGCTGGAAAAACTGCGCGTGTTCGGCTCCGACTACCCGACGCCGGACGGCACGGGCGTGCGCGACTACATCCACGTCGTCGATCTCGCGAAGGGGCACATCGCCGCGCTCGACGCGCTCGCGAAACGCGACGCGAGCTTCGTCGTGAACCTCGGCACGGGCCAGGGCTACAGCGTGCTGGAAGTCGTGCGCGCGTTCGAGAAGGCATCGGGCCGCCCGGTGCCGTACGAACTCGTCGCGCGCCGCCCGGGCGACATCGCCGAGTGCTACGCGAACCCGCAGGCCGCGGCCGACATCATCGGCTGGCGCGCGACGCTCGGCATTGAGGAAATGTGTGTCGACCACTGGCGATGGCAGGAGGGGAACCCGCGCGGTTTTGTATAATCCGCTGTCCATTTTTCGAGCGATCCCATGCTCAGCTTCGCGTCCGGCTTCATCGTCTCCCTGCTCGTCACGCTGTTCATCGTGCGCTATGCGCACCTTCACGAGAAATTCTCGGTCGACAGCGACCTGGCCGGCGTGCAGAAATTCCACGTGCGGCCCGTGCCGCGCGTGGGGGGCATCGGGATCCTCGCCGGGGTCGTCGTGGCCGCGCTGATTCTGTCCCGGCACTATCCGACGATCGCGGGCAGTATTCTCGGCATCGCGGCCTGCGGGCTGCCGGCGTTTCTGTCCGGCCTCGTCGAGGACCTGACCAAACGCGTGTCGCCGCGCGCGCGGCTGCTCTGCACGATGGGCGCGGCCGCACTCGCGTTCTGGCTGATGGGTATCGCGGTCACGCGCATCAGCGTGCCGCCGCTCGATTTCCTGCTCCACTACGCGGCCATTTCGGCGTTCATCACCGTGCTCGCGGTCGCGGCGCTCGCGAACGCGGTCAACATCATCGACGGCTTCAACGGGCTCGCGTCGATGGTCAGCTTCATGATGTTCGCATCGCTCGCTTACGTGGCGTTCCAGGTCCGCGACCCGGTCGTCATGTCGGCGTCGATCATCATGATGGGTGCCGTGCTCGGCTTCTTCCTGTGGAATTTCCCGGCCGGGCTGATCTTCCTCGGCGACGGCGGCGCGTATTTCATCGGCTTCATGCTCGCGGAACTCGCGATCATGCTCGTGATGCGCAACCGCGAAGTGTCGGCCTGGTACCCGGTGCTGCTGTTCATGTACCCGATCTTCGAGACCTGCTTCTCGATCTACCGGAAGAAATTCATTCGCGGGATGTCGCCGGGGATTCCGGACGGCGTGCACCTGCACATGCTCGTGTACAAGCGGCTGATGCGCTGGGCCGTCGGCACGAAACACGCGCACGACCTCACGCGCCGCAATTCGCTGACGTCGCCGTACCTGTGGCTGCTGTGTCTCGTCGCGGTGATACCCGCGACGCTGTTCTGGCGGCACACGGTGCACCTGTTCGTGTTCGTCTTGCTGTTCGCGCTGACCTACGTGTGGCTGTATCTCAGCATCGTGCGGTTCCGCGTGCCGCGGTGGATGGTGGTGAGGAAGGAGCGGCGCAGCCACTGAACGGCCTGCCGGCTTCATCAAAAAAACGCCCCGCGGGGCGTTTTTTTTCGTCATTGCCATGCGGTTCGAACCGCCGCCCGGCCAAGTTACCCGTTCGATACAACGCGCACCGACGGCACGCTCTGCAGCGTCGGGGTAACGGCCGTTTGGTATTCCGGCACCCAGCGCCGCAGGTCTCGCCGCACTTCGTCATCGGGCAGGACACGATGCTGCATCAGCCACGGCAGCAGCTCGTCGAGGAAATTGTCCGGTACTTCCCGCGCACGCGCGATCCGCAGTTTCGGATGCGGGGTGCGCGTCGTCGCCTCGTCGTCCGCGAGCAGCTCCTCGTAGAGCTTCTCGCCGGGCCGCAGCCCGGTGAACTCGATCTGGATCTGATCTTCCGAGAAACCGTACAGGCGGATCAGGTCGCATGCGAGATCGACGATCTTCACCGGCTCGCCCATGTCGAGAATGAAGATCTCTCCGCCGTGCCCCATGCTCGACGCCTGCAGCACGAGTTGCGACGCCTCCGGGATCGTCATGAAGAAGCGCGTGATCTCCGGATGCGTGACCGTCACCGGGCCGCCCTTCGCGATCTGCTGCTGGAACTTCGGAATCACGCTGCCCGCGCTGCCCAGCACGTTGCCGAAACGCACGGTTTCGAACTGGGTGCGCCCGCTCGTCTGCTGCAACGCCTGGCAGGCCATTTCCGCGAGGCGCTTGCTCGCGCCCATCACGTTGGTCGGATTGACCGCCTTGTCGGTCGAGATCAGCACGAAGTGACGGACGTCGTGGCGGATCGCCGCACGGGCCACGCGATACGTGCCGAGCACGTTGTTGCGCAGCGCCTGCCATGCGTTGTGCTCCTCCATCAGCGGCACGTGCTTGTAGGCCGCCGCATGGAACACGATATGCGGTACGTGGCGGGACATCACCTGATCGAGCAGCAGGGAATCCTTCGCGTCGCCGATGATCGGCACGACCGGCTGATCGGGGAAGCGCTCGCGCAGTTCCTCGGTCAGGCGGTACATCGCGTACTCGGACAGGTCGAACGCGACGAGTTGCGCTGGCGCGAAACGCAGGATCTGCCGGCACAGCTCGGAACCGATCGAGCCGCCAGCGCCCGTCACCATCACGACACGACCGCGAAGCAGCGCCTCGACGTGCGGCGTGTCGATCGTCACGGCGTCGCGGCCGAGCAGATCCTCGAGGTCGATCTCGCGGATCTGGGACAGGAAGCCCTGCCCCGGCATCAGTGCGGTCAGCGACGGCAGCACCATCACTTTCAAGCCGGCGCGCACGCAGAGGGTCGCCGTCCGGCGCTGCACCTCGACCGACGCGGACGGAATCGCCACGATCGCGTATTCGATCTTCAGTGCCTCGGTCCAGTGCGCGACGTCGTCGAGCGAGCCGAGCACCTTGTAGCCGTAGATTTCGCGGCCCTGCTTCGTCGTGTCGTCATCCAGCAGGCCGACGAGACGCCATTCGCCCGAGCGCGACAATTCGCGCGCCAGGTTCGCGCCTGCCGTGCCCGCGCCGATCACGAGCACCGGCTTGCCCTGCCCGACGAGGCCGCCGTACAGGTAAAACTCCTTCATCGCGCGATACAGCGCACGAGCGCCGCCCATCATCAGGAACAGCATCAGCGGGGAGACCAGCAGCACGGAACGCGGGATGATCGGCGACGGCTGGAACATCACGGCGCCGATCATCACAATCACGCCGCCGCCCGCAAGCGCCTTCGAAATCCGCACCAGGTCCGGCAGGCTCGCGAACACCCACAGTCCGCGATACAGGCCGAACAGGTGGAACGTCAGCGCATAGACGGGAAGCACCCAGGCGAGCGCAGTCAGCGAGCCCCTCAGGAAATCGGGCGGAACGCTACCGTTGAAGCGAACGAGATAGGCGAACAACCACGCGACGACAACCGCCAGCAGATCGAACAGGAAAGCACTGAGTGACAGCCATGATGCTTTGGATCGCAACATCGGCGAGAGACCTCACGAATTGTTATCAATGACCGTCCGCAGCCGGCGCCAGCGCATGTCGATCGCCACGCCGATACACATCAGCACGCCATACCACGCCAGGAACACCAACCATTGCAGCAGGACAGGACGACCGAGCGCCCAGAAAGCGACGACGATGCCCAGGAGCATGATGAGGTACCAATAAACGGCAGTACGCTCGTGACTCATGCCGGAACGCACCATCCTCTGATAATAGTGCTCCCGGTGCGCTTGCCAGAACTTTTCTCCGCGTAACAAACGTCTCAGAAGCGTTACAGATGCATCGGCAATAAACGGAGCGAACACCGCCGCCGGAAACCAGACCGGCCAAATGCCACCGTGCCAGCCCCAATAGCCGAGCGCGCCGGCCATGAATCCGAGAGGGATCGAACCTGCGTCGCCAAGAAACAGTCGCGCCGGATGGAAGTTCAGCAGCAAAAAGCCGAACGCGGCTCCCGCGATCGCCCCGCCCGCGACGACGAGATCCGGGGACGGTTGCGCGCCGGACAGTGCCGCAACGGCGTAGGCTCCGAAGCCGAACAGCGCCATGCCGCCGGCAAGGCCGTCCGCTCCGTCCATGAAATTGTAGAGATTGGTCAGCCAGACCATCACGAAACCAATCCCCACGAGCAGCCACCATGGGGCGGCGGCCGGGTAGATGACGATCAGCGCCACGACCGCGGTCAAATGCGCCGCAAACCGCACACGAGCGGGTAGCCCGCGCCGATCGTCGAGCTGCGACAAGGCCGCCAGCCCCGCCGCCGCCACGGCGATGAACCACATCTGTGGCGCGAGCCACAGCAATGCGACAACGCAGACCGGCACGATGCCCCAGCCACCGACGCGCGGCGTCGGGCGCGTATGCAGCGAGCGTTCATTTGGGATGTCGGTGGCAAGTCGCCACGCCAGTCCGGTGGCGAGCAGCACGCGCAGGATCGTCGTCGTGGCGACGGCCGCGCCCGTTGCCACTGCTACCGCGGCAAACCACGTGTTAATCGTGAAGTGCATGTTGCCTATTTCTGTAAGTGGCGCGAACGATACCATGCGGCCGTTGCCTCGAGGCCCTGCTGCGTCGTATAGGGCGGATGCCAATTCAGTACCCGCCTCAAGCGCCCCGTGTCGAGCTGCAGGCTGCCCGTCAGGCGATCGACGACAGCGCTTCGACCGGTCAGCCGACCGAGTGCGCGCAACGCACCTGCCGGCACCGGGAACAGCCTTGCCGGCTTGCCGAGCGCGTCACCGACCATCCGCAGCAATCCGGCAACCGAGGGCGCATCGTCGTCTGCGACGTGGAAACACTCGCCCGCCGCACGCGGATCGATTGCGCAGTGCAGCAGGGCATCGGCAAGGTTGTCGACATAGACAACGCTGCGACGAGCAGGAATCGCGGCCAATGGCAATGGCGCACCGCGGAATACGGCATCCATCATCCGGAGGAAATTGGCGCGCACCCCCGGCCCGTAGACGAGCGGCGGACGGACGACGACGACTTCGAGGCCGGCCTCACCGAGCCGGGCCAGCTGCTGCTCGGCACGCAGCTTCGAGCGCCCATATGCATCCTGCGGGTCCGGGACGGCATCCTCCGCGAGCGGTACGCCCGCATCGCCCTCGCCCACTACCTTGATGCTGCTCGCGAAGACGAACCGGCGCACACCATGCATGCGCGCGGCATCGGCAACCCGCAACGTGCCCGCTACGTTGGTCGCATCGAAGGCGGCGTCCGGATCGGAGGATTTGTCGTGCATCACGTGTACCCGCGCGGCCAGATGGATCACGCAATCGGCCTGCAAATCATCGGGCCACGCACCAGCGACTCCCTCGAAGTCAGGTGCGTCGTGCACCCACTCTCGCACGCCCTCGATACACCCACCCGGCCGGCGCACCAGCGCCGTGACGGTATGCCCCGCCGCCAGCGCAAGTCGGCACACAGCGTGGCCGACGAAACCGTTCGCACCGGTTACGACAATGCGGCTCACCACAACCTCCAGCCGAACCGGCTATAGAACTTCAGCGCGGACACTGCGAACATCCGAATGTGCGCGAAGCCCTTGCGCGAGGCGCCTCCGCCGTGGTGAATCACGCGGATGGACGGGACATAGGCGACACGCGCGACATTGTGGGTGCGCAAGCTCAAGTCATAGTCCTCGAAATACAGGAAATAACGAGGGTCAAAGCCCCCTAGCGTCTTCAGCACGTTCGTTCGAAACAGCATGAAACAACCGCTGATGATTGGGGGATCCCAGACGACGGACATGCCGTCGATGGTATCGCGCATTTCATAGCGGGCAAGTCGCTTCCGGAACGGCCGTCTGGCCCAGGTTGGCAAGAAGCCGCGAACCAGCAGGTCGACGATCGACGGAAACCGGCGACAGAGATACTGAAACCCGCCTGCTCCGTCCCCGACCCAGGGAGCGATCAAGCCCGTATCGGCGTGCGATTTGAAAAACGTACGGGCCAACACCAATGCTTGCGGATCCAGATCGATATCCGGATTCAGGATCAAGTGCAACGACCCGCTGGAATGCTCGATCGCAAGATTGTGGCCACGCCCATAACCGACGTTGCCATGCCCCGTCAATATTCGGCATGCCACGCCTTGCGCGCTGAGCCGGTCGACCGCCCCCGAAATGTCGCAGAGTCCGCCGTTGTCGACCAGGAACAGCTCGACGGGGTATTCAGGTGAAACCACCCGCAGGTTCTCGCACGCTGCGCCGAGACTGTCGAGCGTCTGCCGCAGCTGCGCGATATCGGGGCGGTATACGACCAGGGAAATGGAGAGACCATCGACGTCATCGGACTGACGTTGTGGGGCGCTTATGACATTCATCCGGAATTCGGCTAAGCGCTTGACTGCAGCAAGCGCGATGGGTTGGCTGGCCCGTCTGGGAGACAGCGGGCTTACTCATTTGTCAGGCGTGCAGGGAATGCCTGCCGCGTGCTCGCGATACGGGTGCAATTCTAACTGCTCGCACCCTTGCCGGACGCGCCCGTCCCGGGACGCCGTGCAATGCCGCTGCCCTCGATCCGTGCCGGCCCAACGCGTTCGGCCCTGATCGGCGACCAGGGCGAGCCACGGCCGGACGGGTTCCAGCACGAGATACGCGCCCCTTCCAGGACGCGCCTCTCTCGCGGCGCCGAATGCCGTATCTCATAAACACCAGGAGGCCTGAGCATGTCAATCCCCCGCCGGACGCCTAGTTGTTAAAAGATGTGAAAACATTAACATCTATTGCGCGTCATCGGCATTCCGGCGATCATGCTTGGTTTCCATGGGCGAGCCGTCGTCAGTCGGTACCGGTCCGGTCTCAACCCAGCGTCGCCAAGCGCCGCCAATCAAGGCAGAGAGCGCTTCAGTCCAGGGCTGGACGGATGGCCTGCATTAGAATACGTTGCGGGCGATGGCACCTTGTTTGCCCGATCGCTCAGGATTGAAGTCGGGAGCACATTGAAACGTCGCGGCCAACTGGATTGCCGCCTTTTTCAGACTCACGACACCCCGCAACAATGGCTGCGCCACGTGGGCGAGGGGTTGGGGGCTCCATCACCGATCCGAATGCAACGACACGCAACTTGATGAATCCGAACTCGAAGCACCCGGCATCGCCGATGGCGATCGCCCGTAGCATTTACCGTAATCGCGGACTGATTCTGCAAATGACTCAACGCGAGGTCGTCGGGCGCTATCGCGGGTCGGCAATGGGTCTTGCGTGGTCGTTCTTCAATCCCGTGCTGATGCTCGTCGTCTACACCTTCTTCTTCTCCGTCATCTTCAAGTCGCGGTGGGGTACCACGAGCGACGACAAGGCAAGCTTCGCGATCGTCCTGTTCGTCGGCCTGATCCTCCACAGCCTGCTGGCAGAGTGCATCAACCGGGCGCCGACGTTGATCCTTGCAAACGTCAACTACGTCAAGAAGGTTATTTTCCCGCTCGAGATACTGCCGGTGGTCGCGCTCGCGTCAGCGCTGTTCCACAGCGCGATCAGCCTGCTGGTCCTGATCATCGCCGAGTGCATCCTTATCCACTCGCTGCCCTGGACCGCCATCCTGTTCCCCGTCGTCATGCTGCCGCTGATCGTCGGCTCACTGGGGCTCGCATGGTTTCTGTCGGCTTTGGGCGTCTACATTCGAGACATTTCGCAGATTACCGGTGTCATCACGTCAGTGCTGATGTTCCTGTCGCCGGTTTTCTACCCCGTGTCGAATCTGCCGCCACAGTATCGATCCTGGATCGAACTCAACCCCCTTACGTTCATCATCGAAGAGGGACGCAACACGCTGATCTTCGGGCACCCCCCCGACTGGACGAACTGGCTAACCTGCATGATCGCATCGCTGCTTCTCGCGTGGTTCGGATTCTGGTGGTTCCAGCGGACCCGAAAGGGATTCGCGGACGTCCTGTAATCCATGCCAGCGCGCTCGCCTGCCGCCTTGCATCAGTGGCAGTGGCCGTGCGCGCGGATAGATCGCCGACCGATCGGATCATGACGCGATAGAGCAATCACCGGAGATATTCTGCACATGTCGACGCAGCCCCAAATAGTTCCCACCATCCTGTGTGGCGGCGCAGGCTCTCGCCTGTGGCCCGTTTCGCGCGAATCCCATCCGAAGCCGTTCATCCGCCTCGAAGATGGCGAGAGCCTGCTGCAAAAGGCATTCAAGCGCGGCGCCCAGCTTCCGGGCGTCACCGAAGTCGTGACCGTCACGAACCGCGAGTTGTACTTCAAGACAAGCGACGAATTCAGCACCGTCAATACCGGGCATCTGTCGACGTCGTTCATCCTCGAGCCGTTCGGCCGCAATACGGCCGTCGCGATCGCCGCCGCCGCGCTGCGTGTTGCCGCAACGCTCGGCGAAAATGCAATCCTGCTGGTGCTTCCCGCGGACCACCTCGTGACAGACGATGCCGCCTTCGCGACCGCCGTCCAGGAAGCTGCCGCCTTGGCGCTCAAGGGTGCGCTGGTCACCTTCGGCATCACGCCGACGTTTGCGGAAACCGCATACGGATACATCGAGGCAGACGGCACGCGGGTCAAGCGATTCGTGGAAAAGCCGACGGTGGACGTGGCCAGGCAATACGTCGAGTCGGGATCGTTCCTGTGGAACTCCGGCATGTTCTGCTTTACCGCCGCATTCCTGCTGGCGGAAATGGCAAAACATTGCCCCGACGTGCTCGAAGCCACGCGTGCATGCATCGCGCAGTCTCGTCAGTCGGAAGGCGGCGGCGTTTCATTGGTCGAACTGAACGGTGACCTGCTGAATCGCACGCCCGATATTTCGATCGACTACGCGCTGATGGAGCGCTCCGACAAGGTTGAGGTCGTGCGCTGCGATATCGGCTGGAGCGATATCGGTTCGTGGAATGCGCTCGGCGACCTGTTGAAACCGGACGACCACGGCAATCGTGTGGACGGCGAAGCACTGCTCCACGATGTCAGCAATTGCTACATCCGTAGCGACAACCGGCTGGTCGGCGCCGTAGGCGTCAAGGACCTCCTGGTCGTCGACACCCCCGACGCACTCCTCATTGCCGATCGCAATCGCGCGCAAGACGTTCGGCACGTCTACGCGGCCCTCAAGTCGCAAGGCCACGAAACCTTCCGGGTACATCGAACGGTAGGCCGTCCGTGGGGCATGTATACGGTTCTCGAAGAAAGCACCCGCTTCAAGATCAAGCGAATCGAGGTCAAACCGGGCGCAAGCCTCAGCCTGCAGTTGCATCATCATCGCAGCGAACACTGGATCGTGGTGAGCGGCATGGCCCTCGTCGTCAACAACGACGAGGAGTTTTACCTGCGCACCAACGAATCGACCTATATCCCGGCCGGACACAAGCACCGTCTGACCAATCCGGGCGTCGTCGACCTCGTGATGATCGAAGTCCAGAGCGGCGACTACCTCGGCGAAGACGACATCGTCCGCTTCGACGACAACTACGGTCGAAGCTAGCCTTCCGCCATCGCGCAAAGACGGTTGCAGTCGTCGTCCTTTCCGGCGCGCGACGACAGCAACCGTCTGATCAACCGCTCCCTCACATCATGACCAATGCAAGCTTCCGAGGCCGCATGAAAAGCAGGATCAAGGCCCGCCTGCTAGCGTCGTCGACGTATTTTTTTCTGGCCGCGCTCAAGTACTACATCGGCAACAACTTCATTGCGCGCATGCCGATTGAAAGAGTCCGCAACTTCTACTATCGACGCGTGCTGGGTATCGTCATCGGCCAACGAACGCACGTCAGCATGCGGCAGTTCTTCACCGGGTACCACACACGCTGCAACGTGCGCATCGGCGACAACTGCGTGCTCAATCGTGAGATCTACCTGGACGGTCGCACGGGCATCGAGATCGGAAACAACGTCAACATCTCGTTCCAGTGCTGCCTTCTCAGCCTGCATCACGATCACAACCACCCGGGTTTCATGTCGATCGGCGGCGTCGTGACCATCCACGACCACGCATGGCTGGGCGCGCGCGCCATTATCCTGCCAGGCGTGACGATCGGCAAAGGCGCAGTCGTCGCGGCCGGCGCGGTCGTCACGAAAGACGTCCCGGATTTCACCGTGGTCGGTGGTGTGCCCGCAAAAATCATCGGTCAACGCAATCCCGACATTGCCTATCTGACCGACTTTTCTCCTTTCTTCGACACCGACGTGTTTGACGAATCCCGTGGCTAATATGCAGAAAAAGAGCATCCTCGTTTTTACGCTGTCCCCGCCGCTTCCTGCCAGCGCGGGGGGCCCGATCTACGTGATGAATACGCTCGCGCCGCTGGTCGACGAGTATGATTTCCATCTGTTCACCATCGGTGGAGACGAGGAAAAAAAGAAGATCGAGGAAAATCGTTCGCTATATGAACGACATTTCAAATCGGTCCACGTGGAGCCGCGGGCTGCCATGCCTGCCGACATGGGTACGCCCGGACGAGCATGGCATTCACTGGTCCACTGCTTCCATGGCCTTCCGTTCATGGATGCGAGCTACTTCAGCCCTGCGGCAATTCGCAGTGCGCGCCGGATCGTCAAGGAAAAGAAGATCGACATGCTTGAGGTGCACAGCAGTCATCTGGCGTTTTTCCGCAAGTTCTTCCCGGCGTTGCCGGCCGTCCTGGTCAGTCACAACATCGAATCCGATCTCTTCCCGTTCTGGATTCCCGCGCAGCTGACAGGCTGGAAAAAAGCAGCGGTCGCGCGCATCGCCGAGATCAGCCGCCGCAACGCCCGACGCGTCGAAATCGACAACGTCTGGCGCTTCGACGCCATGACGTTCATTTCACGCGAAGACATGGAGCGCGTGAAGGCGCCCGTGGAGAAGCACTATTTGCCGCTGTGCTTCCCGATCAAGGACACCGACTATCGAGCGAAGCCGACCAACGAGGTCAACCTGCTCTGGATGGGTGGCTTCTGGTGGTATCCGAATGCGGAAGGTGTTGCGTGGTTTGTCCGCGACATTCTCCCACTGGTACGCGACAAGCTCGAGACGCACAACATCAAGCTCCATTTCACCGGAGGCAACCCGCCGGACGATCTCAAGGCGCTGCACGACGGACGACACATCTTCGTTCACGGCTTCGTGCCGTCGCTCGACCCGATTCTGGCGGATGCACATCTACTGTTTGTTCCCCTGCTTTCAGGCGGCGGCGTGCGCGTCAAGATTCTGGAAGCGATGAGCAACGGCATTCCCGTTCTCAGCACGGCAAAGGGCTGCGAGGGGCTGGGCGCCGTCAACCGTCGGGATATCGTCATCTGCGATACGGCGGCTGAATTTGCCGACTCGATCATCGAGCTCGCCCAGAATCGCGAGATGCTGGCGACGCTGTCCACGAACGCCCGTCAGCTCCTGAAGGACAAGTATGATCTCGATGCGTGCGTTCGCACCAAACGGGACCTCTACAATAGGCTGATGCATTCGCGGTAACCGAACGAATGCTGACCTCGCCGTGCCACCGTGGTGGCCGCGAGGCAAGTCAGCATCCGACCCCTGAGCCTACTGTGCGATCGTCTTTTTTCCGCCTGCGCTGAACACGTGAAAGCTAACTCGCTCCCTCTCATGCAAACTCGCGAGCCTGAACCTACAAGCCAAACGGAACAGCTGCTCGTCAACGTCGAGCACCTTTCCAAGTGCTTCCGTATCTACGACAAACCGGCGGACCGGCTGCGGCACTCGCTCGCGACTCGCATCAAGCTCCCTGGGAGCAATTCCCGGCAATACGGTCGCGATTTCTGGGCGCTGCACGACGTCTCTTTCCCCGTCCGGCGGGGCGAGACCATCGGAATCATTGGCAGAAACGGTTCCGGAAAGTCGACGTTGCTGCAAATCATTGCCGGCACGCTGTCGCCGAGCGACGGCTCGGTCACGGTCAACGGCCGGATCTCCGCACTGCTGGAACTCGGCGCCGGGTTCAATCCGGAATTCAGCGGCCGCGAGAACGTGATGCTGTCTGCACGGATCATGGGCATCACGTCGGAAGAAATCCGCGCGCGTTTTCACGAAATCGAAGCGTTCGCCGACATCGGCGAATTCATCGACCAGCCCGTCAAGACCTACTCGTCGGGCATGTACGTCCGGCTCGCATTCGCGGTAGCCATTCACGTCTCCCCCGATATCCTGGTGGTCGACGAGGCACTTGCGGTCGGCGATACCGCGTTTCAGACCAAATGCCTGACGCGGATCCGGAAGATGCAGAAGGAAGGCGTCACGATCCTGCTGGTAACACACTCCACCAACACCCTCGTCGAGTACTGCGACCGGGCCATCTACCTGAAGCGGGGCCGGCTGGTAAAGGACGGTCCGTGCCGCGACGTGGTCAAGCTCTATGCGAACGACCTCGTCGACGAAGAAGGCGGGAGCGCGATCGACATCGAGGTGCCGACACAGCACACCGACACCGATTCCCCCGCCAGCTCGGCGGTAAGCGATGCCATGACGGCCATGTCGGACCGGACGTCGATTCTCGACGTGAAGATCGAGGATGCGAACGGCAAGGAACGCACGACCTTCTCGTTCAATGAAGCGTTCCGCGTCGTCGTATCGATCAGCGTGTCCGAGCCGAACCCGAAGCCTTGCTTCGGACTTCAGATCAAAAGCATCGACGATATCGTGCTGTGGAGCGCGACCACCCAGCACATGAATATTGCGCTGCCGCCCCTGTCCGCCGGAACGTACCAGTTCACCTGGAAGATGCGCGCGAGCTTCTCCGGCAACCGCTATGTGCTGGCGGTCGGCGTCGGCGATATCGCCTCCGGTGAATACAAGCGGCACGCGCGCCTGCCCTATGGTGGCCACATCGACGTGCTTCCGGAAAACAACAGTGGATCGGGGTGGCTCGCGCCGTGTCCGGTATTCGAGTTCGAATGATGACGGAGAACGACACCATGCAAGCGCGCAGCATCAAGGTCGTCGCGGTCGGCTATTACGGCGCACCCAACGTCGGCGACGAATTGTTGCTGGGCCTGCTCGCTCGCCAGGTTCGGGAGCGCGGCGGCGAGCTCGTCGCACTGAGCATCAACCCCGAATATACGACGCATGCCCACGGCATCGCCGCCGTCGACTATTTCAATCTCGGTGCCGTC